>ERZ773359.3466-NODE-3466-length-17970-cov-59.305498_pt1 | contig 17970 bp, 17 predicted proteins | sample MGYA00374955_ERZ773359 | MGnify/ENA primary metagenome ERZ773359 (study PRJEB29098, sample SAMN04486028) | biogas fermenter metagenome | study: EMG produced TPA metagenomics assembly of the Biogas fermentation microbial communities from Germany - Plant 4 DNA1... | reverse complement strand
ACTGCAGATATTATAATCCATCCTAATGGCATTAAACCATTAGCAACACCAAGAAAGGCAGCTGATATGGCAGCACCTATAGGCATTTTGTATAGGACAACAGCTACTATAATAGCTATACCTAAGGTACAACATCCAGCAATATATCCCTTCATTCTTTTAACAGCTAATGCCCAGAATAGGAATACTACTGGAATTGCAGCCACTATAGCCGTTAGATAAATATTGTCGGCTAGTATGGAATAATTATGATGAAACATATGGAACCCACCTTTTTAAAAAATTTATTTAAAATAATTCTATGTCCCAGGCAAAGCCTGGTCTGCTTTAAATTATTTGTTTTCTTTGTCGTATAATATAATTGCAATATATTCCAGGTTGGTGTCTCCAATGTTTTCTATTGAATGTGATTCACCATTTCTGCATAAAATTGAATCTCCAGGTTCCAAAACGTATTCAGTTCCGTTATGGTTAACTAAGGCTTTGCCTGAAAGGATGTAATATACTTCAAAATCTCCATCATGCTTATGATAGCCTATTGAACTTCCTGGAGTTAGCATACTTTTAGCAAACAATCTACCAGCCCCACATGCATCCTCATTGTTTAAAAAGTGAGTGTTTGTTAAAGTTCCCTTCCCCCCCAGGAAATTTTCATGTACTAAAACCTTCATGTCCTTACTTCTTAGTAGCATAAAAAACCCCTCCCTTGTTTGTTAATTAATTAACATTTTTTTATAAAAAATTAAATTTTATTTCTGGTATATTAGGTCAAAAATTTCAATAAAATACCATATAGATGGTGAAAACCTTTTCCTTTGACCTATTTTAAACTTCCTTATATATCCATTTTGCAGCACCCTAGGATTTTTGTTAATATTAATGCTTTTATATTATTAAAAAGGTTGATTATTTAATACTGGTAAAAATCTTTTTATTATATTGATATCTATGTTAATATTATAACTCTAATGGATAATTATGTCAATGTTAAATTCTAAATAATCCAAAAACAGGACCCTTTATCCCAAACCTAAGGGTCCTGTGCTCAATTTTTATGAATTCAATAATTTTAGTATATTTCTTACTTGTATTTCTACACCTACTTTTAAACAATCCTCATCTATATTAAATTTACTGCTATGAAGTGGATGTACAATGCCCTTCCCTTCATTTCTGCATCCTAAACTAAAATAACAAGCCTTTCTGGCCTGTGAAAAGTAGGCAAAATCTTCTGCAAAAAGGGCTGCATGGGGAAAAAATTTAACATTTTCCTTCCCTACTACTTCCTCCAATACCTGTACTACAGAATCTACTATTTCATCATTATTTATTAAGGAAGGATAGCCTTCCTCAATAATAACTTGACCGTATCCTCCATAGGCCCTGCTAATATCTTCTACTATACTTATGATCCTTTCTTTAAAATACTTTCTAATATCTTCATCTAAGGTCCTTAAAATACATTCCATTGTAACCTCTTCAGGAATAATATTTCCCTTAGTTCCTCCGTGGATACTGCCAACAGTAAATACAGTGGCCTCTTGAGGGGATATATTTCTGCTAACAATTGTTTGGAGTGCCATAATTATATTGGCTGAAATAACTACTGGGTCTACGGCTATTTCTGGATTAGCACCATGGGCAGACTTACCTTTTACAACGATTATAATAGTATCTGAAGAAGCATTCACCTTTCCATATTTCAACTGTACCACACCAGTATCTATATTGGGAGATACATGTAGACCTAGCACAACATCTACATAAGGCTCCTCAAGACACCCTTCCTTAATCATTCTTTCTGCTCCACCTATTGTTTCTTCTGCAGGTTGAAAGAAGAATTTAACATTTCCCTTTAATTCCTCTTCCATGGATTTTATAATTTTGGCAACCCCTAATAAAATTGCAATATGGGCATCATGGCCACAGGCATGCATTACACCTTCATTTGTAGATTTATAGTCTATTTCATTCTCCTCCCTAATAGGCAGGCCATCAATATCTGCCCTAAGTCCTATGGTTTTTCCATCTTCCCTTCCCCTTACTATTGCAACAACCCCAGTTTCGGCTATACCCTTTTTATATTCGATTCCCCATAAATCTAAATACTTACATATTCTTTCCATGGTTTTATATTCTTTACCACTAAGCTCAGGATACTTATGAAATTCTCTTCTAATACTTATTATTTCATCACTGATGCTTTCCACCTTCTTCTTTATGTCCACTTTCTCACCTCTTTTGATTTTTCCTGCATATACTTACAATAGCAAAATCAGGTTCCTTGCAAGGTAACCTGATTTTATACCTTAATACCTTTCATTTATATATTCATCTATGAGGGATTTTTTCTTTCCTTCTATAAACACTCCTTTTTCTCTTAATATATTTAATAACCATAAACTTTTGGAGTGAAATATGGCTTCTTCATAATCTAAAAGGACAATTTCATATAGTTTATCCCTTAAGTATTTGGATTCTACCTGTATGAAATAGGCCTCCACATTTTTGAATTCTAAAAATCTTAATAATTGCAGTGTGGCTCTATCCTTTAGATGGTAATAATCATTTCCCAGCTTTTTATAGTAGGTATAGTATTTATCATGTTTTCCTGCTCTTTTAATATCCTTGGCCAACATAGTATAGTATTTGGCCAGTGAATTGTAATACTGGTAATTATACATCCCCTTTTCATAGCTATCTATTTTGGTAAAGGGCTTTAAGTTCATTCCCTGAAGAAAGTTAAAATTATATTCTAAAAATTCCTTTTTAGATATATCCCCATTGGCATACTGTATTATTAGTGATGATCTATTCTCAAAAAAAGTATTAAAAATGCTTTTACTCTTATGAAGTTCCAATTGTAACACCCTATCTAATTATAAATTTTAAATAGATTATACCATAAAATATGTATTTTTTCTTTGCTAAATATGCATAAGTTCTTTTTAATTACAGAAAATAAAAAGGCAGGAAGTCCTGCCTTTAGCTCAGTGCCAATTGGTGGCAATTGTCCTGCAGATGTTCAGGTACCTCATGAAACTCCAGGTCTAGGCCAATGTAGAATTTTGTATTAAATTCACTGCCAATGGTCTTTAATCTTTCAGTAAGTCTTTCCAGCTCTTCTGCCTTTAGGGATAAAATTTTATATATTCCATCTACATATATTTTTTCTATATCATAGTTGCTGGCTATAATTCCACACAAAAAGCCATAGAGTGCTTCAATATTGTCAATATGAAACTCCATGGCATTAATAAGCCTTACAGAACGGTCAAGGCTATATATATGTTTGTCATCAACATCAACAAATACAATATGCTCATTTCCCTTTCTTATATCCTCATTTGCATTATCAATAAGCCACTTAGTTTTGCCACTTCCCTTTGGACCTAAAACAAAATGAACCAAGAGAATCTCCCCCTTTACACTTAATTGGTAGTGTTAATATTCTACATACTTTCATTTTCTCCTTCATTTTTTTGTATCCATTTTAAAGCTTTTCCATTAAGATAATCACATTTAGCCCCCTGTCTGGTATTTCTTTTTATCATTTCTTCAACTATTTCATCCCTTATTTTCCACCAGGACTCATTCCAGTTTACAAATAAGGTATTTTCCTCTGGTGCCCTTCCTATAATTCTTTGTACAACTATATCTTCCTTTAAGTACTCTAAAAAGACAATTACCCTTTCTATATACTCCTCTTTAGATATCATATTTACTTTGTCTTCCTTATACATCCTTCCCAGTACCGTATTTTCTACTACATACAAGGCATGTAATTTAACCTCCTCCACATCTAAGGCTGAAAGAATCTTTGCATTTTCTACTACGTCTACCATATTGTCCCAAGGAAGATTTAGTATAAGATGGGCACAGGTCCTTAATCCAAATTTTTTATTTCTTAGAAGAGCATCTACAAATTCAGCTAAGGTGTGTCCCCTGTTTATTAGCCTTAAGGTATGATAGTTTACAGTTTGTAAACCTAGTTCTATGGTTATTTCTAAACTGTACCTTTCTTTAATTTCAGCTAGATACTTAAGATAGTCATCATTTATACAATCTGGTCTTGTGGAAATGGATATGCCTACTATATCTTCCATTATGGATTCCTTAATGTATTTTTTAAAATCCTCCAGGGGCATGTAGGTATTGGAAAAGCTTTGGAAATAGGAAATAAACTTTTTAGCCTTGTATCTTTTTTTAATATAAGCCATATTTCTTCTTACCTGTTCCCTGACAGGAAGTATATTGGGGAGGTTCTCAAAGGAACCTCCTTCTTCTCCACAAAATATACAGCCACCTCTACCAAGGCATCCATCCCTGTTGGGACAAGTAAGGGGTAGACTTATGGGCAGTTTATATACCTTTCCTCCAAATCTTTCCTTTAAGTACTTTGAATAAACATTGTATACTGTTATATCCATTTTAATCTCCTTTTCTATTTGTATAATCCTCTAATTTCTATATCATCTACATGGATAACAAATTGCACATCATCTGCATATAGTGGGTTGTAACTGTATATTAAAATATCATCATATACATATATTTCCCCACTATCACCTTCCTGTAAGCTTGACTTGTCTTCCATATCCTCATCTACTAAAAATATTATTAATGAAAGGAAGTCTTTATTATATGGATTTTCAGCAATAAACATTCCAGAAATTCCATCATTCTTTATGGATACCTTATTTATTTCTATGGTATCTGAAGTTAAATCTACTGGCAGGCTTTTTGACATATCCTTTATTAGACTGCTTTTTTCAGGATATCCTATTACAATTAGGTTGCTATTTTTATGTTCCCTAGTTAAATTTTCTTCCTCTACAAGATCTACTTCAATACCATAATTATAATTAAAGGTATCCATTATAGAGCTTATTAAGCCATCTACAGCATATGTATCCCTTTCATTTATATAACTTGGTTTTACAATTATTAAATCTTCACCTTCTAAAGCATCAAGTATAATACTTCCAATTACTAATCCATTTTGTTCTTCATAAGACTTCAGCCTTCTTATTTCCCATCTAATGTTGAAGACCTGTTCCTCTTCAGGGGTCAATATTATATTTTCAGGATAATAGTTTGGACTTGAAACTGCTTCATACATTATTTTTTCTACTTCTTCCCCTGCTATTTCTCCTATTATGCCCAGTAAATCATCTATGCTTGCATTTTTAAATAGATATCTTTCATAGTAGGTCCTAAGTATTTCAACAAATTTATCTTCTCCAACCCTTTGCCTTAAATCCTCAAAGAAGGTGGCCCCTCTGCTATATATGGCTGTTGAATAGGCTCCCCAATCATAAAAGTCATCTACACTGCTATTTAAGGGGAGCAGACTTTCAGGATAAAGAAATCTTCTTATAGATGACTTAACACCATTTTCATGATATTCATCATATACCTTTTCAAAGTAATAAGCAGTTGTGAATACTGTCAGTGACTCATCTAAAAAGGGCTCACTGAATTCATCATTTCCAACGCCCACATACCACCACTGGTGAATAGCTTCATGAACTGCAGCCTCTATTAGCCAGGGAGCCTGGTCTTCAATATTTACTTCTTCGTATATTCCCATCCATCCCATTTGTATCACTTGAGGGTATTCCATGGCCCCACCGGAAAGGTAGGTTTCTGCTATTCTCAATTCACCATAGGGATACTTGCCAAAGGTTTTGTTCATAAATTCCACAGTTTTGGCTACCTCATTAAGCAATATTTCTGCAGATTTTTCATTTGAACCATATTGATGATCCAAATAATAGCAGCTTATTTTTATATCATCCACTTCCTTTTCCTTTACCTTATAGGCTTTACTCATAAATATTACAAAATCTCTAACCTTTTCTGCCCTTATGGTGACTATTTTATATTCGTCATCCTCCATTTCTTTCAATATACTGCCTGTTGGTACTACTGTCATATCCTTTGGCACCTTTATCCTTACATTATAATTGGCTACATCGGAGTAATTAGACTCTCCAATGGGGTGAAAAGGTCTTTCATCCCATGTGTCTGTTTCTTCATCGTATATTGACAATAAAGGATACCAGTTTGTCAAGGAATAAACTCCTTCCATATAGTGGAGGCGGTTGTAGCCTTCTGGAACCTTCAATAGGAATTCAATTCTTATACCTACCTTATGGCCATTTTTTAATGGGTCTTTTAGCTGTACTTTAAGTATTTGATTATCCTTTGTATATTTAGCCTTTTCACCAGCAATGGAAACATCCTTTATTTCTATATATCCTTTTTCAGCCTCTGTAAGCTCAGGTACCTCTTCTCCTGGGTATACATAAACTCCCCCAATGGCTGGAAGGGTTTCATAGGATTTGTATGAGTCTGCATACAGGTGGAATACAAGCTCCTTTAATGTATCCTCGTATGTATTTATAAATTCTACCTCCAATATACCCTCTACAGTCCTGCTTTCATCATTTAATATAAGCTCCATATTGTATTCAGTTAAATTGTCAAGATCTACCGCCAAGCTTATGTTAAAACTACTAAATAGAAGGCTTATGACTAACAATATGGAAAATATAGCTTTTCTTTTCATAATAAGATCCCCCTTAACCTCATAATAGTTTTAAAATCTTCCTTAACTCAAAGGCTAAACCAGCTTCATTATTATCCTTTTCCGTAATAATATCTGCTACTTCCTTTACCATTGGACTGGCATTTTTCATGGCTATGCCTAAGCCTGCATTTTTTATCATTTCTATATCGTTATTATCATCTCCAACAGCTATTATTTCTTTCCTTTCTATCCCCCTTTCCCTTGCATAGTCAAGTAAACTTAGCCACTTATCCCCAAGCGGATTCATTATCTCTAAAAGGGCTTCTGCTACTCTAATATTTTCCATTAAATGGGCCTTAAATATTTTGGGATATCTTTCATTAATATAATCATATAAACCTTCCATGTCTTTTTTGTCTCCAAAATAAACTATAGATAGGATATTTGCATCTTCCATTTCAAGATAGTCTTCCACCTTCTTGCACCTGTCTTGTGCCCTTGACAGATAAACATCATGATATTCATTTATATTTCCTGCTTCTACAACTACATCTATTCCCTTTTCATATTCATCTACAAGCAACAGGGGGCATAGGCCCCTTTTTCTGCTTTCTTCAATGACCTTCTTAAAATCTTCTATATCCAAGTACTTTTTAATAAGTATCTTATCGTCTTTCAAATCCCTCACTATATTGCCATTGTTAGCTAATATAACCATTGGCCTGTTTATATCCTTAATTATATTTTTGGCTTCCCAGTATCTTCTTCCTGTAGCAATAACTATTTCATATTCCCTATCGATCAATTCTCTCATTAACTTTATATTTTCTTCAGGTATATTTTTTTTATCATCCAATAGGGTACCATCCAAATCTATGGCAATTAGCTTGTACATTTTAGATTTTTCACTCCTTATATTTCATAGAAAGCTTTAAAGGATTTATAAATATAATAATGGTCCATTACTCCTCCTAATTCCCTGATGGAATGCATGGAAAGTATAGGATTTCCAACATCTACTGAAGGAATATCCAATTGGGTTGTTGAAATAGGCCCTATTGTAGAGCCACCTCTTATATCAGACCTATTGACAAATCTTTGAACTGGTATATCCATTTTATTGCAAATGCTTTCATACACTGCAGCAGTTATAGAATCTGATGTATAAGCTTGATTTGCAGCTATTTTTATGACTGGACCCTTGTTTATTATGGGCTTATTGGTTAGATCATTTTTATCAGTGTAATTTGGATGTAGGGCATGGGCCATATCTGCAGATATCATGAAGGAGTTGGCCAGGGCCCTAAAATAGTCTTCCTTGTCCTTTCCTAAAGCCAGTACTATTCTCTCCAATACAGTCCTTAGGAAGGGACTGGCTGCACCTTGTTTTGTAGTACTTCCTACTTCCTCATTGTCAAAGCAGGCTAATACATTGGTACCCTTTCCTACTAGCCCATCTATCAGTCCATGCAAGCCTCCATGCACCATGGCTAAATTGTCTAATTTGGGACAGGAAATGAATTCTTCATTAAGGCCTATTAGTGAACCCCTGTCTGTACTATATAAAAACAGGTCAAAATCAATAATATCTTCTACATTAACACCTATACTTTCTGCCAGTATTTTTAACAGGAACTTGTCCTTTTCAAATTCTTCACCTATCATTGATAGAAGAGGTAAAGTATCTGTTTGAGGGTTTATTTTTACTCCTTCGTTTACCTTCCTATTCATATGTATTGCAAGGTTTGGAATTATTAGCAGTGGCCTTTTAATATCTACTAACTCTTCCCTCGGCCTTAAAGGATTGTCAGTTTTTACGGCTACCCTTCCTGCTACGGAAAGGGGTCTGTCAAACCAGGTATTCAGTATTGGTCCTCCGTAAACTTCCGTATTTAGTTTTAAGTAATTATTTTCCACTGTAATTTCTGGATTTGGTTTTATTCTAAAGGTTGGGGAATCAGTGTGGGCGCCTATTATCTTAAATCCATGATCTTCTACCTCTCCCTTGCCTATAACAAAGGCTACCAGGGCAGAGCTGTTTTTAACACAGTAGTATTTTCCTTCCTTTTCAAGCTGCCACCTGTCCTCCATATTTAATTTCCTAAAATTATTTTTTTCTAATACATTAACAAGCTCCTTTGTAGCATGAAATTGGCTAGGACTATTATAAATGAAATCAATTAGTCCATTGGCAAATTCTTTTGCCCTCTCCATACAACCACCCTTTCTATTTTTAGAAAAAGTACTTCAACAAATTTGTTGAAGTACTTTTTCATTATTCTTCGTCTTCATCATCATATTCTTCATCATCATATTCTTCATCATAGTCATCATAATATTCATCATCACCAAATAGAGCATAGAAGGCTTCTTTTACGATTTCAAATTCTTCATCATCTTCAATATTTTTAAGATCTATTCCGTTTTCATCTTCTGAAAATCTGTATATATACACTTCTTCTACATCTTCTGGTAATAATGCAATATACTCAATATCCTCCACTTCAAAAGTTCCTATTACCTGGCACTCTACTTCTTCCCCGTCATCTAAAACTAGGGTTATATAGTCATGCTCATGGTCATGGTTGTGGTCATGATTATGATTGTGGCTCATATTAATTCTCCTTCCATTTAATATTTTATTATCTTTATATTACCCAATATAGGGGCATATATAGATAAAATTATAATTAAAATTATTTTATTTCTTTTAATACATTTAACAATAATTTATAGGTGTTTTGAGTTGAAGATATGCTTAGTTTTTCCTGGGGACTATGAACATTATACATATTTGGTCCAAAGGAGATCATGTCCAGGGTGCCACCAAATTTTTCATCAAACAGACCACACTCCAGACCAGCATGTATAGCTTCTACCCTAAGTTCCTCTCCAAAGGTTTCTCTGTATACCTTTTTAAATAGGTCCCTTATTTTGGATTTTTCTTTAAATTCCCAGGCAGGATACTCGTTATATCTTTCATATTTTCCACCTATTATTTCTGCAACAGCCTTTATCTTCATAGCAGTAGTCCTCTTCAGGGATTCTACAGAGCTCCTAAGGGCAGATTCAACTATTACCTTGTCTTCATCCATTTTAACTATGGCCATATTGTTTGAACTTTCAACCAGGCCTTCAATATCCTTGCTCATTGTATTGACTCCGGTAGGAATAAGAGTTAAGGCTGCTACCACCTTATTAAAGCTGTTTTCTGTTAACACCCTTTCCACCTTTTCATCCAGCTTTTCAACTTCCAGTTGAAAATCCGGATCTCCATTTCCAAGCTCCTTCTTTATCTGTTCTTCCAGGGCTTCTATGGCTTGGAAAAAGGCTTCTTCATCTTCATCCTTTAATACTATTAGGGCTTCAGCATTTCTTGGAATAGCATTGGTCTTTGAGCCACCTTCTATTCTGGCAAGCTTAATATCACACTCATCTTTTATAAAGGCTAAAATTCTTGTAATTATTTTGTTAGCATTACCTCTGCCCTTGTTTATATCTATGCCTGAATGGCCACCTTGAAGACCCTTTGTCCTTATTAGATATGGTTTTCCTCCTTCCTTCAAGGCTTCCCATTCTACTGGTATTGTAACCTTGTTGTTTTCTCCTCCTGCACAGCTTACCAGTACAGCACCCTCTTCTTCAGCATCTATATTTATTAAAATTCTTCCACTTAAATTTTGGGGATCCAGACCCTTTGCCCCATCCATTCCAGTTTCCTCACTGGAGGTTACTAAAACTTCCAAAGGTGGATGGGCTATATCCTTTGATTCTAATATGGCTAATGCCAGGGCTACTGCAATTCCATTATCTGCACCTAAAGTGGTTCCCTCTGCTTTTATGTAGTCGCCTTCTACCTTTAATTTAATAGGATCCTTTGTAAAATCATGCTCTACCCCTTCATCCTTTTCACAAACCATGTCCATGTGACCCTGAAGTATAACTGTAGGACTATTTTCATAACCTTTAGTTCCCGGCTTTTTAATTATAACATTTAAGGATTCATCCTGTATAGTCTCAAGTCCAAATTGTCTTCCTAAATTAGCTAAATAATCGCTTATTTTCTTTTCATCATAGGAACAACGGGGTATTTTAGATATTTCTTCAAAATAATAAAATACTCTTTCAGGTTCTAAACCTTCTAATACTCTTGACACAAAATCACCTTCCCCTTATTAATCTGGTACATATTATAGTTTTCCTTGCCAAAAACATCTACATACTTAAAATATATTTTTTGCCCTTCCCTTAGTTTAATATCCCTAATACTTAATTTTGAATCAATGCTGCTGTTTCTTACAAAGTGCCTGGAAAGCTTTGCTTTTTCACCGTCATAATCTAAATCCAGGGCTATAAGCTCTATTAAGGCTAAGGAATTCTTATCTATTATATCCTTTACTTTTGGTATATATTTTTTCTTAATATCCATATTTTCTATGCTTATATCATAGCTATCTAATTCTATAAAAATATCATATATTCCTTCTTCCTTTTCCCTACTTTCTACTTTTAATTTTAGCTTTCCTCCATCATTAATTTTGGATATAGATTTATGTACACAAAAACTAGAACCCTTTTCCATGAGCCTTTTTTTAACGGTCACTCCTGATAGATTTGAATTATCAGCCATGATCCAGCTTCTATTAAGGTTTTCAGCCACTACCCCTGTAGTACCACTACCGGCAAAAAAATCTGCCACTATGGAATTTTCATTGGAGGAGGTAAGTATGATTCTCTCCAGTAGTTTTTCCGGCTTTTGGGTAGCATAGCCTACTCTTTCCCTTGAGGTCCTGCCTACCATATCTATTTGCCATACGTCCTTTAAATTCACCAGGGTATACCAGCCTAGTTCATCCTGGTACTCCTTTACTCCCTTAAATCTATAAGGCTTAAAGTCCCTGTTGTAGGATTTTTCTTTTTGGGGATTAAATATATAGTCCTTAGTCTTGGTATATACCAGTATGGTATCATGCTTTCTGGAATAATACCTTTTACTGACCCCACCAGATTTATAGGCCCATATTATTTCATTTAAAAAATTTTCCTGGCCAAATATACAGTCCAGGATAACCTTTACATAGTGGACAGTCCTATAGTCCAGATGGATGTAGAGGCTGCCCTGTTCGCTTAACAGCTCCTTCATAAGATATATCCTGGGACATAGCATATTAAGGTAGGAAATAAGGCCTCCCTCCCAATTATCCCTGTAGGCAACCTGTTCTATTACATGGTCCTTTTGGCCATCATTTATGACTATCCTACCCTCCTGGTTTGTTTTAGTCATAAAGGGCGGATCTATGTATATCAGGTCTATTTTCCCCTTAAGGCCACTTTTTAATAGCCTTTCCATGACAAGTATATTGTCCCCTTGATAAAATTGATTTATGGGCTTTTTTACCTGGCCTTCCGGAATTACAAGCTCTTCCTGTGTAAAATTTTCTGCATAGGGCCTTTTGATTATATCTTCAAAAGTTTTTTCTCCATTTCTTATTATTTCAGGTAATTGTTCAATTATTGATAAATCTGTCATATCCATGCTCCTTAAGTGTGATAAATTTATTATACCACAAAATAACAAAAGGGGACTAGGTGGCCTTAAGCATAAAACTCTATACTGGACAATATAGCCTTCCAAATATAAACTTTTCCCCTCATAGGTGCTTCTATAGGTAAAAGCCATATTTACCTAACCTGGGCTTTTAATTTCCTTCCATATATCTACTGTTTTTTCATTGTTTACTACAATATAACCTGTATTCTCAAAAGGTCTATATCTGCTTACTTGATCCCCATGCTATCTTTGTATTTCTTTTACAATCCAGTCCTTTGGATATTTAAATCTTGTATGCTCATTGCTGAATTCATAATCATTGTAGCCCTCATAATTAAAAGGATAGTTGGTAGTATAGTCTGTTTTTTATTTAGTAAAGCTTATTATTTATAATATATGGAAAGCTTTGGAGTTCCTATGATGTTTCCATTTCCTAAGGTTACTCTGGCATTTATTACAAAATGGGGTTTGTATGCAAAACCTGCTGAAGTAGATTCTCTGTGTTTGTTTATAATTTGGCTGATATTTTCATTAGTATATTTCCAGCCATCACCATTATCAGTATCACTAAACAATAATCTCTCACCCTCATCAGATTCCAATCTTAGGATATAGAAGTCTACCTTCCTTGCATCTTCGTATCCTAATAATTCTAATTCAAAGTTTTCCTCATGTATTACATACCAATCATCTATAATTTCATGCTTAGAATTAATCCTATAGATGTTTGCCAAATTATAGAAAGAAGCATCATAATCATCTAATCTAGCATAAGCTGAAAATCTTATCATATTTATACTTTCCTCTAATCTGTCCCTTTCCTCCCTTAGCTCATCAAGTGAATTTTTAAGCTCCCTTATTTCCTCATCCTTGCTGGAAAGCTCTTCTTCTAATTCTGAGATCCTATTGACTAACAGTTCTTTATCCTCATTAAAGGATTCTAAGCTATCACTGTTGCATGCTGCAACAGTAAACATAAGGACTGTTAATAGCATCATAAGTATAGCTTTTCTCATAAAATTACCCCCTTTATAATCCATAATATCTTATCTAGAGTTTAGCATTAAATTTAAGTTTTATAAAGGATAGTAAAAATTAAAGCCTGGAGAAAACATGGCATAATAAAAAGGAGGCCATTGGCCTCCTTAATTTGTCAATTTCATAAATTAAATTGAACAAGGGCTGTATCCACAGTCCTGGCATTCTGAACAGCCTCCGCTGTGAATTAAGGTTCCTCCACACATTGGACAAGTGTCTGGATCTTCCTTTAATTGCTCATTTATAAGCTGGTCTAGTTCTTCTTTAAGTTTTTCTATTCTTTCCAGTTTGGTCATTTTTGCTCTGTTGCTTATTAATATGCCATCCCTGGCACAGCCTTCTCTATAGATGGTAATCCCTTTTACTCCTTTTTTCCATCCATATATATACAGGTCTTCAACTTCTTCAACAGTAAACTCCTTAGGCACATTAACTGTTGAGGATATGCTGGCATCTATATAGTGTTGCCATGCTGCCTGAACATCTATTCTTTCCTTGTAGCTTAAATTAGATGTTGTTATAAAATAATCCGGCAAATCTTCTTCCCTTGATATATTGTATCTGTCCATATATTCCTTAACAATAGGAGTAAATACCTTATAGTAGGTATCCTCATGGTGTAATGACTCTGATTTTCTAGTATAGGATATTTGGAAAATTGGTTCCACTCCATTGCTGCAGCCTATTAGTGTAGATATACTTCCTGTTGGCGGTATGGTCAATAACTGGCTATTTCTCAATCCATATTTCTCTATTAAGTCTAGTACCACCTCATTGGCATTGGCTAATAAATATGGAGATTTTAAAACTTTATCCTTTTTATATCTTGGGAAGGGGCCATAGGCCTTGGCAAGCAGGGCAGATTGTTTTAGGGCTTCATTTACAAGTACCTTTCCAATTTGATGTATTAGTTCAATGGATTCAGGGCTTCCATACCTGATACCCATTTTTATAAACATATCTGCAACACCCATAATTCCTAATCCTATTTGCCTATATTCCCTAGCCATCTCCCTTTGTTGTGGCAATGGATGCAGTTCCATATTTTCATCCAATACTTCATTTAAAAATATAACCCCTTGTCTAACCATTTCTGCAAAATCATCAAATTCAAATCTGGCCTTTTCAGTGAAAGGATTCCTTACAAACTCGCTTAAATTAATTGAAGAAAGATTGCAGCTTCCCCAGGCTGGCAATGTTTCCTCAGCACATGGATTTACTCCTGCAAATTCAAATTCCTCATCTTCACTCATTAAGTGCCAGCTATTTATCCTATCAATAAATAGTATTCCAGGTTCTGCCATGTTCCAGTTGTTTTTAGCTATTTTCCTAAATAATTCCCTGGCCTTTATCTTCCTTCTAATTTCTTCACCTGTAGCATCAACATAGAAATAAAGTTCATAGTCTTCATCATTTATTACTGCATTCATAAACTCATCTGTTACATTAACAGATATATTTGCATAATTCACCTTGTTTAAATCATTTTTTACATCTATAAATTCTTCAATATCCGGATGGTTGCAGTCTAAATTTAACATTAATGCTCCACGTCTGCCCTTCATGCCTATAAGACCTGTTACCAGTGAATATAGGTCCATGAAGGAAACCGCACCAGTTGTAGTGCTGGCAGCGTTATTTACCTTTGCACCCCTGGGTCTTAAATTAGACAAATTAAGACCTACACCACCACCATAGGAATAAGTTCTTGCCATGTACTTTGCAGTGTCAAATATGGATTCTATATTGTCTTCAACCTTTGGCATTACATAACAATTTGATAAGGTTACCTTTCTGCCTAGCTTATCTAAGCCTCTTCCTGCAAGTATTCTACCTGCTGGCATGAACTTCTTATCCTTGATGGCCTTTTTTATAAAATTATTATTTCCACTTACTCTTGTTAAGAACTCATCAAAGCTTTCATTGTCATATCTATATTTCTTCTCGTATATATCCCTTTGTAGATCTGTCATAGGCCAGCCGTGTTTCCTAAGCCTTGCCCTCTCGTCCCTATACAATATATATTTTTTAGCTACTTCAGGCTTAACCTTCATTAACTCTATTTCAACGAAATCCTGAATATCTTCAATATTCACGATTTCAATATTGCTACTGCTAAAATGTTCAAAAGCCTTTCTGGCAATATCCCTGGCTACTTCCTCATCTACCCCCTCTTCTGTTTCTGCCATGGCCTTGCTGACTGCTTTGACTATTTTGTCCCCGTCAAAATCTACTATCATACCGTTTCTTTTTTCTACCTTTAGCATAACACCCCTCCTACCCAATATGTAGTATGATATTAATCATATGTATACTATATATATTACATTATCATAGCTTTTATGATGATGCAAGTCCTATTTTTTATAAATAAGGGGCCCATATTTCTTCTTATATTCCTTTTTCTTTCCTTTCTAAAAGAATACATATATAATATAACAAAATAAAAATTTGTACAATATGTTGACATTTTTAAGAGTATATTCACTGGCAGGAAAAATTTGAGATAGAAATGTGTGAAAAGATGAATACCTGGATAGGAAAATATTATATGGTAAAATGTGCAATTATAGTTAAATATAAATAGGCCTATAGATAAAAAAGGGCTCTTTTATTTCCAATTTGCCAATTTGCTAATGGGATCCTGGCAATATAATAGCAAATTTTATGGTTTTACTTGACTGGATATTTCAAATAAATTCCCCATATGAGAGCCTCTTCTTTATCTATAAGCCAACTTAATTCATACCTGTGTTTATATAATACACATTTGAAAGATAAGAGCCAACCAGCTTTCTATCTTTAGCTGTAAAAACAGTAAACAGGGGAATAAGTTCAAAATATTTGGCTAACAAGACAAAGAACCGTCCCCTGCCTTAGAGCAAATTCTATACCCTTTCCCAATCTATATGGTTATTTAAAATATCTACAAATTTTATAAAATAATCCTTTTCTAATTCTGTAAATCTTCCCTTTTCCGGGCTGTCTAAATCCAGTACCCCATATACCTTATCTTCCTTTATAATTGGGATTACTAATTCTGAGTTGGAAGCTGCATCACAGGCAATATGTCCTGGAAACTGGTGTACATCTGGGACTAATTGAACTTCTCTTGTAGCTACAGCAGTACCACAAACCCCTTTTCCTATTTCTATCCTATTGCAGGCAGGCAGTCCCTGGAAGGGTCCCAGTACCAGTTCCTTCCCCCTTAATATATAGAAACCAGCCCAATTAAGCCTATCTACACAGGCCATTATGATTGCTGATGCATTAGATAGGTTTGCTAAAGGATCTGTTTCTGAACTTAACTGCCCCTTTAAAAGGGTATTCATGTATTTTAATCTTTCTTCCTCATTCATGTTTTTAATCGGATCAAGCTTAAACATAACTACCTCCCCTTACTACTCTATTATGGTTATCTTCTTAGCAGTTCCCTGGACTGGATAGGATTCTGCCACTGGCCCTTCAAATACAATTTCCACCATAAGGCCAATATCCAGTTGGTCTGGGCTTATTTCCTGTTCTCCCATGTAAATTTGAGTATTTTCATCTATGGTAATATTTCCACTATCATACATGGTATCCTCCTGAACTTCTCCTTCTACTAGTATACCAGTAATGACAAGACCATCTTCACTGGTATAAATCTCCGTTATTTCTCCCCTAATGCCTATGGTTTCATCAGTAGCCTCTCCATTGTTGCATCCAACTAAAGCTACTGCAAATATTAATACTAAACCTAATATAAGTACCTTTTTCATATATCTGTCCCCCCGAATAAATTTATTTTAATAAACTTCTTTGATCCATGTTCCAACCAAACAATCCTCCTGTATGGATGAAAAGTATGTTTTTATACTTGTCAAAAGTCCCCTTCTTTATCTCCTCCACCAGCCCATACATGGCCTTGCCTGTATATACAGGGTCCAATACTATTCCCTCTAATCTTGCCAGGTACTTTATAAATTCTATTTCTTCTACTCTACTTAGGGCATAACCCCTGCCCTGGTAGCCATCTATAATATTTAAATCATCCCTATCTATCTTAATTTCCTCCCCTGTGTATGTGGCTATTTCTTTCAGCAAGCTCAAAACTACGTTTTTAAAATGCTCACTGCTATCACATACATTAAAACCATATATGGTGGCAGGATTTTTATTTACATAATTTCCATAATAAAGGCCTGAATAGGTGCCGCCAGAGCCTACAGTAACAACTATGGCATCAAATTTAATATTCATTTCTTTTTCCTGTTCTAATATCTCTTCCATGGCATTTATGTATCCTAAGGAACCTATCCCATTTGATGCCCCTTCAGGAATTATGTATGCCCTGTGGCCCTGGTTGTCCAGTTCTTTTTTTATGGACTCCATAATCTCCATTCTATTATTTTTATACTCCTCAGAAGTTACAAACTTAATATTTGCACCCAGTATCTTATCCAAAAATAAGTTTCCTTCAACTGGAGTAGCTTCATCTCCTCTAAGTACCAGGTATGCTCCTAGCCCTAGCTTTGCAGCTACTGCAGCTGTTGCCCTGCAATGGTTTGACTGAATGCCGCCACAGGTAATTAAATAGTCTGAACCCCTTTCCAATGCTTCTGCCACAGAATACTCTAATTTTCTTATCTTGTTTCCTGAGACCTCAATGCCGGTTTGATCATCCCTTTTTATGTATATGTTTTTGCCTAATTCTTTACTTAACCTGTTTAATCTTTCTATTTTTGTAGGAAGGTTGGCAAGATTCAGTTTTTTTATTTTATTCATGTAAACACCCCTTTTCAATTATCAATTGACAGTTGACAATGGACAATTTTAACAAATTCGGAATCGGAAAGTCCTTCTT
>ERZ773359.3463-NODE-3463-length-17980-cov-42.354589_pt1 | contig 17980 bp, 18 predicted proteins | sample MGYA00374955_ERZ773359 | MGnify/ENA primary metagenome ERZ773359 (study PRJEB29098, sample SAMN04486028) | biogas fermenter metagenome | study: EMG produced TPA metagenomics assembly of the Biogas fermentation microbial communities from Germany - Plant 4 DNA1... | reverse complement strand
AACTAAAATTTCAGTTTTTATTCCTTCTTCTTGTTTTATGCTGGCTAAATTAGTTAAATTTGATATTTGAAATTCTTCATTAATATTTGCAATTCTAAAATTATATGTGTTTGTATTATATTCATAGTCTCGAATTATAATTTTACTTTTATCTTTATTAATATAAAAAGATAAATCTTTATTTGCACCTAAATCTATTATTTTAACTAATTTTTTGTTTTTTATATCATAATTCCATATAGCATCAGAATTTAAATCTCCAACTAATCCAGAAAATAAAATTTTATTATCTGAAATAAAGAATTTATTATCATCGGAAAATAATCCCCTTAGGCCTAAAATTTCTATTTCTCCTCCCTTTGGAAATAAATCATACAATTTATTGTCTTCAATATAACCTATAGTAAAATTTGCTTTTTCTAGGTTTCCTATCATTATATAAATTTTATTATCCTCAACTCCTAATATTTTAAAAGAGTTATCTTTAAATATTTCAAAATCATTTTTATATAATTCATAATACTCATCTTTTTCTATATCCACTATGGCAAGTTTTAAATTATCCTCTTCTCCAATATAATGCAAATTTATATCTCTATTTCCATGAGGTTCAAAGCGATTTAAATATTCTGGATTCTCTTTAATTAGAGTTTCATAAGCTTTTAATTCTATAAGGTCACCTTTTTCACCAAAGTTATATATTTTATTATCTTTAAAGATCAGAAATCTATTTCCATACATATATGGCACTAGCATCTGTCCTTTAATATTTTTATCTTCCCAGCTAATAATATTTAAATTGTTTTCATCTTTCTCATTAGTTATTGTTCCTATCCTTAAAGTTTCTAAATAATGTTTTGGAAATTGACTAAATGGGTCAGTTTTTCTATCTATGGAGTATTCATAATATTGAACTATTCCATTAATGAAAGTTCCAGAATATAATTCACTGGTATCTATTTTAATCTTTGCAACTTGAGAGACACTAATTTCTGCTTCACTATCAATAGTTTTTCTTGTATCTTCATCTATAATTACACTATCAATGTAGTCATCTTCTTTTGATGCCTTATTAGAGCATCCAATAGTCATAATAGAAGTAATTGTTAGAACCCATAATAAAAATTTTTTCTTCATTCTCACCCCTCCATCCTATACTTATATTTTAGCAATTAGTTATTTTTAAATTGATACTAGGATGTTTCCAAGTTGTTAACCTTTAGGTAATTTAACTATAAACTCACTTTCATCTTTATTTAAATTAAGTTCTATTAATCCACCATGGGCAGCTATAATATTTTTACATATATATAATCCAAGGCCATTTGAATTTTTAGAAGAAAAGCCCTTGTTTTCAACTCTTACGAAGGCCTCAAATATTTTATCTTTTAAGTCTACTGGGATTACCTTTCCTTTTGATAATATTGAAAATTGGATAAATTCATTTATTTCTTCAAGTTTAATTTTTATAGTTGTTTCTTTACTTGAATACTTAATTGCATTATCTATTAAATTACTAAATAATATTTTTATATACTGTTTATTTCCTATAAGGATATGGTCTTTAGAAGAAAAGTTAATTTTTAAATTTTTCCCCTTTAAGTCAAGTGTTCTTATATCAAGTAATTCATTTATTATATTTTTTAAATTAATTTTCTCATAATTATATTCTTCTAAGTCGCTGCTTTGCTTTGAGATATTTAGCAGAGAAAAAACCATATCATGCATTCTATTACTTTCAGATATTATCCTATTTAATGCCTTCTTTCTAAATTCTATATCATCAAAATTTTCATCTTCTAAAATTTGTGCATAGCCTGAAATATTAGTAAGGGGTGTTTTTAGTTCATGAGTTACATTTCTAAAAAAACTTTTTTCCTGCTCATCTTTCTTTTTTAACTTTTCACTCATTATGTTAAAACTATTTACAAGGACACCTATTTCATCCCTTGATTTAACTTCTATTTTGTTTGGATACTTTCCCTTTGATATTTCTGAAAGCTTATCTTTTAAAATAATAATTGGTTTTACAATATTGGAGGATAAATAGTATACGAAAGTAAGAATTAATATAAACATTATAGAAACAATGGTATTTACTAAGTTTTTTGTATTATTATTTCTAATAAATTCACTGCTATAATCTTTTATTAAGACAATTATTCCAATAGGTTCACTTTCTTTACCATAAATAGAATAACTAAGCCTGCCTAAAACTTCTTCTCCTTCTTCTTCAATATCAACTACTGTTTTGTTGTCCTTAACTAAATCAAAGGAATTTGGTATTTTATATAGTTTATTAAGGTCTATCTGTTTTTCATTTTTTATTCCTATTGCAATAACTTCCTTATCTAAGTTAAATATAACTCCTTCACAGCCAATTCTATCGACTATAAAGTTAATAAGTTTATTGTTTAAATCTTTAACTGTAAGACTATCTTTCTTTATATTATTTAAAAGAATATAGTCTTCTAAATTTTTAATAGACGAGGAATAAATTATTTTTACATCTTCTGTAATTATATTTTTAAAATTTTTTTCAAAGAGTTTGTCTATAAATATATTGAAAGATAGCAAGGATATAATAAAAATGATTAATAAAACTAATCCAAACTTACCTCTTATTGTCATAAGCATTATCCTTTATTACATAACCTACACCAAAAATAGTTTCTATATTTATATTGTTTTTTAAATTTACTTCGAAGTCTTGTAATATGAACATCAACTGTTCTGCTGTCACCATAGTAATCATAGCCCCAAAGTAGATCTAGGAGTTGTTCCCTTGAATACACTTTATTTTTGTTTTTGGCTAAAAATAGTAATAAGTCAAATTCCTTTGGTTTTAACTTTACTTCAGTATCTTCTATATAAGAGGTCCTTGCACTTTCATTAATTTTAATCTTTCCTAATATAATTTCTCCATCTTTTTTTATTAGCATATCTTTTATTTCTTCCCTTCTTCTGAGGGCAACTCTAATTCTGGTAATTACCTCTCTTATATCAAAGGGTTTTGTTATATAATCATCTGCTCCTAGCTCTAAGCCTAAAATCTTATCTAATATATCAATCCTTGCAGTAAGCATTATTATTGGAATTTTATACTTAGTAATATTTCTGCAAACATTAAATCCATCTGTATCATTTAACATAATATCTAACAAAATTAAATCAGGTTTAAAGTTGTTTATTTCATATTCTGTTTCTAATCCATTTGGATTAATTTTAACCTTATACCCTTCTTTTAATAGTGAATATTTTAATATTTCACTTATATCTTCATCATCCTCAATTATTAATATTTTTTCTCTCATTTTTCCCACCTTTTATCATTGTCTATGTATTTAGCATAATTCACAGTTGTTGCTATTTTATTAAAAGATATTTCTAAAATGTAAACATATTAATTTATATCCTTATTATACTTAAATTTTATTATTCTGGAAATTAGTAGTTATTTAAAAAATTAAAATTATTTTTTATGAACATAAGTTTACATATTGCATATCTTGTAGTGAGAGTATTATTTTACTTTTATATATCTTTTATTGCAAAGATTAGTAAAAGTATACTCTTTTTAACTATTTATTAGTACACGAGGGGGATAAAAATGTTATCAACAAAAGAATTTATAAGACAATCTCTTGAATTAAATCTATTCTTTATCAGAATAATGAAGGAACATGCTTTTTTCTTAGAAGCAGGCTTTACACCAAAGAATACCAATCTTGCTGAAAAGGGTGATGACTTTAGAGTAGAATTTACAAATTTATTAAAGAAAACAATTGCCCTTTCTGATGGTGTAATTAGCCAAAATGTAAAAAAATCAGGAGAACTAGTAACAAAGTTTACTGCAGATGCTGAAAAAGCAACAACATTTTTTACTACAATTCCTTTAAATCCTGAGGTTACTAAAGCAGAAGCTAATATTATACCTGGCGATAAAAGAGATATCCCAGAGAAACTTGAACCTTTAGTTAAGGAATTAAATAATAAAGTTTTGGCAACTGTAAAAAAATTTATTAGTTATAAATCAAAGATTTTAGATGGTGTCTTAAATTGCAGCATATTTACTTTTAACTATCCGCTTCTTATAGAGCATATAAGAAGAGAAGCAATATTTTTCTACAAATTATTATCTAGAATACAAAATAGAGAAAAAATTGATATAGCACGTGAAGCAGTTGAACAACAAAGATTCTGGAATAGAATTATGGCTGAACACGCAAAATTTATTAGAGGTTTACTGGATCCAACAGAAGAGGAATTAATTAAAACAGCTAATAATTTTGGAAAGGAATTTGATAAATTAACAGCTGAAGCAATAAAATTGAATGATAGTATTTCTAAGCTTACTGAAAAAGACTTAGAAGCTACTAAAGATATTAGAAACTTTAAAGCAGAAGGAACAGCTGGTTTATTAAATTGTGATATTAGATCAATAATTGTACCTTTATTAGGTGATCATGTATTGAGAGAGGCAAATCACTATCTTAGATTATTAAAAATCTTTGATAGAGCATTCTAGTTTTTAGGGCATGATTTTACTTATCATGCCCTTTCAAATATTATTTGTCTTCTTTCCAATATTTTTTCTTATCTTCGTCAGTAATTTTTCTTATTACTTTACAAGGATTTCCTAGAGCTATTACTCCTGAAGGTATGTTCTTTGTTACTATACTGCCAGCTCCAATTACTACATCATTCCCAATAGTTACGCCAGGCAATACAATAACTCCCGCACCAAACCAAACATTATTTCCTACGGTTATTGGATAAGCAAATTCGAGCCCTTTATTCCTTTGCTCTGAATCAATTGGATGCCCTGCAGTTGAAAAGCAACAATTTGGGCCAATAAATACATTATCACCAAAAATCACTTTAGCGCAATCCAATATAATTAAGTTATGATTAGAATAAAAGTTATTTCCTATTTCAATGTTGTAACCATAATCGCAGTAAAAAGGAGCAGTTATATAAAATTCCTCTTTTATTTTACCTAAAAGTTTTGAAATAATTGATTTTTGATTTACTATATCAGAAGGTTTTAAATTATTATAATCATAGCAAAGATCTTTAGCCTTTTCTCTTTCTTTAATTAATTCTTTATCGTAATTAGCGTTATATAAGTAACCCTTCAGCATTTTTTCTTTTTCTGTCATAAAAATGTTTCCTTTCTTTATGTATTTATATATTCGAGACTTGTGTTATTTTATTATATCACACCTTGTTTAAACAAGAAATTTTGTTAGTAAATAAAAATAACTAAAAGGACGTAAATAATAGTTACGCCCTTCAGTAATTTTATTCATGTAATTTAATTAACCTAATTAATTATCTTCATTAGAATATTCCCAATTCCAAAACTTATCCATTTCTTTTTCTTTGTCAGTTAAACCTTTACAATCAAGGTCAGATTCATTATATTCTATTCTTTCTTTATCATTGCTTTCGTAATCCTTTGTTAGTTTTTTCTCAATTTTGTTGTCATTAACCATATATATCTCCCCTTTGCATATTTTTAGGAACCTGAGTTTAATTACATTGAACTCTTTATTTTATTATACTACAATATCTTTCCCTATAAAACTTCTATTATTTATGAACTTATTAAAAGGTTAAATAAAAAAATATGCTTTAAAAGCATATTTTTCTTTTAACAATTAAACTTAAACATTTCATAATAATAAATATAAAAAAATAAATTTAATTTATGGGATCCTTATTTATTAAATAGATCCTTCAAAAAATTAAATATACTAGAGAAAAAATTACTTAAAGTTGAAAGAATATTTTGCAAAAAACCACTATCTTGAATTTCTTTACCTGATTTTTTCAGTACTTCTGCAATTTGATTGCTTATATTGATTAGTGTATCCTTAACTTTGTCGTAATCTATATCTAGGTCATTAATTTTACTCATAAGTGCTTTTATTTGTTCTTTTTGTTCTTCCGATAATTCAATTGTATAGTCTTTTGTAACATCATTAATTATTTCTGAAATCTCTTCGCTGTTTTTTGGAGCTTCTTTTATAATTTTGGTTTTAATATCATTGATTACTTTTGCAGCTTCATCATAGCCTATTTCCTCTCCAAGATCTGAAGTTACTTCTATTTCTTCTTGAGCTGTTTTCTTATTTTCTAATGATAATTCTTCACCTTTAGCTCCTTCAAATCCTTTTAAAATTCCTGATAAAGCAGATGTTCCTGTAACAGGGAAAGGCGAGCTGGCAATAATTTCCGCATTTGTTACTCCTGATGTAACTAAAGCATTTGAAAGCATAAGTGATGTTACTTCAGTTAAATTTTTAGCTTTAACTTGTATTCCTCCTCTATCAGTAAGTTTAACATAAGAAGAAGAATAACATCCTCCTTGATAATTTGAAGGATCATTAGGATCTAATCCTAATTGTTCAATAATATCCTCGTTTGTTATTCTATCTATTGTAACTTGACCTTCAGAAACCCCAAATTCCTTTAGCATTTCCTGTTCCTGAGCATCGGTTAAATCAATACCAAAAGTTACTCTTTCTTTATTTTGGGCTTGGACATTAATATTAAATATAGATAAACTAAGGACACATGCTGCAGTAAATTTTAAAAAGTTCTTTTCCATAATATCCCCCTTATAATTAAATCAGTTTTTTATAAATTAATTACTTTACTTATATTATTAAAAATATCATAAAAAAAGAAGACTTTTAAGATATATTTAAGAATTTTTAAGATTAATTTTAATATCTCAACCATAGTATTGTGACATTGCCTAGTGAAAATTGAATTGGTTTACTACAAGAGTACTAGGTAGTTCTTCAGAGCTTAAAAAGAGATTAGCTAAAAGGCCTGTTTTAAACAGACCTTATTTATAAGCTATATTTCAGTAATAACTGGTAAAATCATTGGCTTTCTTTTTATCTTTTTATAAATAAAGTTTGTAACTTCTTTTCTTACATTATTTTTTATTTCAGCCCATTGAGTTATATTATTATTAAGGCATTTTTCTACCTCTTTTGCAGTAATTGCTTTTATTTCAGTTATTAAGCCTTCGGATTCTCTAACGTAAACAAATCCTCTTGTAACGATATCCGGTCCAGAGATTATCATTTTATTTACTGCATCTATTGCTATTACAATAGTCACAAGACCGTCTTGAGATAAATTCTTTCTATCCCTAAGGACAATATTTCCAACGTCTCCAACACCAATTCCATCAATTAAAACTCTTCCAGAAGGTACTTTTCCTGATATATGACCTTCATTTTTAGATAATTCTAAAACATCTCCTATTTCTAAGAAAAATATATTATTTTTTTCTATGCCCATGTTTTCTGCAATTCTACTGTGAGCTATCAAATGCATGTGTTCACCATGAACAGGCATAAAAAACTTAGGTTTTAATAAGGCGTGTATTAATTCAAGTTCTTGTTGACAAGCATGCCCTGAAACATGTATTTCTTCCATTTCTCCATAGATAACCTTTGCACCTTTTTCTACTAAATCGTCTATTACGCTAGAAACAGCCTTTTTATTACCTGGAATAGGACTAGAAGAAATAATAACAGTATCACCCTTTTCTAATTGAATATTTCTATGGGTGCCTGAGGCTATCCTTGTTAGAGCTGCCATTGGTTCTCCTTGACTACCAGTTGTTATAATAGTAATTTCTTCACTTGGATAATCATTAATATCTTTTAAATCAATAATCATTTCTTCTGGAACTTTTAAATATCCTAAGTCAATGGCTATCTCTGATATACTTTCCATGCTTTTTCCACTAAAAGCGATCTTTCTGCCAGTTTTTATAGAAGCATTTACAATTTGCTGAATTCTATGAGTACTAGTGGCAAAGGTTGCAACAATCACTCTTCCATTTCCTTCAGCTTTTGCAAATAAATTATTTAATGATTCTCCTACCATTTTTTCTGACATTGTATAACCAGGATGAGTTGCATTTGTACTATCAGCTAATAGAAGTAAAACTCCTTTATTGCCTAATTGAGCATATCTAGCTAAATCTATAACTTGTCCATCAATTGCTGTATAATCAATTTTAAAATCACCAGTATGAACAATTATTCCAACAGGTGTATGTAGGGCTATTGATACAGCATCTGCTACACTATGATTTGTTCTGATAAATTCAATTTTAAAATTACCTTTTTCTAAAATATCTCCAGGTCTAACTAAATTTAGCTTACAATCATTTATTATTCCATGTTCATTTAATTTACTTTCTATTAAGGCTAAAGTCAATTTTGTTCCATATATCGGTGCATTTATTTTTTTAAGTATATAAGGAAGCCCACCTATATGATCTTCATGGCCATGAGTTATAAAAAAGCCCTTTATTTTATCTTTGTTTTTAACTAAATAGCTTACATCAGGAATAACTATATCTATCCCTAACAAACTTTCATCTGGAAAGGATGCACCACAGTCTATAATTATTATTTCATCTTCATACTCAAAGACTGTTAAATTCTTTCCTATTTCACCTATTCCTCCTAAAGGTATAACTTTTAATTTACTTTTACTCTTTCCTTTAATTTTTTTCTTCTTTTTGATTTGTTTTTTTAAATTATCTGTATTCTCCATGTAAACTCCTTCTATAGCTAAGGAAAACTTAGCTGAATATGATATTTTATATTTTACTTTTGTTTATATTATTCCGAAAACAATATTTCTTAATTTAAAAATATATTTAAATTTATTTTTGCCTTAAAAATGCATAACATTAATATGATTTTTAGGGTTTGAAAATAATTTTTTAGTAAAAAAACTTGAATAAATATATATTTACATAAAAATGGCATATATTCATTCATCTTTTTTTACTATATAACATATTATAGTTGTTTTCCAAAATTTTATCTAGGAATATTTTTACTTATTTAAATACAATTAACTACTCTTTATAGATATAATTTTTTATTGTAATATAATTTTAATTGTAATTTTCTCGATTTATATTTTATTATTATCATTTAAGAGTATATTTTTTAAGAGTAATAATTAATTTGAAAATTTTATCTCATTTCCTTCAATCTATACTTTAAATTTCTGACATAAATTATTCAATTTTCTCTAAACCTTTATATAAAAAAGAATTTTTTGTTATAATTAATAAAAAACACTAGGGGGGAAAATTATGAGTAAAATAAAAGTAATAATTATGGATGTAGATGGTACTTTAACAAACAGTGAAAAGATAATAACACCAAAAACAAAGTACGCTTTAATGAAGGCACAAGAACAAGGAACAATATTAGTTCTTGCCTCTGGAAGACCTACTTCTGGTTTAATAGATTTTGCTAGAGAATTAAGAATGGATGAGCATAATGGAATACTTGTTGCTTTTAACGGTTCTAAGGTTGTCGATTGTAAAACTAATAAAGTTTTATTTAATGAAACTATGACTATAGAAGAAGGGCAAGCTGTTCTTGAGCATATGAAAAAGTTTAAGGTTAAACCTATGATTGATAAAGATGATTATATGTATGTTAATGATGTATATGATTGCTACATAGACTTTAATGGTAAACCTTTTAATATAATTAAATATGAATCCCGTGGAGGAAAATTTAAATTATGTGAAAAGGATGATTTAGCTGCTTTTGCAGATTATCCTCTAAACAAAATTTTAACTGCAGGTGATCCAGAATACCTTAAGGCACATTATAAAGAAATGATGGAACCATTTAAGAATACTTTAAGCTGTATGTTTACAGCTCCTTTCTACTTTGAATTTACAGCAAAGGGCATTGATAAAGCTAAGGCTCTTGATTCTGTTTTAATTCCAATGGGATACAAAAAGGAAGAAATGATAGCTTTTGGAGATGGACATAATGATGCTTCTATGATTAAATATGCAGGAATTGGTGTCGCTATGGAAAATGCCGTTCCTGATTTAAAAGCAATTGCTGATGAAATTACCTTATCAAATGAAGAAGATGGTATTGCATATACTTTAAGCCAATACTTTAAAGATATTGATTTTTAATTTTAGAAAACTATTATTTTATAAAATGATATATAATGTTCATGGAGGGATCTTCATGAACATTTTTAATAAGTTTTACAAATTAACTGACTTAACGGAAAATGAAAAAATATTAGTTAAATATATAGTAGATAATTCAGAAGTTTTTGTGAAAATGAGTGCAAGTGAAATTAGCGAAGCTTGCTATATTTCACCTTCAACTATTTATAGATTTTGTCAAAAGATTGGCATCTCAGGCCTATCTGAATTAAAGGTTCAAGTTTCTATGTCTATAAATGAATATTTAAAGGAGAATAGCAGCATCGATTTCAACTATCCTTTTAAAGAAAATGAAAGCGAAAATCAAATTATTCTTAAAATGAAAGAATTATATGAACAGACAATATTGTCTTCATTAAATTTAATGAACTTAGATCAATTAAAAAAAATTTCACACCTTTTAAAAAATGCTAAGCATATTGATTTTTACACTTCTGCTGGAAATTTATATTTTGCCGAAAACTTTAAATTTCAAATGCAGGAAATTGGAACCTTTGTCAATGTTCCAATAGAAGAATATCATCAAAGATTAACTGCATCTACTAGCGATGAAAATCATGTGGCAATTATTGTATCCTTTGAAGGCAGGGGAATGGTAATAAAAAGATTAGCAGAAATATTAAAATTAAATAAAACGCCTATTATATTAATTTCTTCAATAAATGAAAATCCTATTAGTAAATATGCAGATTGCTATTTGTTTTTAAGTTCAAATGAAAATCATTTTAATAAAATTTCATCTTTTTCTACAAGATTATCTTTATTATATATTTTAGATTGTATTTATACCTGCTACTTTAATTTAGATTATGATAATAATGTAAAAATGAAGCTTGAAGCCTATGATAAATTATCTGGAAGAAGTATATAAAAATTCAATAAAAAAACTATCCAAATAGATGTGTGAACTATCTTAATGACACAAATAAAAACTAATAGACATTAAAATAGCCCCTTTAGTATTTTCACTATATTATAAGCTCTTACAAAGCTTAGCTAAATAACAATTATAATATAATTACCAATTTTAAAAGGGGTTATTAAAATTTTCTTGATATGAAAATATAGATATTTTTATATTCTCTTTTTATAAGCTAATTATCTTCTTAAGATTTTATCCATTGCTTTTCCTTTTGCCAATTCATCTATTAACTTATCTAAATAGCGGACTTCCTTCATGAAAGGATCTTCAATTTCTTCAATTTTAACACCACATATTCTACCTTTAATTAGAGTTCTTAAAGGATTCATTTTTGGAGCTTCTTTAAAGAAGGTTTCAAAGTTAACATTTTTCTCTAATTGTTCTTTTAGTTGTTCCTGACTATAGCCTGTTAACCAATTAATTATTTCTATAACTTCATCTTTAGTACGCCCTTTTCTCTCCACTTTTTCAATATAAAGGGGAAAAACACTTGAAAAGCTCATTTCATTTATACTTCTTCTTGCCATATTATCGCCTCTCTTTTTTGATTTTCTTTATTTTATCATTTAATATTCTTTATTTCAATTAAGTTATGTTTACTATCTTATGTTGAAATAAACTAAATAGTAAAATATATAAGTTGTATTGTATATTTTACTATCTAGTTTATACAATAATATTATTTTTTTACTATTTATTAAGTATTTCATAGGATTTTCTTTATTCTCTACATCAATGTAATCTAAATCTTTAGCATGTTCATATTTATTATCTCTCTTATAAATTTCCTGCTTTCTTCCGCAATTTTCTTATATTCAATATTGTGAATGTAATGTTCACAATCAAGTTCTATATATTTAGCTGAAGCCAAATTTTCTATATAAGATGTTTGAAAGCTCTTCCACTTATCCTTATCCCATCCTGTTCCATTACCGTTAGAAATAAAAAATAAGATAGGGACATCAGGTGGACCATGTTCCTTTACTTTTTTTGCATTTCCTTTTATTTGATTTACTTCATTCAGCATTGATTTAGTTAGTATTCTTCTATAAAAAATAGCCCTATAAAGATCTTTCTCTTCTTGAGTTAACGTACCATATTTAATTGCTGCTAAGTTATTAAAAATAGATGGAATAAATCTTGTAATACCTGTCTTTGATGCAAAGGAAGCTATATTTAACAGAAAATTATTTATTTTAAAGTTCTCATATGCTTCTGGCACAGCCATATCTAAACCTACAATTCCTTTAACTTCCTTTGGATATTGCTGAGCCCAATATAAAGCTTCTATTCCAGACATTGAATGAGGAAATAATATATATGGTGGTTCTAATCCTGCTTTAGATAGTGTTCCTCTTGTTTCATTTAATATTATATCTAAATCTCTATTGTCATCATAAATTTCACTAAATCCATATCCTGCTTTTTCTACTACAACAATTTTATATTCATCTTCTAGTAATGAGTATAGGCTTTTAAAGTCTAAAACTGGAGAAGGAGTTCCTCCTCCTGACATAAATACTAAAGTTTCATTCCCCTGTCCTTTGATATATAGGTGCATTTTATGCCCATTTATTTCAATCATTTTTCCATTAGGAAGAAAAATTCTGTCTTCCTTTGATAATTTAATTTTATGATTAATAAAGCTAATTCCAATAATAAAAATAAATAATATAATTATTATTATCATACTACTTACTATTCTTTTTAATTTATTTTTCATACAAGTACCTTTCATAAAAATCTCTTGATAACATTCACAATATTTATGCTTAAATGAAAACAACTTGAATAAGAAACATGTAAATAATAGTTCCAACTCCAATGCTTAAAAGAACATTTTCCTTCCAATAATGCAAAATTACAATAACTGTAACAGAAATAGCTTCTGGAAGCCAGTTTGAAGTTGCTGCAAAATTAACATTCTTAAGGCAGTACACTACCAGCAAACCTATTGCTGAAAAAGGCAAAACTTGTCCAAGAAAATTTATGTAAGAATTATTTGATTTTGTACCTTTAAACAATATGAAAGGCAGAAACCTTGTAATCATTGTAGCAAGAGCTGCTAAGCATATAATTATAAAGGCTTGAAATATTGTTAAAGTCATTGTACTACCTCCTCTTTTAATTCTTCTTTTTTAACATCCTTCTTATAGAATAAAGTTAATACTATTATTATTAAAATCATAGAAGGAATTATAAAGTTGCTTTGCCCAAAAATATATAAAGATACTATAGAGCATAAAAGACCAATTATGGCTGCCTTATGATCTTTTTGTCCTTTCCATTGTCCCACGAATATTGATACAAATAAGGCTGTTAATACAAAATCTAAACCCTTTGTATTAAATGAAATTAATGAACCTAAAAAAGCTCCAATGGCTGAACCTGCTGCCCAATATAAATAATCAAGAAAAGTAATAAAAAAATAAAACCAATTTCTATCTATTCCTTCAGGCGCCTCTGTAGAACAAACTATAGAAAAAGTTTCATCACTCATCGCAAAAATAAGATAGGGTTTTAATTTGCCTGTCTCTTTATATTTATCTAACATTGAAATTCCGTAAAATAAATGGCGGGCATTTACCATTAATATCATTATAAAAGTATAAATAGGATTAAAAATTGATGTTAAAAAAGTTATTGTGACGTATTGAGCAGAACCAGCATAAATTAATAAACTTGCTAATACTGACCAAAATACTCCATAACCCTTACTTTTCATTAAAATTCCATAAGCGGCCCCTAAAAATATATATCCTGTTAATACTGGAATTGTATAGGGAAATGCTGCTTTTAATACTAAAATCTTTTCTTTAATTTTTTTCTTCAAATTATCACCATACCTTTCCAAATAAAAAATACTTTTACATTCTGGTAATTCATCTTCATTATATCATAATTATAGGGGTCTTTTGTATAAATTACTAGTTCCTTATAATTAAAGTCCAGAACAAAGATCCTGGACTTTTTATTACTTAATCAAATATTAATTTTAAAAATCTCTTCTTCCCAATTCTTATTACATCACCAGATTTTAAGAAGATATTAATATCCTCTGATGATAATTTATCACCATTAAGCTGAACTCCTCCTTGATTTAGAAGTCTAATAAATTCCTTTTTACTAGAAACATAGGACATATCCTTTAGTTTTGGAATAATATCTAAAACTGTAACTTTTCCAGCTTCAATTTTTAATTCAGGAATATTCTCAGGAATAGCTTTTTTGCTAAAGGCTGTATCATAAAAATTTATTGCCTTTTCTAATTCTTCCTTAGTATGGTATAGGGACACTATAGTTTTTGCTAAGTTATATTTAATATCTCTAGGATTAACATTATTATTTAGCATTTCTTTAATCTTATCAATTTCATCAGGATGCTCATCTGTAGCAAGTTCATAGTATCTAATAATAAGATTATCTGGAATTTCCATAACCTTTTTAAACATTACTTCAGCTGCTTCATTAACTCCAATATAGTTTCCAAGACTTTTACTCATTTTCTCTACACCATCTAGTCCTTCTAGGATAGGCATGAAAATTGCAATTTGTTGTTCTTGCCCCATTGCTTTTTGAAGAGATCTTCCCATAAGGATATTAAAAGTTTGATCTGTTCCTCCTAACTCAATATCAGCATTAAGCTCAATAGAATCATAAGCCTGCATTAATGGGTAAAAGAATTCATGAATTCCTATTGGTACTTGATTTTGATATCTTTTTTGAAAATCATCTCTCTCTAGCATTCTTGCAACTGTTGTTGTTGAGGCCAATCTTAAAACATCCTCAAAATTAAGTTTAGAAAGCCATTCACTATTAAACCTAACTTCTGTCTTTTCCTTATCAAGAACTTTAAAAATCTGATCACAGTAAGTCTTTGCATTTTCCTTTACCTGCTCATCAGATAATGCAGCCCTGCCCTTTGACTTTCCAGTAGGATCACCTATCCTGCCAGTAAAATCACCAATTACAATTACTACACGATGACCTAAATCCTGCATTTGTTTAATCTTTCTTAGTACAACAGCATGACCTAAGTGTATATCAGGTGCCGAAGGATCTAATCCTAACTTAATTGTTAATGGTTTACTGCTTTCATAAGATCTTTCTAATTTCCTTAATAATTCTTCTTCGTTAATAAGGTTCTCTACTCCCTTACTAATAATTTTCATCTGCTCCTTTGCTTTTAACATATCAACATCTCCTTTAGAAATATTTTTAATATTGCAAGTTCTATAAGAAAGTAAAGCGGATAATAAAAAAACTCATCCTTAATCAAAAGGACGAGTTAATACTCGTGGTACCACCTTAAGTTCATAAACAACTCACATTGTTTACCTTATCAAGTACGTCACTAATTGCGAGATACTTTAGCACTATAACGGGCGCAGGTTTCCGTCGCAGCCTACTTGATATAATCTTTCGGTGCGAAGCTCCAAGATGTATTCACAATCCCTAACCATGCACCTCTCATCAACCGGTAACTTTCTGTTTGGTATCCTGATTGCTACTCTTTCTTATCATAGCCTTTACTTCTTATACTCCGAAATGCACAATATGCAAATCTTGGTTATGCAGATATTAAATTAAGAAAATTATACTAACTTATTATTTATTAGTCAAGAAGTCTATTAAATTCTAAATATTAAACGGTTATTTATTCTTAAAAATAATAATAATAATAATATTATTATTGTAGTTCCTACTTTTGCAATTAAATTTATAAATTTTTGGGCTTTTAGCTTATTTTTAAAGGCCCTTTCAATTACTTTATAAATTATTAATCCAATTAATCCACCTAAAGTATTATTAATTAAATCAGTAATATCACTAGCTCCTATACTAAAAATATACTGCAATAGCTCACATGTAAAACTTATAAGAAAAAATAGGAATAACTTATTAATTATCTTCCATTTTTCAAATAAAATTCCTGTATAAATTCCTAAAGGCACAAAAACAACAACATTCATAATCATTTCGTTATATGAAATTTTGCCATTTAGCTTTAAAGGTTCACTAAAAGGGATTAGATTGATCGTTCTTAAATTTCCTATATGTGTAAAGGGTACATTTAATTTAAAAACAATAATCCAAATAAGGGTAATTAGGTAGATTATAAATAAGCTATAAGTTAATTTATTAATTTTATGCTTTTCCAAATTAGACCTCCAATATTTTTGTAATTTTTATAGAAGAATATAATAGTTCTAGCTATGATTTTTACCTATTAATAATATCATTATTTTCTAATAGGCTCTACAAAGCTTTCTTACAAAAATATTACTAAAAACTTAAATTATAATTACCTTTTCAAGGACTAAATACAGTAAAATCCTATTTCCTCAACTAAATCTTAAATATTTGCTTCTTCAAAGGAAGAAAAAAGGAAAACTATAAGTAGGCAAAAATGCTTACTGTTTTTACGTCAATAATTTCTCCCTTCTTTATTTTTTCTTTAACTTCATTTATATTCATAATCTTTACATTAGTAAATTCATCTTCATCCTCATCCTTACTTCCTAATGTTAAGTTTGTTGCCTTGTAAAGATATATTATTTCATCACAAAAACCAGGAGCTGTTGCAATTGAACCTAAGTATTCTATATTTCCAGCAATATAACCTGTTTCTTCTCTAAGCTCTCTTTTAGCACACTCTTCTATAGCTTCCCCCTTATCAAGCTTACCTGCTGGTATTTCAAGTAATACTTTATTTAAGGCTAATCTAAACTGTTCAACTAAGATTATATTTTCATCATCTAAAAAGGCAATTATTCCACAAGCTCCAGGATGTCTTATAATATCTCTATTACTTTCCTTTCCATTTGGCAGCTCAACTTCTAAATTTCTAAATTCTAAAAAATTTCCTTTATAGATTAATTTGTCTTTTATTACTTTTTCTTTTAAGTCCATAATTATCTCCTTATCTATAATTCTCTACAATACATAACTTCAACAGCATTACAGAATTTTTTTGATTTATCTGCTAATACAAATTTATGTTTCTCGTAAAATTTACGAGCTCTTTTATTTTCTTCAAAAACCCAAAGAAGAACTTTGCTATATCCTAGCTTCTTTATTTCTTTTAAGATATGCTCCATCATAATTGAGCCATATCCCTTTCCCCAATTATTCTTAAGGCTATGAATGCAAATTATTTCTGCATAACCTTCCATATCTTCATCTCTTGCTTTATCCCAATAAGCGATACAGTGAGGATTATCATCTAACGATAATATATAGCCATTTGCGATATTTTCTTTAAGAAGATAAGAATACATTTCTATTGCTTTATCAATATTGCTGTATTTCTCTAAGTCGTCCTTAGATAATATTGTATTAAAGGCATTCTTCCATGATTCTGTTTGTATATATGCTAAGATTTTTTCATCTCCACTTTTAACTTTCCTTATATTAATTTTTTCTTTCATATTTATTATACTCCTTTAGAAATGAATTTTTATACACTATCCTTTATTTTTCTTTTTTTAGATATATAAAAAATAGCTAAGTACATAATTATAGCACATGCTGTTGCAATAATATCAACTATATCAAAAGGGCTGTCGAGAAACAAATCATGTATTATTTCAGAAATTAATCCCAAAAGAAAAATAGTTCCAGAAGTTAAAAGACAAGCTTTAAAGTTAAACTCCTTTTTAGATTTTTCAAAAAACCTTTCTCCCATCCATATAAAAAACCAAGCCGCTGAGATATTAGGCATCATTCCCAAAATAAATTGAATTAGCTCGATATTATTTAAGCTGGTTCCTCTTAATAATACCGTAAGACCCCAAGATAGCGCACCAATAAGTCCAAAGACTGTAGTAAGTGAAAGTTTTTTCATAATAGTTCTCCTACCCATAGTTAGTTTTATTATTTTATACAATGATATCATCTATTTCAATATAATTCCATAAAAATCCTATTACTTATTATATTTCTTATATAAGAAAATAATAACACAATAAAAATATACCTCAATATGATAATAATTTATTGACAAACGATAAATATTT
>ERZ773359.3462-NODE-3462-length-17981-cov-4.904273_pt1 | contig 17981 bp, 17 predicted proteins | sample MGYA00374955_ERZ773359 | MGnify/ENA primary metagenome ERZ773359 (study PRJEB29098, sample SAMN04486028) | biogas fermenter metagenome | study: EMG produced TPA metagenomics assembly of the Biogas fermentation microbial communities from Germany - Plant 4 DNA1... | reverse complement strand
GAAAACAAGGTCGTGGTCAGCGAGTGAGATTCTCTCCTATCAAAGAGTTGGCTTTAACCTATAATGTTCCCATTTATCAGCCGGAAAGAGTTGCTACTCCAGAGTTTGTAGCTAGTTTAACCGAGTTAAACCCAGATATTATTGTGGTGGTAGCTTTTGGTCAAAAAATTCCTACTAGTATTTTACAGTTGCCTCCTCATGGCTGTATTAATGTTCATTCTTCATTATTGCCAAAATATCGGGGAGCAGCACCTATACAATATGCTATAATTAATGGAGAAACAGTTACTGGTGTATCCACCATGTATTTAAATGAAGGTTGGGATGAAGGAGATATTATTTTACAGGCGGAAGAGCCTATTCATCCAGAGGATACTGCTGGAGATCTACATGATCGACTAGCTGAAAAAGGCGGCCAGCTTTTAGGGGAGACTTTACGGCAAATCGAAGTTGGTACTGCACCACGTATTCCGCAAAATCATGAAGAAGCTAGCTTTGCGCCAAAGCTAGAAAAAGACGATGGATTAATTGATTGGCATGAATCAGCTGTAAAATTATGCAATTTAATTCGGGGCATGAATCCCTGGCCCGTTGCGTATTTTAACTATAATGGTGAAAGAATTAAAGTTTGGCAGAGCAAAGCAGTTGTGGCTTCAGAAAAAGTTGCTTCTGGTAAAATACTTAGGATCGATGATCAAGGGATCGCTGTTGGTACAGGAGATGGAATTCTAATCTTACAAGAACTACAGCGCGAAGGATCTAGGCGGGTATCAGGCAGAGATTTTGCCAATGGTCTGCGCTTAGAAGTTGGTCAATCATTTGGAGTAGAGTAAGATGATCAATATTAATGCTAATACTAAGCTTTTTCTGAAGTTACTGTCCATAAGTTTATTAGTTTTACTTGTTCTAGGAAGTTTTATTGCTTATATTAGTCAAATAGGTAATTTATTTTTAATTCTTACATTTATTGTTGTTGCTCTCGGTTTGATTATTTTAGCCGGTTTGTTTTTGGTTTTAAAAAAACAACAGATATCATCTTGGTTTGAACGATTAATTTCTTTTACCATGAATTTGTTTTATCCAGTAATATTAGCCATTGGTACTTTTGTAGGTAAAGAAAAAGACCAAATCCGAGCTTCTTTCATTGCGGTTCATAATCAAATTGCTAAACTAAAAGATGTTAAAGTAAAGGTTGAAGATGTCCTGTTATTATTACCTCATTGTTTGCAGTATTCGGAATGCACTCATCGGGTAACTACTGATGTCGATAATTGTAAGCGTTGTGGTTTATGTAGATTAGCGGATTTGTTAGAACTAAGAGATAAATACGGTTTTAATATTGCAGTGGCTACAGGTGGAACGTTAGCACGGAAAAAAATCATTGAAACAAAACCGCAGGTAGTAATAGGAGTTGCTTGCGAACGAGATTTGGTCAGTGGTATTCAGGATGTGAAGAAAATTCACGTCCTAGGAGTAACTAATGAACGTCCTTTTGGTCCTTGCTTTAACACTTCAGTTGATTTAAACGAGATTGAAACGGTTGTGAAAAATGTAATAAAGGAGTGATCTAATGTATTTTTCTCCCTTTTATTTTGATCCTACGTACTTGATTGTCTTACCAGCACTAATTTTTGCAATGTGGGCTCAACAGCGAGTTACAGCCACTTTCCGTAGGTATCTAAAAGAGTATTCAGCAGTTGGTAAAACTGGAGCCCAAGTTGCTAGAGAAATTCTTGATGCTAATGGATTAACTGATGTTCGTGTCGAATTAACTGGCGGGAATTTAACAGATCATTATGATCCCCGTGAGCGAGTCTTACGTTTGTCCCGTCCGGTATATCAAAGTACAAGTGTAGCTGCTATAGGAGTTGCAGCCCATGAGGCAGGTCACGCCATTCAACATGCTAAGAATTACATTCCTTTAGGAATACGTAACAACCTATTTCCAATTGCTAGTTTTGGTTCTCAAATGGCGATTCCTTTATTCTTCATTGGTTTGATTTTTGCAGCAGATTCATTGATGTTAATCGGTATTTGGTTTTTCATTGCTGCGCTTGCTTTTCAAATTGTTACATTACCGGTTGAATTTAATGCATCTAGTCGAGCATTAGCATTGCTATCTAATGGCGGTTATATTACCCAGTCTGAACTACCAAAAACGAAAGAAGTTTTAAAGGCAGCCGCTTTAACCTATGTTGGTGCCGTAGCTGTAAGTGCTACTCAATTAATTCGTTTATTAGTTTTGCGCAATTCCAGAAGAGATTAAACTGGCGGATCATTTTCCGCCTTTTTTTTGAGGTGAATTATGAAGTCTAATCCGCGAAAAGCAGCCCTAACTGGCTTGCTTTTAGTTGAACAAGGCATTTTCATTAACCAAGTATTAAATGAGATCTTTAAGCAGCATCAGCTTTCAGAACAGGATAGGGGCTTAACAACAGAATTGATTTATGGTACCACGCGGATGCGAGGTACTCTTGATTATTACTTAAAGCGAATTAGTAGGCGACCTATCGCAAAGTTAGATCCTGAAGTTCGCAATATTTTGAGGTTGGGAGCTTATCAGATTTTGTTTCTAGATCGCATTCCAAATTCGGCTGCTGTCAATGAAGCCGTGAAACTTGCTCCTACAAAAAATCAACGTCTGGTAGCGGGTTTTATTAATGGTGTATTACGAAACTTGATTCGTAAACAACAACAGATAAAATTTCCTGACTTGAAAACTGATCCTGTAGCTCATATAAGTAGCAAATACTCCCATCCCGAGTGGATGGTTCGTCGTTGGGTTAAACGTTGGGGAGCAGAACAAGTTATTAAGCTATGTCAGTTTAATAATCAGCCGCCAGAGCTCCACTTAAGGGTAAACACTATAAAAGTCACGGTAGAAGAATTACAAAATTATTTTGCCGCTAAAGGAATACCGACTAGACCAGGCAGGTTTGCATCAGATGTGTTAGTGGTAGGTGAAGGAGCTAGGATTCTGCGGGATTCATATTTTCAACAAGGCTATTATTATGTACAGAATGAGAGTTCTGTTTTAGTAGGACATGCTCTTAATCCCCAGCCAGGGGAGATAGTTTATGATTTGTGCAGTGCACCAGGGGGAAAAACAACCCATTTAGCACAGCTAATGAAAAATCAAGGAAAGATCATTGCTGTAGATGTGACCAAGGAAAAGATTGATTTAGTTAAGGAAAATGCGCAACAATTAGGAATTTCAATTATAGAAACCAAAGTTGCTGACGCAGCCACGATTAAATTGCCATTGGCTGATAAAGTTCTCGTTGATGCACCTTGTTCTGGCCTAGGTACCTTAGCTCATCGGCCAGATATTCGTTGGTCCAAGTCAGAATCGGAAATTGTCGAGCTAAGTCAAATTCAAAGAAGGATTTTAGCTAATGCTGCTGGTTTAGTTAAACCAGGAGGATTGTTGGTTTATTCAACCTGTACAATAGAACCTGAAGAAAACCAAGAAAACTTAGCTTGGTTTTTGGAAAATTTTCCAAGTTATCGGTTAAAACCATTGCCTAATTGGTTTCCTGGCGATTCTTGTCAAGGCTATGTTTCTATTATGCCATTTAAACACAGAATTGATGGATTTTTTATAAGTCTTTTGGAAAATTATGGGTAAAAAAAGGAACTTCGTGATTACTGTCGAAATATGGAATTGTTAAAATAATGTGTTTAAATAACGAGGAAAGGTTGCGAAGTGGTTATGATGAGGGTGTTAGTTGTTGATAACAACGTAGGGTTATGCAGGGTTTTAAGCGAGTTTTTCAATAGCCAAGCAGATATGGAATGTGTTGGCGAAGCTTACGATGGCGAAGAGGCTTTGTTGAAAATCAAAGATTTAACGCCAGATGTAGTAATTCTTGACATAACTATGCCACATCTAGACGGGATCGGAGTCCTAGAACGTCTCCACAAAACACAATTTACACCACGACCTCGTATTATTGTTCTAACTGCATTTGGTAAAGATGATTTAATTGCAAAATTAACAGAATATGGAGTAGATTATTTTATAGTTAAGCCTTTCAATTTACAAATGCTTGCTGATCGAGTACGTCAATTTGCACAAGAAAATGCAGATGCTGCAGCTCAACAAGGAGCAGCTAGCGATTATGCGGTAGAGCTTAGAACGAATTATGAACCTAATTCCGATACAGTTAGCGAACAAAAAGTAATTGGCCTTTTACATGATATGGGAGTTCCACCTCATTTTAAGGGGTTTACATATTTGCGAGATGCTGTATTGATGTGCGGTAAACGCGGATATGTTGGTGGCGGATTAACTAAAGAGATTTACCCAACGTTAGCAGAGCGGTATAATGCTACTGTAGGAGGAGTAGAAGCTGCAATTCGAAATGCTGTAGTATCAGCGTGGGATAATGGTAATACTGAATTTATCATTAAATTATGTGGCACTCATTTCGGTGACAAAGTGCCAACAAATTCTTTGATAATTGCCAAGCTAGCTGAACAAGCAAGAATATCGTAAAAATCTAGGCGCCAAGTGGTGCCTAGATTTATTAATAATTAAGTTTATTGTGAAGATTTATCTGTCTTAATTAAGTTGGCAAAATTATCAATCGCTAAGATTTCATTGCCAAACATGAAGAAACGTTTCAGCGTTTTTTGCAGTCGGTTTTTATATGAGGCTGTTTGGGCACAATGATCAATAAATGCGTTGACATCTTCAATCGTCACATTAGAAAGAAGATAACGAATAAATCTACTGGCATCCCCTAAATAATATTCTTCTGAACGAATACCTATATCTAATAGATATTCGACATAAGCAGTTAGAAAGTGTACTTTACTGCCTTTGTACACAGCAATCACCTCAAGCTTAGGGTATCCATTGTAGATATTCGTAAACTAGATTCAGAGGTAATAATCTTATGCAAAAAATGGAGAAACTAATAATAAATATTTTTACAGAAAGTGAATTAGTCCAGTTGCTTAAAGAAGCTGGATTTCCAGGATTTCGTGGTAAGCAAATATTTCAATGGTTGCATCGTCATTTGGTTTCCGATTTTGCTGCCATGACAAACTTACCTGGTCAACTAATTGATTATTTGCAGGAAAACTTTACTATTACTCAGTTAGTTGTACTGCAGCAACAAGTTAGTAAAGATGGTACCGTAAAGTATCTGTTTCAACTGCCAGATGGGCAAACAATTGAAACGGTTTTGATCCCTGAAGGAGAGCGCAATACAGTCTGTGTTTCATCCCAGGTAGGTTGTGCTATGGGGTGTACTTTTTGTGCTACTGGTGAACAAGGTTTTGCTAGAAATTTAAATGCTGCAGAAATAGCAGGTCAAATAGAGTTTATTGCCAAGCAGCATCAGGATGTTACCAATATTGTTTATATGGGAATGGGTGAACCACTCTTAAATTATTCAGAAGTGATTAAGAGTATTGAGATTTTAAATCATCCTTCAGGCTTGAATATTGGTATGCGTCGGTTCACAATTTCTACTTGTGGAATAGTACCGCAAATTCGTCAACTTGCTTTAGAACAGTCGCAAGTCGGCTTGGCAGTATCCTTACACGCGGCTAGTGATCAGAAACGGCAGCAGATTATGCCAATCACAAAAAAGTATCCGTTAGCGACATTGCTAGATGCGTGCCGTTTTTATGTTGAACAAACTAATCGGAGAATTACTTTTGAGTATACCTTGATCAAAGGCTTTAATGACTCATTAGCAGATCTTGATCAGCTAGTTCAATTATTGGCAGGTTTAACCTGTCATGTAAATATTATTCCAGTGAACCCTGTAAATGCAGAGTATCAAAAGCCTGATTTAGAGGGAGTTAAGAAATTTACTGATGCGCTAAATCAGCAAGGTATTTCTGCCAGTATCCGTAAAGAACGGGGCAGTGACATTCAAGCTGCCTGTGGTCAATTACGCCGAGCTTCTGAGGAGAGATAGTCATGAAATTATTAGATCGAATTGAAAATGCCTTGGAAAACTTGATGGAAGGATTTTTTCGTCGTAATAGCAATGGTCATATTCAACCATTTGAGATTGGGAAGAGTCTGATTCGGGTAATGGAAAGCCAAAAACGAGTTAGTATATCGAAAACTTATGTACCCAATTGCTATGAAATATATTTGCATCCAGACCAGGCTCAACAATTCAAATCCATGCACAATACTTTAGCTCAGGAGTTGAAGGAAGTTCTGCAAGCCAGAGCTAGCAAAGAACAGCTCAGTTTTATTGGTCAATTGCAGTTCAAATTTTTAGAGGACTCACAGTTAGCAAGTAGTGCAGTCCAGATTAAAGCGTATTATGTAGAAGACCAGGATTTAGATCACCAGGCAGATCTACAGACGACCACTAATCCAAATTCAGAAGGTGTTTTTCATACTCAAGTTTTTACGATGGTTGATCAAATGGTTAGACAACCATTCATTCTTTATCGAAATAGTGATGGGGAAAAAATGATCAATTTAGTTGAAACCCCTTTTAGTCTCGGCAGAAGCAAAGAATGCGACTTTGTGATAAATGATACAAATGTAAGCCGAACCCATGCGATCTTAGTTTTAGAAGAAGATGGGTGGAAAATAAAGGATAATAACAGTACTAATGGTACTTATGTTAATGAAGTTAGGGTTACAGAAACGAAGCTGAAGCATAATGATTTAATCAGAGTTGGTACTACAGAATTAATTTATAAGGAATATGAGTAATGATCAAGTTTTTGCAGGTAATTGTGAAGATCCTTTTAATATTTTGGTTGTATCGGTTTTGTTTTCGTGTGGTTAGAAGTATGTTGAAGGAGTTATAGTAGGCTAGAGGTGAGAATGGTGCAAATAGGGGTTGCCACAAGTGTAGGTATGGTTCGTACTTTGAATGAGGATGCGTACTGGTTTTCGGACCGGGTATTTGTGGTATGTGACGGGATGGGCGGGCATCAAGCAGGGGAGGTTGCCTCTGCTTTAGCCATTAATGCAATTAAAGGTTATCAATTTAAACTAGCTGATCCTATAGAGGAGATAAAGGAGGCAATTCTTCAAGCTCATCAGCAGGTTGCTGGAGCGGCTAGTGAACCAGCTTTGGCTGGAATGGGTACAACGATTGTATTAATGGTAATTACTGACCATCAATTATATATTGGTCATGTTGGGGACAGTCGAGGTTATTTATTAAGAGAACAAGATTTAATACAGATAACAAATGACCATTCAGTAGTAGCAGAGTTAGTTAGAAATGGAAGTTTAACAGAAGATGAGGCAATTAGTCACCCCCACCGGAATATTGTTACTCAAGCGCTAGGTATTGGCGACATTGTCGTAGAAACGCATAGTTACGCATTGCAGTCTGGCGATAAAATTCTGCTTTGTACAGATGGTTTAACTGATGTAGTGAATACCAAGTTAATTAAAGAAGTTTTGCTAGAAAACCAACCAGAAGAGGCAGCACAAGAGTTGGTGAAACTTGCTAATCAACAAGGAGGACCAGATAACACAACTGCTTTGGTTATATTAGTTCCTTAAGAGGTGATTTAGTGAAGTCCCGCACAAAATTATGGTTGGAGCTAGGACTAATTTTAATTGTTAATTACCTCTGGTTGATGCAAAAACATCCATGGGACAATTGGTGGCAATTAGTTTCTTTATGGTTAGCACTTTTTTGTTTATACCTTTATACTAGTCGTCGTAATTTAAGTACCGATGGTTTATTAATCACTGCCTTTTTTGCTGGTTTGGGTTGGCTTGTAATTTATGCCATTGATTTGCAGCTAGCTGCTGATCATTGGCGTTCCTGGTTAATTGCTTGTTTTGGTTATTTGATAGCCTCATCAATTGATTGGCGGGAGTTTAAACATAAATATTTATATGGGTTTTCAGCAATCGGGATTTTGATCATTACTAGTATTTTTGGCATTCGCATAGGGGGAGCAAAGGCTTGGTTATCGGTAGCCGGTTTTCGCTTTCAACCTATCGAAATTGCCCGGATTTTTATTTTACTGTTTTTAGCAGGTTTTTTCCATGAAAACCGCCAATTGCTTACCATAAGTAAAAAGCCAAGTTTACGTTACTGGGGGCCAGTATTGGTCTTAATGGCTGGAGCTTTGCTGTTTTTAGCTGCTCAACGAGATTTAGGACCAGCCTTATTGTTTTATTTGCACTTTGTTACTTTAGTTTTATTTGTCGCTTTTAGTTGGCAAACCTTATTGTTTTATCTTTTGTTAACTGGAGCGGGATTTTTCTTTGGCTGGAGTCAATTTGCTCATTTCCGTCAACGGGTGGCAGTCTGGCTTAATCCATGGATAGCAGCGGAAGGTGCTGGTTATCAAATTTTACAAGGTTTGTTTGCTATTAATGGTGGGGGTTTTTTTGGTAGTGGATTAGGCAATGGATATAGGCAAACAATTCCTGCTGTTCATACTGATTATATATTTGCCTTGTTAGCAGAAGAACTTGGATTATTCGGAACTACTTTAATCTTATTGCTTTATTTAGCTTTGTTGTTTTGGGGATTAAAGACAGCAAAGAAATTACAAGGTCAAAGCCATATTTTAGCATGTGGAATTGTGTTATTATGGGGTTATCAGGTTTTTATTGTGGTTGGCGGTATTTTACGAGTCTTACCATTAAGCGGAATGACTCTGCCCTTTATAAGTTATGGTGGAACCTCATTATTAGCGAATATGTGGCTATTAGGAATGCTGACCAGTTTAAGCCAACAAGGTGAAATTACCGAAGAGATTCAGCCAGTTACCAAGATTTTTGGTTTTTTATTTATTGCATTTATGGTTTTAGCTGGTTCCCTTTGCTACTGGCAAGTGCTTAGAACCGATCTGGCTAGTCATCCTTATAATCCTCGGGCATATCGCGGCTTTCAGCAGGAAAGAGGCAGTATTGTGGATCGTAATGGTCAGTTTCTTGCAGCTACTATTTATGATGGAAAAAGGTTTATTAGAGAGTATAGTTCCGTTAGTAGTCTTTCACATACTGTCGGCTATTTTCATCAACGATATGGTATTACCGGAGTCGAACGTTATTATAATGGCTATTTGGAAAATTTGCAGACTGTTCATCTGACCATTGATTTACAATTGCAAGAAAAAGTAGAGAAATTGCTAAACGGGTATACCGGTGCAATTGTAGTAATGGATGCTAAAACTGGGCAATTACTAGCCTTGGTTTCAGCGCCTACAATTAATAGCAATTTACTCGATCAGTATTGGTCTGAGTATCAAGAAGACCAACGAAGCCCATTTTTTAATCGAGCTGTAAGTGGCTTGTATCCACCTGGTTCTGCCATTAAACCCTTATTATTAGCAGCTGCTTACCAAGAGCAGATTATAGAACCCGAAACTAGCTGGTTAGATCAAGGTTATATTAACTATGGCAGCCAGGTAATTAGAAATTATAATAATAAACAGTATGGTTTAATTAATAGTCAACAAGCCTTGGCCCTTTCTTCAAATGTTGTTTTTGCTGAACTAGCTGTCCAGTTACAGGATAGGATGCTTGAATATTATCAAAGGTTTGGTTTAGGTGAGACTTGGACTGCCGAACTTGGACAAACCAAAGGTAATATTCCATTAGGGGAACATTTTAATAGATTTGGCTGGGGACAATTAGGTATTGGACAAGGTAAAATCTTAGTAACGCCCTTGCAGATGGCAGTAGCAATTTCCACGATTGCTAATGGTGGGCAAAGATTGAACCCTTATGTTGTACAAATGGTGGAAGGCAATATTTTTACTCGCCGAATTTACCGTCCAATGCTCCACAGCCAAGTAATTACCCAAAAAACAGCTGCACAGGTTCGGGAGGCAATGCTTCAAGCAGTAGAGCATGGTACAGCACAGGCTGCGGGAATCCCAGGTGTAAGGGTTGCCGGAAAAACTGGGACAGCTGAAACTGCTCGAGGTTTGTCTCATTCTTGGTTTGTAGGTTTCCTTCCTGATTATTTTGTTACTGTAGTTGTGATTATCGAGCATGGAGGTGCTGGTGGAGTGGTAGCAGCACCAATTGCTCAAAAGGTTTTTTCTGTTATTCTGGAAGACATGGAAGAAAGGTTGATACCATGATCGGAGAATTTCTTTCTAACAGGTATGAAATATTGGAAAAAATTGGCGATGGGGGAATGGCTGTTGTTTATCGGGCAAAGGATACTTTGTTAAACCGCTTGGTTGCTGTTAAGGTTTTACGAGAACAATTTGCCGGTGATAATGATTTTGTGCAGCGGTTTCAGCGTGAAGCCCAAGCTGCAGCCAGCTTATCCCATCCTAATGTGGTAAATATTTATGATGTAGGCTATACTGTGCATGGGCATTATATTGTGATGGAATATGTTGAAGGTTATAATTTAAGCGAACTTATAAAAAAAGAAGGAGTTCTTGATGAATTCTTAGCAATCAAAATCGCGATTCAAATTGCTTCGGCACTCAATCATGCCCATCAGCACAATATTGTACATCGTGACGTAAAACCACATAATATTTTATTGACTCGTGATTTTCGGGTTAAAGTTGCTGATTTTGGTATTGCTGCAGTTTCATCCTTTAATATTACCCAAACGGGGATGGTTTTAGGATCAGTTCATTATTTTTCACCAGAACAAGCTCGTGGTAACAAGGTTGATCATTTATCTGATTTATATTCATTAGGAATTGTTATGTATGAAATGTTAACAGGTAAAGTTCCCTTTAGCGGTTCTACTCCTATTTCTATTGCTTTAAGTCAAATTCAAGATCGGCCAACACCGATTAGAGAAATTAATCCGAAAATCAGTTCTAAGTTAGAGAACATTGTACTTAAATTATTAGCAAAACGAGCAAATGACCGTTATCAATCAGCTCAAGAAGTAATTGATGCATTGGAAGAGCTTAATAGTTATGATAAAACAGTGCAGCCTAAAATTAATATTGAAAGAACTCAAGTGTTACCAGTGGTGGATATAGAACCTGAGTTTGATGAGCCTAAAAAATCAAAAGAGGAGTTAAAGTCGATGTCGGTTGCGGAAAAGCCACCTAAAAAAGCTAGGAAGAAATCAAAACGCTCAAAGCGATTAATAATAGTATTAATAGTTTTACTAGTTTTTGGTGGAATTACTTTTGCTACAGTACGGTTTATTCCAAAAGTCCTATTTCCAGAAGATGTTAAAGTACCTAGCATTGTTGGTTTAGACGTAAATGTGGCTAGACGATTATTAGCTGAACAAGGTTTAAACTTAGAAATTGAGCGCGAGGTTTTCAATAACGATATTGCAGCTAACCATATTATTAGTCAAGAACCTAAGGCAGATCGTACTATTAAACAAGGTAGAACAATATTGGTTCGAGTGAGCAAGGGAACAGAAGTGATTCCTATGCCAAGTGTAGAGGGGCAAACAGTGCGAGAAGCAAAATTGTTCTTAACCCAAGCAGGTTTTACTTTAGGTGACGAGCTGCCTAGTTATGATCCTAACTATCCTGTTAATATTGTAATTCAGCAAGATCCTAGACCAGGAGAGCAAGTTCCTAAAGGTACTAGGGTAGATTTAGTGGTAAGCAAAGCTCAAGAAGAACCAATTTTAGTAAGACTGCCAGATTTTCGTCGTCAGGAATTAGAGGATGTTAAAGAGCAGTTAGCGCAGTTAGGTTTAAATTTAGGTAATACATGGCCAGAGTATAGTACCACTATTCCACGTAATCAGGTGATAGAGCAGAATCCGTCACCTTATAGCGAGGTAGAGTTAGGTTGGACTGTTGACCTAGTTTATTCCTTAGGCATGCCTGGAGGCACAGCCAGCTCACCACAGGACGATGGTATCTCTAGATGGAGTACCGATGGAGTATGGCGCGAAAATATTGTTAGAGTAGATATTCCAGAGGGACGGGCTCAAGAGGTGGTTATTTTAGTTGTTGATGACTTTGGTGCCCGCGAGGTTTATCGAGAAATTCATCCTGGTGGCAGCAGTTTCTCCCAGATTGTTCAAGGTCGAGGCAGTCAAGCACGTATACAAGTCTATATTGGAGGCAGTATCTTTAAAGATGAGCCGTTTAGAGATTAAAAAAATGAAACAAGATGTGATTATTCGAGGAGTCGGCGGTTTTTATGATGTACAAACCATTGATGGCCAAGTAGTTCGCTGTCGATTACGTGGTAGACTTCGATTAGCTGATAATCGGGTTTTAGTGGGGGATCGAGTACAAATAACCATCACAGGCGATCTGGAGGGAGTAATCGAAGATGTGTTGCCAAGGGACAATTACTTGATACGTCCTCCAATTGCCAATATTGAACAGGCTATCGTAGTCATGGCTTTAGCTAATCCTGAACCAGATTTGCAGTTATTAGATCGTCTATTAGTTTTAATTGGTTCACAGCAGATTACGCCGATTATTTGCTTTAATAAAACAGATCTTTGTTTAGAAGAACAAGTATTAAGTATAAAGTATCAACAGTGCGGTTTTACCGTAGTTGTTACTAGTGCAGAAAAAAATATTGGAATTTTAGATTTGCAAAATTTGTTGGCAGGAAAGATTTCAACTTTTGCTGGTCCTTCAGGGGTAGGCAAGTCTTCGTTATTAAATAAAATTGAACCAGGTTTAGAGCTTGCAGTTTCAGAAGTTAGTCAAAAATTGCGGCGAGGTCGACATACCACTAGAGAAGTGCAACTAATTCCTTTATCGAATGGCGGTTTAGTAGCTGATACACCAGGTTTTTCTCAATTGACTTTACCAAATATGGAGCCTGTGGAATTACAAGAGTATTTTCCAGAGATTTGGGCATTAGCAGGGCAATGTAGATTTAGAGGCTGTTTACATCACAAAGAACCTGGTTGTGCAGTTACTGCAGCTGTTGAAGAACAATCAATTCTTGAAAGCCGCTATCAGAATTACTTAATTTTGTTAGAGGAATTGGATAAACTGAAAGTTTATTAAAAGAAAGGAGTGATTTAGTGGGCAGGTTAAAAATCAGTCCTTCAATTTTAGCAGCTGATTTTTCTAAGCTAGGTGCTGAAATTGAACGTGTTTATAATGCTGATTTTATTCATATCGATATGATGGATGGTCATTATGTTCCGAATTTAAGTTTTGGTCCCATGGTTGCGCAAACGGTAAAGCAAATCTGTGATTTACCTTTAGATATTCATTTAATGGTTACTAATCCTGATCAATATATTCCTGTTTTGGCGGAGTTGAAACCGGCATATATTACAGTTCACTATGAAGCTTGCATTCATTTACAAAGAACTTTAAACAGCATTCGAGAGTATGGCGTTAAAGCCGGTGTGTCTTTAAATCCTCACACACCGTTGGATGGATTATGCTATGTATTAGATGATCTAGATTTAATCTTAGTAATGACTGTTAACCCAGGGTTTGGCGGTCAGAAATTTATCCCTAAGATGTATGACAAAATTAAAGATGCTCGTTCATTGATTGGTGACCGAAATATTGATTTAGAAGTAGATGGAGGAATTAGCCTAAATAATATTGCCCAAGTAGTTGAAGCTGGAGCTAATATGATAGTAGCTGGTTCGGCAGTGTTTGGGGCACCTGATGCTGCAAAATATATCTCGGATTTACGTAAGGCAGCAAATTAAAAGCCAGATTTCTGGCTTTTTTTATCGTCTGATATTCTAAAATATATCTAAAAATAATTTGACAAACTTCTAAAATGTAATGAAATCATGGAAAAAGTTATAATTTTACTTGACATGTCTGAAAATTGGTTTTATAATCTAATTGAACCTAGTCAATTTATTGGCAATCAGAAGGGACTGTGTTAGTCGAAGAGAGGGGTGATAAATGTTTATAGGTAGATTATAAACCGCAATCTTATCAAGATTAACATATTAAAAATTAAAATTACCACATAAAAATCCATCTCCCTTGGGCATAACAAGTGGCGAAATCAATGGCACAAACAGCAAGCATTAGGCGGTAAGTGTCTAGACACATCACAAAAAAATAATAAGCTAACACAATCCCTTTTGATTTTATAAAAGGGATTTTTCATTTTTAATAGAATATACTTCCTATAAAACTATAAGATTCCGCTAGGGGTGCCAATTTGGCTGAGATTCGAAACATAGTTTCGGAACCCTTAGAACCTGTCAGGGTAATTCTTGCGTAGGGAAGCGGTGGTGCTGGGGTTAATCTTTATTTGACTACGGAACTGCTGCCCGTAGTTTTTTGTCTATTAAGGGTAAAAATTGCAAATGGAGGATGGTTATGAAAAAAATAAAATTATCCACACAAGTTGAGATTGCGGTTTTAATTGCTCTCGGTATAGCTTTATCATATTTAAAGTTATTTAGTATGCCTCAAGGCGGATCAGTATCATTACAGATGGTGCCACTAGTGATCCTTGCTGCTAGACATGGTGGTGGAGTAGGTGTTTTAGCTGGATTGCTATTTGGTGTGATCAGAATGCTACTTAGTCCAAATGTTTATCATCCTGTTCAAGGATTACTGGACTATCCGATTGCTTTTATGCTGGTTGGAGTGGTGGGCTTTAGAATCAAGTATACTCAGGAATGGAAAGGACATTTGCGTAATTTTGCTGTGTTAAGCGGAGGTTTTTTCCTACGGTTATTAGCACATACAATTGCTGGTAAAGTATTTTTTGGTGAATATGCACCAGCCGGAATCAATCCCTGGTGGTATTCTATTACTTATAATCTTACGCATTTAGCTCCGGAGTTAATCATCACTGGGTTAGTAATTATGCTTCTGATTAGTCGGAGGGAATTATTTGAAGTGGGATAAATGTTTGATTATCGGATTTGGAGATGATCTTCCAAAGACTCCTCCTGATATTACAACTAATACTTTAGTAATAAGTATAGACGGAGGATATTCTTATACCAAGGACTGGGGATTAACTCCAAATTTGCTTGTAGGTGATTTAGATTCAATTGACCCTGAACATCGGCAATCTTTAGTTTTAGAAGAAATACCTATCTTAGAGTATCCAGTTGAAAAAGACCAAACGGATTTAGAAATAGCTGTAGATTATGCTGTTTCATTGGGAATAACAGAATTTATCCTAACTGGAGCATGGGGTAGTAGAATCGACCATAGTTTGGGTAACTTAGAAATTCTGTACAAACTAGGACTAAGAGGGCTTAATGCTCAATTATTGACTGGAAAAGCCCAAATATTTCTGGTGAATCAGTCTTTGACGTTGGAACTGCCTCTAGACACTACTGTTTCCTTATTGCCGCTAACACCAACAGTTACTGGAGTTAGCACCGAAGGACTATATTATCCTTTAGTCAATGCTAAGCTTACTAAAGGTCAAACTAGAACTATTAGTAATCTAACAATTAGTTCAACTGTGAAGATTACCAAAAAAGACGGTATTTTGCTGGCTATTGTAGAAACAGAAAACCCCAGAACATAATTCTGGGGTTTTGTTATTCAGTCTATTATCGAAGGGGTTTTAGATAGCTCTTACAACTTTGTTGCCCTTCAAGCATCTAGTGCATACATATGCACGGCGAGGACTACCTTCTACTAACACCCGTACTTTTTGTAAATTTGGTTTCCAAGTACGGCGGGTTTTGTTAAGTGCATGACTACGATTATTTCCAGTTTGAGTTCCTTTATCGCAAACAATGCATCTTCTAGCCATATTTCTAACCCCCTTTAACCTCTAGTTCCTATTAACTGTTACTAATTGTAGCATACCATTTGTTTGTTTGCAAGGGAAAAGTCTTTACATTTCTCACGGAAACATATAAAATTAACCTGAGCGTCAGTTGATTGGTAAATTAGGGTATAATAATTTTAGTTATCTTTTTTAAGGGGGGATTACTATGGTGCAAAGAATCCAGTCCGAATTAGGAAGTATTACCATAAGTGAAGAAGTGATTGGTAAAATTTGTGGAGCAGCGGCCATGGAATGCTATGGCTTAGTTGGAATGGCTTCGCGAAATGTTCAGGAAGGCATTTCTGAATTGTTGAGAATAGATTCTTTCGAAAGAGGCGTAGATGTCCAATTTCATGAAGAGGATAGTGTGAGTGTCACTCTCTATATTGTCGTGCAATACGGCGTGAAAATTTCTGAGGTGGCACGAAATATTCAAGAGCGGGTTAAGTATGCTGTGGAAGAGAAGTTAGGCTTGCGAGTGGAGTCTATTAATATCCGCGTTCAGGGCGTACGAGTCAGCAACCCTAAACGAAAGTAATTGGGAGGAAAGATCATTGCAAGTATTAACTGGAATAGATTTAAAAAGAATTATTACTGTGGCGGCACAGTATTTAAATGAATCTAAAGACAAGGTAGACGCGTTAAATGTGTTTCCAGTTCCTGACGGGGATACCGGTACCAATATGGCTTTAACTCTTTCTACGGCAATTCGTGAGTTGGATAATCTTGCCGACGATAAAATTTCTACTGTAGCAAGTGCCATTGCCCGTGGTTCTTTAATGGGAGCACGAGGAAATAGCGGTGTGATCTTATCTCAGTTTTTTAGGGGATTTAGCGATGGTTTGGCCAATTTAACCGAAGCTACAGGTAGACAATTAGCAGAAGCCTTTGATATGGCTTCACAAACTACTTATAAAGCTGTAATGAAGCCAGTAGAAGGTACCATGTTAACTGTCGGTCGGGAATTGGCAGCTGCTTGTTTAGAAGCAACTGCGGAGCAAGAGTTAACACCGATTGAAGTGTGGGCACTTGCTGTTGAAGCAGGTCGTAAATCATTAGCTAATACACCAAATATTTTGCCAATCCTAAAGCAAGCTGGTGTAGTTGATGCAGGCGGAGAAGGCTTAATGGTTGTTTTCGAAGGTGCCTTTAAAGCATTAAAAGGGGAAATTATTGAAGTTTCTCCTGTACAAATCGTAACTAGTGCTACACCTGTCAAAGAAGGTATTAGTAGAATTGAAGGAGATTTGGTTAATAAATATTGTACTGAGTTTATTATTAAAGGTTCGAACCTAGACCAAGAAGAAATTCGCGCTACCCTCCAACCATTAGGTGAATCCATGCTAGTGGTTGGTGATAGTGATGTTGTTAAAGTTCATATTCACACTGATCGCCCTGGAAAAGTTTTAGATTACTGTACTGGGCTGGGAAATGTGACTGAAATAGCGATTGACAATATGTTGTTGCAAAACGAGAGCATTACTGAAAATGAAAATGTATTAGTTTTCCCTAATGCTCCAACAGTTCCACCAGTTCCAGCTGAGAAAAAACCAATTGGTTTAGTAGCAGTAGTACCAGGAGCTGGACTAGCTGAAATATTTATGAGTTTAGGTGTGGATAAGATCGTAACTGGTGGTCAAACCATGAATCCTAGTACTGAGGAACTGGTAAATGCAGTTGAAGAGGTAAACGCTGATGCTGTCATTATTTTGCCAAACAATAAAAATGTAATTTTTGCAGCTCAGCAAGTAAAGGAATTAGTTGATCGTCCGGTTGAAGTAGTTCCTACACGTAGTGTTCCTCAAGGAATCGGTGCATTAATGGGTTTTGGCCTGCATCTTGATCTAGAAGAGAATTTAGCTGCTATGGAAAGCGCCATGGAAGAGGTTAAAACTGGTGAAGTTACATATGCAGTTCGAACAACAAAAGCAGGGGATCTGGAAATTGAAGAACATGATATTATCGGTTTAGCAGAAGGAAAGATTGCTGTTGCCGGCAAATCTGTTAATGAAGTGGCTCTGATGTTGCTGGAAGAATTAGTAGACGAAGATTCTTCAGTGATCAGTATCTATGTAGGCGATAACCAAGATTTAGCCGATGCTGAAGAATTCAGAGCAACTGTTGAAGAGAGTTTTCCTGACTGCGACGTGGAAATGCACAAAGGAGATCAACCCTTATATTACTATATTATGTCGGTAGAATAACTCTAGGAGGGTAATTACTCGATGGCAAGAATTCATGTGGTAACTGACAGTGGTAGTGATTTGCCAAAAATTATTAGAGACAAGTACAACATCCACGTAGTTCCACTAACAATACAGTTTGGCGATGAGATATATCGTGATGGTGTTGACTTAAGTGTAGAAGATTT
>ERZ773359.3461-NODE-3461-length-17985-cov-16.551924_pt1 | contig 17985 bp, 19 predicted proteins | sample MGYA00374955_ERZ773359 | MGnify/ENA primary metagenome ERZ773359 (study PRJEB29098, sample SAMN04486028) | biogas fermenter metagenome | study: EMG produced TPA metagenomics assembly of the Biogas fermentation microbial communities from Germany - Plant 4 DNA1... | reverse complement strand
GGATTTTTTAATTTAATATTCCTGGCATTTTAATTTTATAAAGGTTAATAATAGTCATTAGGAGGGATAAACCATGAAAAAAATTTTCTGGGTTTGTCTCTTAGGCCTGCTAATGCAAAGCTTTTTCCTAGTCCCTGTTGAGGCTAGTGATTTAGTTGACGAAGATTTATGAAAGTCATATGACATCCATCTGCTAGCACGGGTAATACATGGTGAAGCCCGAGGAGAAAGCTATATAGGCAAGCTAGCTGTAGGAGCAGTGATTATGAATAGGATAAAATCCCCCTTATTTCCCGACACCCTGGAGGAGGTAATTTTTCAGCCCAAAGCCTTTACTTGTGTGGAAGATGGCCAAATAAATTTGGAACCTGATGAAGAAAGCTATAGGGCTGCCTTCGACGCTATTAGGGGAGTTGATCCTACAAATGGTTGTCTATTCTATTATAATCCAAAGACTGCTACCTGCCGATGGATGCATAATCGACCTTCTGAATATAGAGAAACTATAGGAAACCATGTTTTTATGAAATAATAATTGCCCGAGGTTATAATTAAATCTCGGGCAATTATTATGTTCAAAATGTTCTGATATTTGCTTCATTTTTCCTTCACTTTTTTCCATATTTATGATATATTTGTATAGATATCATTAATATATCTTTTTTTGTAATACATACATATCTTACGTGTTTATGCAGATATATCCTTTTTTGGGGGTAGTTGCAATTGTTTAAAAATTATATAAGAAATTCTGTATTTATAGACCGGCAACGTTTTGAAAAATATTTAATAATTGAAAGTCTAAACAGAATATTGTGGTCAACATATCTTATTATCAAACTATTAGTTTTGCAGGATTTTCAAATTCGCCCCTCCACCATACTTGTATACGCTGTACTACACTGGATTCTATCTATTATTATTCTATTCTGGAAACGTCTTAAAGATGTACTGTTCTTTTCACTACCTGCTGTTATAGCTGTAATAGATATACTTTACATAACTCATGCTATTGCTCATACAGGATTGGAACATAGTCATAGCTACTTACTTTACTTACTACCTATCTCTTTTTGGGGTATAAGATACGGTGTAAGAGGAGCCGTTACCATATCTTCTTTCGTTTCTGTTTTATACATGGTTGTGATTTATATGCATCTTGAGCAAATTCCTTTTACAGTCATACTAAGAGTGGCATTTTTACTTTATTTATCGCTATATACAGGTTTGTTGTGTGACAAAACTCATAAAAACTTGTACAGCTTGGCCACAAAAGACGGATTAACTTCACTATACAATCAAAAATACTTCTACGATAGTTTAAACTGCACCTTAGAACAGGCTTGGAAAAATGAACAGCCAGTTTCTTTGGCCTTATTGGATTTGGATAACTTTAAAGTGTATAATGACAAGCTGGGCCATTTAAGAGGAGACGAGCTTCTAAAAAAAGTATCCCGCAAAATTAAAGAAAATATTAGATCTACAGACATAGCTGCACGCTATGGTGGAGATGAATTTGTGGTTATCTTTCCGAATACCTGCTGCAAGGACGCTATACAAGTTGCAGAACGTATCCGCGGCAGTATAGAAAAAGATATTAGGGTGCCTGCCAGTATGACTCCCCTATCTGTGTCTATTGGAATCGCAGTCTTTCCCAAGGATGGATTAACTGCCTCTGAACTTTTCGATGCAGCTGATAAATCTCTATATTTAGCGAAAAACAAAGGTAAAAATGTAGTAATGCACCTATCTGAAGCCAACGAAGCTTAAAATGTTTCAAAAAATATTACAAATTAAAAAATACCACATAGACTTATTAGTCTGTGGTATTTTATTGTTTATCCTATGTTTATTAATTTAGAGAATAAGTCCATAAATATTAAGGGGAACATAACAACCAGAATAATACCAATCGATAAACCTACTCCTGTAATACCTCTCACTATATCAGATCTCAACAAAACTTTCATAGATTCCCCTCCTTATGTATTTAGAATTTGCCTTGTGCTTATTATACCCTAAAAATATTTCGAAAGTTTTACAAAACCGTTATAGTTTTATAAATTACCTCTTAATATAGTGTTAATAACCATATTTCCTTGTATTATGTATTATACCCCAAGTTTTTATATTTATAACAAAAAATCCGCATTTTTATGCGGATTTTTTTAACTTTAAATTAAGATATTAAGCTTTTAGATATCCCTCTAAATCATCTATAAACTGCCTTGCAGTTCTTCCTGACCGGCCGTTGTATCTCTTCTCCCATCTTAGGGCTTTTTCATGGAGAAGCTCTCTTTCAATATTTAAACCTCGCTCCCTGGCCATGGCCTCTATCATCTCCAAATAATCTTTTTGATTTGGAGAAATAAAGGTTAATGTAATACCAAATCGGTCAGCCAGCGACAGTTTTTCCTGCATAGTATCTGTAGGAGATATTTCATTTCTATCATTATATTGATAGCCTGTGCTACTTCTATCGGATGCAAGCTCTCTCACTAGATGCCTTCGATTAGAAGTGGCATAGACCAGCACATTTGATGGCTTAACCTTTAATCCACCCTCTAGCAAGGCTTTAATATGCTTGTATTCAACCTCATGTTCTTCAAAGGATAGATCGTCTATAAATATAATGAACTTGAATTTTCTATCTTCTATACGATTAAGAATCTTATGGTAATCCTCTAGATGAACTTTAGGCAGTTCAATCATTCTAAGGCCTTTATGAGAATACTCATGGATTAGGGCCTTTACCATAGAAGATTTTCCTGTACCCTTGTCCCCATAAAGCAGGACATTGTTAGCGGGATGACCTGAAACAAACTTTTCAGTATTGTCTAGTAGGATTTGCTTTTGAACATCATAGCCTATTAGCTTATCCAAAGTTATAGGATCAGTCTCCTTTATACTCTCTAAAGAGCTTCCATTCCAATAGAAACCATTATATAGACTAAAAATCCCAGAGCCATTTTGGTTATAATAATTTATCAAAGCCTTGATGTTCCAACTATCCAGCCCTCTGCTGCTGTATATATCTTGCCAGCTTCTATCCTGATCTTTTTCAAATATATTCAGTAGATTTTGGCCTTCTAGTCTATATTCTAATAAGGATATAAGATCATCCCAAGGAATATGGGCTATCTGGCTAATACAGTCAAGATCATGATTCACTGCCTCAGACACAGCTTGGGACAAAGGTTCTTTTTGATCTTCTGCCCAGATAGTAAACATATTCTCAGTATATAACACCCTATCCAGCAGCCACTCTTTCCAAGAACAGCGGCTAGGATCAGCTAAATAACAAGAATTAATAAAAGCACTTAAAAAGCTATAATAGTCTTCCCCTAGTTGAGATGGTGTACTATTTTCTTCAATAACCCCTGATAAAAGCTCCCTTAATCCCTGCCATACAGGTAGCTCTTGTAACTCTCGATAGACAACTAGGCTTTGCGTAGCCATGAGTACCCTTTGTAATATAGCTTTTTTATCAATTCTCTTACTATTCTTATTGCCAGTCATAAGTTCTCCTATTCCCCCATTATCCTATTGTATATTTTATTAACCTCATCATATACCTTGTCCAAATCTATGGTTAAAAGCCTTCTATTATCCATTAACTTCCTTCCGTTAACCCAAACGCTATGCACATCTGAAGAATGACCACTGTATACCAGGTGGCTTACCCAGTCAGTATGGGGATAATAGTGGGGCGCATGGGTATCTAGCAATATAATATCAGCTTTATTGCCCGGGGACAAGCAGCCAACCTCTTTTTCTAAGTTCAGTGCTTTGGCCCCATTTATGGTGGCCATCCTAAGTGCCTCATAAGCGGGGATAAGGGTTGGTTCTTCCTTGACACCTTTTGAAACAAGAGCCGCTAAGGCCATTTCTTTCATAATATTTAAGTTGTTATTGCTGGCAGCTCCATCAGTGCCTAAGGATACGGTAATGCCTCTATTTATCATTTCATTAATAGGGGCTATTCCACTGCCCAGCTTAAGATTGCTAGCAGGACAATGGGCAACCTTTACATCCTTTTCCTTTAATATATCTAAATCCTCCTGGGATAAATGTACACAATGGGCAGCCAAAACATGACCATCCAGCAGTCCTAAATCATATAAATGCCGAACAGGGCTTTTTCCATACTTTTCTATACAATTATCTACTTCTTGTCTGGTCTCTGATAGATGAATATGAATCCCTACATTTAATTCCCTAGCCAATTCCATGGCTTCTAAAAGATAAGATGGCTCACAGGTATATATGGCGTGAGGGCCTACCATTACATGAATTCTTCCCTCTCCTTTACCATGCCAATTCTCCCACAGCCTTAGATTTTCTTCTAATCTCCTTTGGGAGTTTTCATCAGGGCCTTGCAATCCCCTAGCCAAAACTCCTCGCACCCCGGAATGCTCCACTGCCAAAGCAGTCTCTTCCATAAACATATACATATCTGCAAAGGTGGTGACCCCTCCCCTGATCATCTCTGCTATGGCCAGCATAGATAACCAGTAAATATCCTCTTCTATTAGTCTATCCTCCATGGGCCATATCTTTTGAGCCAACCATTCCATAAGAGGCAAGTCATTGGCATAGCCTCTAAAAAGGGTCATGGCTACATGGGTATGGGTGTTTATAAGGCCTGGCATTGCTAGTTTCCCTTTACCATCTTCCATCTTGTCATAGTCAGCATCTATCTTAAGCTGTGACTGATCTCCAACAAAGGCTATCTTGTCATCTTCTATCAAGATACATCCATTTTTATATTGAGTATTATTTTGATCCATTGTTAAAACATCTACATTCTTTATTAAAGTTCTCATATTAATCATCCCTCTTTAATATAATCTTATAGAAAAACTTTTGCATAGCTTTTTGATATATTTGTGTATCCATAACACCACATATAAAATGGGCATGAGCTATTGAACGTTTACTTCATCACTGCTTTGGAGAAAACTAAGACTTATTCCACTTGAAAAGCCTACCGCTTCCAAACCGGCGTCCTGCCGGTGGAAGCTGCCTCAGCGTCCTGCTTCGGCCACGGCTTTTCTGCGTTCCATAAGCCAAGTTTTCTTAGCCAAAGCAGCGAAGGCGTTCACTTTTCAATAGCTCATTATATCATAGGGCTATAACTTTGAATTAACACAGCTAGTTTATTCAAAAGAATTTATAAATTTTTAATAATTTAATTATCAATATTTTCTGCAAATTGCCTTTATATATTTGCAGAAATATGCTATAATAATGGCAACAGCTCCCTTATGCTCATTTTTACCATTATACATTTTACTTAATTGCAATTATATTTTTCTACAATTCTTCTACCTTAATCAATCATGTAAGGGAGTAAAATAACGTTTAAGGGAGGAATTGTGAATGTCGGCACCACAATATGTTAAACAGTTCAATGCAGACTTAGGTGAATTGTCTTTAAATACTGGTTCCGGAAAGCACTGGAAAAGGTTTGCCGCCAAGAATATTGCAGCTATACGAAAGACTCAGGCTGAAAAGAAGAAGCTCTTCATCACAAGAACCGTTGACAGAGTAGAGATCGATATAAATGGTGAAGATTCTCCTTACATTATCGAAAAGGGCGTAATTAAGGATGACTTTGATTGGGTGGTAGACGTTCTAAAATCCTTCGCTGAGAAAAACAAAGTAAAATTCCAAGAGGAGTAGTGGAAAAGTCCAGGAAGCCTGGACTTTTCTACTACTTTTTTCTTATTATAATAAGTGCCACATCATCCTTTAATTTGTGGCTGGTATCCTTGCCAAAGTCTTTAACAATGGAATCCAGCAAAGACCTAGGATCACTTTTTAGCATATCCTTATGCTCATCAATATACATAAGCAAATCATCACAGGTCTTCATATGACTTTCCTCTTCTTCTGGTTCTAGTAAACCGTCGGTATACATTATTATATGACTGCCTGAATCTATCTTTATACTATGTATGGTATACTCATAATCATCTACAATACCTACCAAAAACCCATTATTCTCAAGCATGTATACCTTATCATTTGTGCTGTCAACAATAATAGGATAGGGATGTCCACCATTGGAATAAGTCAAAACCCCGTCCTGAATAAAGCCTACAAAAGCAGTTATATAATAAGTGCCGTGGGTTATATTGTAAAAGGTTGAGTTCATTTCCCTAAGCACTTCTGCCGGGGTTGAATACTGATTAACCAGGTTTTTGAACATAACTTTCATCATTGAAGAAATCATTGCTGCAGCCACACCATGGCCAGAAACATCTGCAATAAAGAGCCAAACCTTGTCCCCTGTCTGTATGCATTCGTAAAAATCCCCACTAAGCTCGGAGCTTGGAATATACTTTCCTATCATTTCTACATCTTCAAGAGACTTGGACTCATCAATTAATATGCTCTGAAGAGCGGTGGCTACCTTTAGCTGCTCCTTCATTCTCTGATTCATTTCAAGAAGCAGACGCTTTTGCTCATATGCCTTAAGGGCATTCTTTACCTTGACAGGCAATACAATTTGCATCTGCTGCATGGTCAAGGGCTTAGTAAAATAATCAGTAGCCCCTAACTCTAATGCTTCTTGTATGGTATCTATTTCATCCATTGCAGAATTTACGATTATGGGGATATCCCTGTATTCTTCTATGGATTTTACTTCCTTAATTACTTCAAAACCGCTCTTTTTGGGCATTATTAGATCTAATATGATAATATCAACTACACCCTTATATATGTACTCTAATGCCTTATTTCCATCCTCCACTTCAAGGAAATTGACATTATCTATTTTTTGTTCCAGCGCTCTCCTTATGAGTTTCCTATTTAACAACATATCATCAGCGATCAAAATGTTATAAGCCATTTTGCCCCCCCAATCTACCTTTACCAGGTTAAATCGCCTACAAGGTTAAATTACCTGCAAGGTTAAATTACCTTAGAAATCGCGCTGATAATCTTGTAGTCATCAAAGGGTTTCTTTAGAAAGATATCAATGCCCAACTCTTTTGCTTGTCCTACTATCTCATCATCACCCATTGCACTTAGCATAATAATCTTTGCTTGGGAATCGTACTCCTTTATTAATTTAACAGCTTCTAAGCCATCCATTATTGGCATGGTAATATCCATAAACACCAAATCCGGTTTAAGGGATTTGTATAATTCAACCCCTTCTCTACCATTTTTCGCGTTGCCGCATACCTCATAGCCATGTTTTTCCAAGGCTTTCCGAAGTAAAGTATGTATAATAGGTGAATCATCTACTAACAAAATCCTTTTAATCACCTCAACATTTCCTCCTAAACCTCTTATAAATCCCTTTTCTTTTTTCTATCTTGTCATCATTTTATCATAATCGACCTTTTTTTGCCATGCTTTTAGACAAATGTTAACAATATTTTAAATTTCCAGTCCAATATTAACTTCTATCTTACCTAAAGAAGTCTCCATGTCAATTTTTATGGTCTGAACTGTGCTAATAATAAAATACATATCTTTACCAAATATAATTGAAGGTGGAGTCACATCCACTTCCAACCCAGAGTTTGATAATAGAATAGAAGCATTGCCGGTAACCATATTGGCAAACTCACCTATAGCACTTCTTCCTATCTCATCTAGCTGCTCAACGAGCATGCCCATCATCATAGCTGACACTATTCCTCGTGCGGTCTCCTCTGACATAGAATAGGCAATATTGCCCCTAATCTGACCTACTACACCTACTACAGCTGTAATATCCTGGTCTACATGCATTATATCATTTTTTGCTAACTGCCCTCGTTTAATATCCTCTACACCAAATTGTTCAAGAACACTTTTTACAGATTCTAAAAAAGGCAGTATATATTTTACATCCATTAGTTATTTCCCCCTTCCCAAGCGACATTGATGCGGATCTTACCGTGATCAGTATCGCCCCATGAGGATAGGGATGTTATCTTTGGAATGGAAATAATTACGTCCTGGCCTGTAAATACAATAGGTGGTGCCAACCTAAGTCCCATTGAGAGCTTATTATTAAGCTTGGTTATAGCATCGCCAGATACTATGTTATTGATCTCAGAAACCGTAGATAGAACCATCCTATCTTTTATATCATCATACTCTTCTCCCAATAAAGTGTTTGCTACATATAGTGCCAAACTTGGCTCCATATCCACTAAAAGTCTTCCCTTTCTAGTACCGGCAAAGGTAATAATAGAGGACACTCCCATGGATGATATCTCTCCAGGCTCCTGCTCCAGTGTATCCATTCCCCTTATATCTAAACCCAACATTTCTTTTATAATATCTTTGGCGCTAGTACCAAAGATCTGGTATAAATTTATATCCATAAACTATTACTCCTTTCTATATATAAGCAATACGAAAGGTTATATCCATCTCTCCTGCCTTTAGATGCCTGCAAGTCTCTAGGAGATTTTTCTTTTGAACCATCCTAAAGTTTGTACCTCCTATAGAGAAGGGAGAGGTTAATAAAAAATGGTAGGGAGTATTAGAAAGTCTAGCCTTAACTTCTCCTGCCATAATATTTACTAGCTCTGCTACTCCATCAAATAGATCTTGCTCTTTAAGTTCTTGAGGCAATATTCCTGTCATATATGCTATAACCATAGCTGCAGTATCTTTCTCCATTGATAGGGATATAATTGCATCCTTTTTACCATGAAGCACCATAGTTCCCATGATGATAGGATTGTCACTGCATGAAGAGTTAAACTCATCACAGGCTATATAACTAATTTCAAAGCCTGCCATAGTGCTTAGCACCTGTCTTAAGCTTTCTGTAAAATAATCAGCAATTTTCTCGATATCCATATCAGTCATGCTCATAACCACCTTTTCCCAGACTTTCCATGATTCGTTTTATTAATTCCTCTATGGTAAAGGGTTTAACTAGATAGTGGACTGCTCCGTGTTGTATGGCTCTTACTATATTTTCGCGTTCACTCTCAGTAGTGACCATCATAACGGGAATGGATCTAAACCGTCTGTCGGCTTTTAGCCGCTTTAGAACTTCCATACCGTCAAGCCTTGGCATGTTCCAATCTAGAAGTATTAGATCCACTCTCTTGTATTCCTCTTCCAATAGATCGAGAGCTTCAATTCCATCAGATGCCTCCAGCAGTTCTCCATCCAACACCTCCCACAGCACCCCTAATTATTTTTCTAACCATGGAAGAATCATCAACGGACAAAACCCTCATATCTCTAACTCCTTTACCATATAATATACTCCGCCCTGATGCTCCTTTCTTGTAAAGCTATCTTCATAGTCAGTAAAGACTTCGGAATTGCCCAGAAACAAAACTCCCCTAGGCCGATTTAGTACTTGACTAATCTTTTGGAATACTTCCTTTTTTAGCTGGGCGGAAAAATAGATAAGAACATAACGGCAAAAGACAATATCAAATTTACCTAGACTTATGAAGCTATTTTGTAAGTTAAATTGTCTAAATACAACCCTATCTCTAATTTTACTAGATAATATCCACTTCCTCCCTTCATTAGTAAAGTATTTATTCTTATACTCATCATCCAGGCCTCTAATAATGGAAATACTATCGTATTTGCCGGCCCTGGCTATATCTAGTACACTGCCAGATATATCGGTAGCAAAAATTTCAAAATGATCTAGGGAAATATCTTTTATTCTGTGCCTTTCAAGATAGCTGTCTATGGTCATAGCAGTAGAATAGGGCTCCTGGCCTGTTGAGCAGCCTGCACTCCATATCCTTACCTTGTTTCTCTTGTTTTGCCGAATTTCATCTATATATGTAGGCAATAATACCTCTTCCAGAATTCGCCAAGGAGTTCTATCCCTAAACCAAAGAGTTTCATGAGTGGTTATAGCATCAATTACCTTCTCATTCATCTTTGCATCCTTTTGGATGCGCAGTTTATAATAAAGTTCCTCAAAGGAAGACAGACCAGATTCGGATAATATCCCAGAAAGTCTACTTTCTATGAGATAGGCCTTGTCCCTACTCAAATCGATCCCGCATTCCTTTTCTATATAATCCCTCATGAGTTCAAATTCTTTAGAAGTTATATTAGGCATTAGCATCTTCCTCTACTAATCTCTATAATTCGCCTGCCAATATCCTTTAAATCTAGCCTCTCATCGGACAAACCTGCTTCGTCTACGCTTCTTGGCATACCATATATAACGCTAGACTCTTCACTTTGAGTAATAGAATAGCACTGGCAAGATCTCTTTAAGATTTTCAGGCCCTCTGTTCCATCGCTCCCCATTCCTGTAAGTATAACTGCCAACACTCTCTTGCCGGAATAGGCTTTGGCCACTGACTTAAATAGGACATCTGCAGCAGGTTTGACACCATTTACGGGAGCGTCATCGGTAAGAGAAATACTAAAATCAGCGTTTACTATCATATGGTATCCACCAGGTGCAATAAGCATCCTGCCGCCAATGACCCTATCCCCTTCTTGCGCTTCTTTTACTTGTATCTTGGTTCTCTTGGCTAAAAAGTCTGCAAAGATTCTAGTAAAATCGGGAGGCATGTGCTGTACTAGCAAAATGGGCTTTGAAAAGTTAGAACCTAGTGCCTTGCAAACCTCCTCTACTGCATTGGGGCCTCCAGTAGATGAGGCCATGACTACAACATCTACACCACACAAGGTGGTAGGCTTTTGGGGCAGCTCCCTTGTTTTAGGAGAGGATAAGGGAGCCAAGCTTGCGTTGGGACGGGGGACCGGCTTTCCTGTCCCAATATATTTGTCTATAAGAATCTGAGAAAAGAGTAAATTAAGATGTCTATTGATAATATCCATATTATATTCTGCATCCCCATTTGAGGGCTTTAAAATAAAATCCATAGCCCCCTGTCTAAGGGCCTCCACCGTTATCTTGGCGCCGTCTACTCCACCGCTGCTGATCATAATAACTGGGATATGACTATACCTTTTTTTGATCTCCTTTAAAGTCTCTATACCATCCATCTGCGGCATAAAGACATCAAGTAAAACTACATCTATATCCCTTTGTTCTAGCCTTTCAAGGGCAGTTATGCCACCAGAGGCAGTACAGTCTACCACGGCTATATTAGTCTTTTCAACGGCCCTCGTAATAATCCTCCTGTAGACCAAGGAATCATCTACTACCAAAACCTTGAGCTTATACAATCTATATCCTCCCTCTAACCCCTGCTAAACCTTAAATTGATTTACTAAGATTTCTAAGTCCTGTGCCAACTGAGCTAACTGAGCCGCAGCATCACTAGTTTTGGTAGCACCGTTGGCCGTATCTTCTGTAGCAGTATTAATCTCCTGTATATTTTGATTGATCTCAGCAGCACCTACTGCTATTTCCTTGGAAGAACGGGCTATTTCTTGTACCCTGCCTGATGCCACTTCCGTATTTTGGGCTATTTCATTGGCAGCATGGGATAACTCAGCAGTTGACCGGGCAATTTCACGGACTCCAGTAGCTGCCTCATTTAAGCTGTCTACTGCATCTTTAGCATTGGAGGCAATATCTCTAATCTCTCTGCTAATAGAGTTTACCAGCTCTGCTGCTGCCATGGTAGACTGGCTAATCTCTCCAGTTAATGTGGACTGTTCCGTTACCGCCGCTGCAATGGTATTGGTAATCTTGTTGCTTTCGTCTATGGTTTTGGTTATGGTGCCTACAGCAGCCACTACATTGGACATTTGCTGCTGCATATCGCTTATCTGCTGCGCTATCTCTTCAGTAGCTTCCGCTGTTTGTTTAGCCAGCTCCTTTACTTCATTGGCCACAACCGCAAAGCCCTTACCCGCCTCACCAGCACCTGCTGCCTCAATAGCAGCGTTTAAAGCCAGCATATTGGTTTGATCTGCTATATCGCTTATAACGTCTACAATTCTTCCTATTTGACGGGCGGATACATTAAGTTTTCCAATCAAAACATTAGCTTCTTTGGCTTTGGTTTCTGCATCCAGGGTTATTGCAGTGGAACGTTCGCAATTAACGCTAACCTCAGCCAAGGATGTATTTATTTCTTTTACTGAAGTCGCCACGCTGTTGACGGAGTTGGTTACATTGGCTGCATTGGCCGCTACCCTACTTATGCTGGAAGAAATATCATTGACCCGCTGGTTGACCTCTTGAACATTAACTGAGGTCTGCTCCGCTGCTGATGCTAAATTCCGAGTAGATGCCGACATCTCCTCTACAGCACTAGCAATGGTGTTAATGCTTTTGCTGGTTTCATCAGAAGCATCTGCAGCATTATCAATAGTAGCGGATATTTCCTCTATGGCTGCGGATACTACACCAGTCTTGCTGTTAACCTCTTCGCTGTTAGATGCCATATCCTCCGATATGCCCAGAAGGTTTTTAGAGGATTTGTTTAGTGTGATGGTAGTTTCATAGATATCCCGAGTCATGGCTTGAATTTTGGCCATAAACTGGTTGAAAGAGCCTGATAGCTGACCTAGTTCATCCTTACTTTCTACCTCTACCCTAACTGTTAAATCCCCGTCAGCAGCTTTACCCATCATATCTTGAACATATCGAATTGCCTTGGTGACCCTGTGGGACAAAATGACAGCCAAAATAGCGGCCAGGGCGATGCCTGCTAGTATAGAAGTAACTAGAAATGCTAGAGCAAATCTTGTTCTTTTGTCTGCACTATTGTTCATTTGCTCTACAACTTTTGTGTTTTCTTCTACCAGCTCATCTAAAATAGCTTCAGTCTCTAAAAATGCATCCCTGGTTACATAAAGGGCTTGTTCTACCATCTGTTCATATATTACATCCGCCTCTTTAGCCACATTGTCCATTTTTACTAATAGTTCTAAAACCCTATCCATATTAGGCAGAGTAACAGTTCTGTATACTTCCATAGCTTGAGCTCTATTATCAGTACTCTGGCTCATAAGCTGAACTATTGTCTGCCCGCTTTCATGAACCTTGTTATGATATTCATGTATCTCTTTTATGTAATTGCCTAGCTCTTCATTTTCTGTAGTAAAGGAGTTAAGCCACTTCCCCAGTTGACATTTTGTTGGGTCAGTCTCTCCCTCAAACTCCGTACCACTAGTAATGGAATGAAGAAGCTGCCAGATCCAATATGAATGATCCTTTTGCCTAAGGGCTAGCTCATACCTTATTTCCATGGGATTTAGTATCTTGGTCTCATCTAGGCCTTTAGAAAGCTTTAAGAATTCTTCATTGGCATTTTTCCAGTTTTCCCAGGCAACTTCTAGCCGCTCCCATATTTGTTTTTCTCTTTCTGTCAGCTTGGCCTTGTTCAAATATTCCCAGGCCTCATCTGCCCTCTGCCAGGCTTCTTCCAAACGTTCGTATCTGGTTTGTCTTTGCTCAGCAGTAAGCTTTGGACTGGTTAGAATATTCTCTACCATGTTAATGCTTAGTTGAGTTTCTTTTAAAGTTAATATGTTTTTTAAATTAGGAATTCCAGTATTCCCTATCTCATCCATATCCCCCATCGCCCTAGTCATCCCCCAATATCCAACTATGCCTATGGCTAGGGCAAATAAGCATATTGCTGAAAAAGACAGGAGCAATTTGGATCTTATTTTCACACAAAACCCTCCAAACCTTTATGTTATATTTTAAACTGCTTAACTAGCTGCTCAAGCTTTTGTCCCAGCTCTGACAATTCAATGGATGCCTTATTTGTATCCCCAGCACCGGTGGCTGTCTCATAAGCAGCCTGACTGATTTCTTGAGTGCTAATGGTTATCTCGCTTACACCCCTTGATATTTCACTGGCGGACTGGGCAATTTCATCCATTGTCTTCGAGGATTCTTCCGTCCTATGAGAAATCTCATTGGCAGCTAAGGATAATTCCTGTGCCGATCTAGCTATTTCCTGCACACCTTCAGAGGCTTTCCCAGCGTTTTGAGCTGCTCCTTTGGATTTGTCTGCCACATCCTTTATCTCATTGCTGATTAGATTAACTTCCTTGGCAGCTTCCAGTATAGAAGTTGATATTTCTCCTGTTATTGCCGACTGCTCAGTTACTGCTGACGCTATGGTATTGGTTATTTGGGTAATCTCTTCTATAACACTGTTTATGGTTTCCACTGCGCTTACTGCATCAGCCATATTCCCTTGCATATCCTGAATCTGCTGGGCAATCTCTTCTGTTGCCTCTGCCGTTTGCTTGGCCAGTTCCTTGACCTCATTAGCCACTACAGCAAAGCCCTTGCCTGCTTCACCTGCACCCGCTGCTTCAATAGCGGCGTTTAACGCCAGCATATTTGTCTGATCGGCTATATCGTTAATGACGTTTACAATTTTTCCAATCTGCTTAGAGGATTCATTTAATTTCTTGATAATTTCATTGGTTTGCTGTGCCCTCTTTTGTGCATCTGAAATTATTACCATAGAACGTTCTGAATTGCTGCTTACATCCCCAAGGGAAATATTAAGCTCTTTTAGGGATGTAGCCCCTTCATTAACAGATTGAGATACCTGCATAGCAGAATCAGCAATTAGATTTACAGTATGGGAAATATCCTGTATGGCTTGCCTTACCTGCTCCACATTCTCTGAGATTTCCTCAGAAGCCATAGCCAGTCTATTAGTAGAGGTGGACATTTGATCTATTGCAGAAGCCGCAACATTTATGTTATTTCTAGTATCATCGGTAGCTTCCGCAGTATTGGCAATGCTGCTAGTAATCTCTTCTAAAGCTGCCATTACATTATCGGTTTTTGCGTTCATTTCCTCGCTATTGGCTGCTAGAGTATTGGAAATATGGGTTAAGGCATTGGATGACTCCGCCAACGCCAAAGTAGTCTGGTATATCTCCTTGGTCATGGTTTGGATCTTGTCCACAAACTGGTTAAAATACCTGGCCAACTGTCCTGATTCATCTTGAGAGGTCTCTGGTATCCTAATGGTTAGATCTCCTTCTCCTTTTGCTATATCCTTTAGCATGCTAACTGTCTGATCCAAGGGTTTTAAGCTGGAAGCGGTTATTCTCCACAACAAGAACAGGCCTATAGCAGATAGAACAAGGCCTACAGATAATATTATCATATTGAATCGCTGTATAGGCTGTATAAATACATCCCTGTTAAGGGTAATGGCTAAGGACCATCCAAGTCCTTCAAAATCCCTAACCCCTGATAGATGAGTATAGCCTACTAGCTTAGATACTCCTTCATAGGTATACTCACCGCTACCGGCTTTACCAGATATCATTTCCCTGGCAATATTCCCTAAATTATCATCTCTTTCTGCAATGTTTTCATTGCCTATCTTTTCTGTTACAGGATGCCAGATAAAAGTTCCATTCTGATCAATTATATATGGATAACTGCCTATATTGCCCTGTTCTTCCATTTCGTCAATAATAGCATTCATCATTTCATGTAGTATCTTATCAGACATACGGGCAGTAAGGATTCCTATAGGATCCATAGATTTATTGAAGATAGGATAGCTAAAGGTAACAACATTAAACCCTATATCCTCACTCTTTCTATATTCATAGTAAATATCCAACCTTTCCTTGGTATTTACAAACCAAGAAGCATCGCTATAGTCATCACGAACATTTGCACTGCTGGCAGCTACCAGCCTGCCATTCATATCTACTATTAGCATATCATGATATGTATCTCCATGCTGGGCCACAGCATGGTTTAGAATGTCCTGCTTTATGCTAGCGCTGGTAGTTGTGTCCACTATATCCTTGTTTTGGGCTATAACCTTCACATCCCCTATACGCTCATTCATAAAGTAATCCAGCATCTCACCATGGGTATCTGCCATTACCTGCATGTTGCCTTTGGTGTTGGCAATTATAATGCTCTCAGCAATTTCCATGGCTGTAATAACTACAAAGGCTAAAATGATAAGTATCAGTATACCCGTTAGAAAGGGGATTTTTGTCTTCAGGCTTTTGTTTATACCAAAATTAAAGCCTCTTAATTTCTTAAACCTACTCATCCTATTCATCCTTCCTTTATGTTCCATTAAACTTGGCATCTTCCCCAAAAATCATGTCAGCATCTATAACCATTATCAGCTGATTCTCCAATTTCACAACATCTTTTATGTACCGATCATCTATATGATGGATATTGCCAGGCAAGGGCTCGCACCAGTCTTCTTCCACGTCCAAAACATCCCCTGGCTTGTCCACAACAAAACCCATATGTTCACTTTCACTGTCTTGATTCTTTAGAATTATACAAGTGGGATTATTGGGTATAACACCGCACCTGCCATAAATAAATCTTACTAGGTCAAACACCGTTACTATCTGTCCTCTCATGTTGAATAAACCTACTACAAAGTCTGGAGCCCCAGGTACTTTGGTATAGTTTATTTTCCTATTTATCTCCTTAACCAGTTTTATGTCTATCCCAAATAGCTCCCCTTGTAGGTAAAAGGTCAGTATCTTACCCTGCATTCCTACTCATCCTCTCCTTAATAGCTGCATCCAGTTTTTCTAGGAGCTTCTCCTTGTCCAATTTCATTTCGTAATGGTCAAAACCCGCATCCAAACCAGCCTTTATTTGGCTATCATTAAATAAAGAGGTAACAGCTATGGCTGGCAGGTTTTTTAGGGCTTCATCCTTTCGTATATTGCTTATGAGCTCCAAACCATCCATTATAGGCATATTAATATCGCTTATTAAGGCGTCCACCTTTTCTTCCTTTAATATATCAAGAGCCTGCTTACCGTTCTCTGCCTCTAACACTTTATAGCCTGCTTCTTCTAAGTACTCCTTTTCCAGCCGCCTAAAGAAAGAAGAATCTTCCGCCAGCAAAATTGTGTAATTGACTGTCTCGGCCTTAACCTTCTCTGATGTTTTATAATACTCTGGAGCAGCCATTTCAAATAGCTGGTATAGGTTAAGCATTAGCACTATCTTGCTATTCCAAAATGTGGTGCCTGCAATGCCATGGGCTTTTATATCCTGATGGCTGTAATCTATATTAATAACAGCTGTATCATAAACCTTGCGTATAAGTATACCTATGGGATGCTTCACTAATTTGGGCACTACTACGTACAGCTTTGAATCTGTATATTCTTTTTTGGAAATGGGAAGATATTCTTCCGGCCGCACCAGCCTCAAGGAACGTCCTCTAAACTCAATATACTCCTTATCTCCTACTAGCTGAATATCATCTGGGCTAATCTCCTCCACACGAGATACCATAGATAGAGGAAGGGCTAATACTTCAGATCCAGAACAGCTAAATAAAATTATTGTATGCTCTTCACTGGCCCTTGTGCTGATTATATCTTGTTCTTTTGCCTCTTTGACCTCCTCAAGTTTTAAATCTGCAAGATCAGCGATCCCGTCTGCGTCTAAAATCATAGCAATTCTTCCGTCGCCTAATATAGTGACTCCAGAGTAGTATTTGCAGTCTTTAAGATGCCTGGGCAAAGGCTTTACTAAAATTTCCTCGTCATCATGTATGGCATCTACTATTAAACCATATCTGCGCTGTCCTATCTTTAGTATCAAGACCCTAACTATCTTAGAGGGATCCTCATATTCATTGATACCCTGGTGGTTTTCTGACAATCCCAAAACATCAGACAGCTTAACAATGGGAAGTAAGTTGCCGCGAAATCTAAGTACCAAGGATCCATTAATACTCTCTATACGCCTGTCCTTATCATCAGGCTTAATCCTTACCATCTCCTGAAGGTTTACCTGGGGTAGAGCAAACTTTTGGCCCTCCGCCTCTACAATCAGGGAGGATATTATAGCCAGGGTCAAGGGTAAATTAAGCTTGAAGGTGGTTCCTTTGCCTGGCTGGCTGTGTATCTCAATGGTTCCTCCCAGCTTTTCAATATTGGTTCGAACCACATCCATACCCACACCTCTGCCAGAGACATCAGTTACGTTTTTGGCAGTAGAAAAACCAGGCATGAAGATATGTTCCAGGATCTCTTTTTCATCCATAGTAGCCAGTTCTTGAGGAGTTCTTAACTCTTTTTCCAGTATTTTTACCTTCAAGGCTTCAATATCTATTCCGG
>ERZ773359.3460-NODE-3460-length-17989-cov-4.726107_pt1 | contig 17989 bp, 14 predicted proteins | sample MGYA00374955_ERZ773359 | MGnify/ENA primary metagenome ERZ773359 (study PRJEB29098, sample SAMN04486028) | biogas fermenter metagenome | study: EMG produced TPA metagenomics assembly of the Biogas fermentation microbial communities from Germany - Plant 4 DNA1... | reverse complement strand
CTCCTTTACCCTCTTATTATATATCTCAATAAGCCTTTCTTTAATGGGTCTATAGTCACAGTCCTCATTGAGAAGATTGTTGTCAATAATCTTCCTGACCGCACTTTGAACCTCTTTTAATATTTCCATGTCCCTGTAAAGATTGGCTATTTTAAATTCGGGAAGGCCATGCTGGCGGACCCCGAAAACATCACCAGGTCCTCTTAATTCCAGATCTTTTTCGGAGATTTCAAATCCGTCATTGCTTTTTACCATTATCTCCATTCGCTGTTTGGATATTTCACTTTTACTTTGGTTAAACAGTATACAGTAGGACTGATGGCTTCCGCGGCCCACGCGTCCCCTTAACTGATGGAGCTGCGCAAGTCCAAAACGCTCGGCATTTTCAATAACCATGATATTTGCATTGGGCACATTTACACCAACCTCAATCACTGTCGTGGATACAAGAACATCAAGGCTTCCATCCACAAATTGTCTCATAACTTCTTCTTTTTCCGATGGCCTCAATTTGCCGTGAATAAGTCCGACCCTGAGGCCTTTAAGCTCATTCTCCCTGATTCTTTCGGCAAGTTCTTCGGCAGATTCGGCTTCTATCTGTTCAGACTCTTCCACAAGTGGGCAGACTATATACGCCTGCCTTCCTTCTGCAACATTTTTACGGATGAAATTATATATTCTTTCACGCATAGCGTCATTTACAGCATAGGTTTTAATGGGCTTCCGGTCTGGTGGCAGTGCATCGATTACAGAGACGTCAAGGTCCCCATAAAGTACAAGTGACAGGGTTCTCGGAATGGGTGTGGCTGTCATGACAAGCAAATCCGGGTTCTCACCCTTGATGGACAGCTTTGCTCTCTGGCGGACTCCGAAACGATGCTGCTCATCAGTTATTACCAGGCCCAAATTGTAGAATTCCGCATCCTCTTCCAAAACCGCATGGGTACCCAGGACAATATCTATTTTTCCATCTTTGGTTAATTTCTTTACTTCATCCTTTTCTCTCTTTTTCATGCTGCCTGTAAGTAGTCTTACAGTGATTCCGAGATCATCAAAAAGTTTTGATGCGCTTTTATAGTGCTGCTCGGCGAGTATTTCGGTAGGCACCATAAACACACCCTGATAACCGTTCTTAACAGCTTTATACAGAGCCAAGAAGGCAATAATGGTTTTACCCGATCCCACATCCCCCTGTATTAAACGATTCATTCGTTTTTCGGATTCCATATCGGCTTCAATTTCCCTGAACACTTTTTTCTGGGCATCGGTCAATTTAAAAGGCAACTTATCCAATAGAGGCGACATGTCAACCGGACTGTACTTTATTCCTTTCTGGGCAGTGTTCTCCCCTTTGGTATGAATCATGGCAAGTTGCAAAAGCAATAATTCTTCAAATACAAGGCGTTTTCTGGCCTCGTTCAGGTTTGAAAAACTTGAGGGAAAGTGTATTTGTTCATAGGAAAAATTGACTTCACTGAGCTTGTATTCCCTTCTTAAGCTGGCGGGCAGGATTTCCTGGAATTTGCCCCTGACCATATTCAGCGCATTCTCGGTGATTTTTCTGAGGTTATTCTGGGTAAGTCCTTTCGTAAGGGGATAGACTGGAAGGATTCTACCGGTTATTTTCTGCTCCGAATCGACCTTTTCCACAACAGGATTGTGCATTTCAAGGAGCATTCCCGTTCTTTTGATTTTCCCGTAGAAATAATACTCGGAGCCGGTTTTGATGCTATTTGCAATGTATTTCTGGTTAAACCAGGTCAGATTCAAAAAAGCCGATCCATCTGAAACCATAACTTTTGTGATGGTAAGGTTTCTGCGGGGTCGCGATTCGGTAATGTCAGAAACAAGGCTGGCCTTAATTAAAATATCCTCTCCGTCCGAAGCCTCCGAAATCTTTCTGAACGTGCTACGGTCTTCATAATCCCGTGGAAACCAGGACAGAATATCCGAAACATTGTATATTCCAAGTTTCGAAAGAATTTTGGCCCTGGCCTCACCAACACCCTTCACATATTTTATTGGCTGATAAAAAATACTTTCCGGCATCCAACCAATCCTCCGATAACCATCAGGCTTGTCCGGGATTATCTTCTTCGAATCCGGATGATTTCTGAGTCAAAGTTACAAGTAAACATGCATGTTTATTGGATTATAACACAGTAAACCTAAATATTCTATTCGCAATAAGATTTCAGGGCGTCAACATCAAGTATTTTAAAAGTGGAAAGGTAATAGTCAATAATGCCCTCTTCCTTCATTCTTGAAAGTTCTCTTGACATTGAGGGGCGGGAAACATTCAGGAATTCCGCCATCTGCTCCCTGTTCATCGGAAGTTTGAAGATAGTTTTGCCATTTCGCAAATAATTCTCGTACAGGAAAGTGCAGAGTTTGGAACGCATGGTCTTAATGGATATGTATTCAATTTTCTTGTTCAGCATCATCGCCCTTTCTGATACAACCCGGAGCATGTTGGTTATAAGGGTCTTATGGAATTGGCAGAGATTCTTGCATTCGCTTACTAATCTGTCCTGACGGATAAAACATACAGTAAGCGGAGTATTAGCCTGCACAAGGGCAGGCCATTTGTTCTGACTTGCAAAGGCTGCTATTTCACCGAACATTTCCCCTGGCCCCAGATTCTTTATTAAAATCCGGTTGCCCGAAATGCTCTCCTTAAACACCGAAGCCTCTCCCTCAAGCACAATCCCGAAAGAGTTCAGGGCGTCTCCGTCCCGTACCACAAAATCATTTTTCTTAAAGTTCTGGATATTTAAATCCAGACAAGGAACCATTGAATTTATATTATCTATTTCAATATTGTCAAAAAGTTCACATTTTTTCAGAGCAATAAGGTATTTCCTTTCCATAAGCTCCTCCTTATCTATTGTAAACATCAGTCTTTTTTTGTTGTTTATTGAATTAATTATAAACCATTGGAATCCTAAATCAAAGTAATGGGACGAAATTAACCCGCCATAAGTTATGGGTTAATAAAATAAATTAATATAAACAAAAAATTGGTGAATGATATAATATTATCTATGTGAATTTAAGAATGTAAAATAGCAGGGGGTTTTATTATGAAGTTCAGCAATATGCCCTATGAAAGAGTTGATCTTGAGTCTTTTTCAAATGACTGGAACAATCTTGTAAAGCATTTTGAGGCTGCAAAATCCGGCAGTGAACAATTCAAAATACACCGGATGCTTACCGAATTAATAAAGAAATATCATACAATGCGGAGCCTTGCATACATCCGCCATTCCCTGAACACCAATGATGAGTTTTATTCCAAAGAGCAGGATTATTATGATGAAAACGGCCCCAAATTCGTAAAGCTTGTAATGGATTATTATAAAAAGCTTGTCGCTTCCCCCTGTCGTGAAGAACTTGAAAAGCACCTTGGTTCTTTGGTTTTTGAAAACATAGAGCTCCAGTTAAAGGGTTTTGACGAGAGAATTATTCCATTTATGCAGGAGGAAGGAAAGCTTACAACAACCTATCAGAAGCTCATGGCCTCGGCTGAGTTTGAATTTGACGGCAAGACTCTTAATCTTCCCATGCTGGGCTTCTATCTTCAGCATCCTGACAGGGAAATCAGGCGGGCTGCGAGCAAAAAGCGTACCGAATTCTTTATGGAACATGCCAGGGAGCTTAATGAAATCTTCGACAAGCTCGTAAAACTCAGAACTTCAATGGCTAAAGAGCTCGGGATGAATAATTTTGTTCCTCTGGGATATATACTTATGGAACGGAACGATTATGACAAAGATAAAGTGGCTAACTTCAGAAAACAGGTTAAGGATTATCTTGTCCCCCTCGCCTCAAAGATTCATGAAAAGAGGCGTGAACATTTGGGTCTGGACCGGCTTAGCTTTATAGATGAACCGGTATTTTTCAGGGATGGCAATCCCGTACCCCAGGGCACTCCCGAACAAATTTTTGAAAACGGCAAAAAGATGTATTCAGAGCTTTCCCCTGAGACCAAAGAGTTCTTTAATTATATGCTTGAGCGTGAGCTTTTTGATGTGCTGAGCAAAAAAGGCAAAGCCGGTGGCGGCTACTGTGATTTCCTGCCCCTATATAAATCACCTTTTGTCTTTGCCAACTTCAACGGCACAAGCGGGGATATTGACGTTCTCACCCATGAATGCGGCCATGCCTTTGAAGCCTATGTTACAAGGGATATGGAAATATATGAGCACACCTCCATTGGCATGGAAACCGCCGAGATACATTCCATGTCCATGGAATTCTTTACTGAAAACTGGATGCACCTCTTCTTCGGCAAGGATACCGACAGATATCTTTATATGCACCTTGCATCCGCTCTTACCTTCATACCCTATGGCTGCATGGTTGATGAATTCCAGCATATTGTATATGAAAACCCTGATATGACTCCTGCGGAAAGAAAGGAGGCATGGAGGGAACTTGAAGCGCAGTATAAACCACATCTCAACTATGAAGATGACCCCTTCTTCGGTAAGGGTGGTTACTGGCAAAGACAGGCACATATTTATGAACGCCCCTTCTACTACATTGACTACTGTCTTGCCCAGACCTGCGCCCTCCAATACAAAATAAAAATGGAGGAAGATTTCAAATCTGCATGGGAAAGCTATCTCAACCTTTGCAGGCAAGGCGGAAAACTGAAATTTACACAGCTTATCAAGGAAGCCGGTTTGGATTCCCCCTTTGAAGACAATTGTATAAAACATCTGATTAAAGCTGTGGAACCCTTGCTTGAAAAGTACGCCGAAAAGATTTAGGGCTTTTCCTATCCTCTGAAAATATAAAAAGCAATAATTCAATATTTTTCTTAAACCATTTTTCTGAAATTCGTTTTGTGCTTTAACACAGATTTTCATAAAATCAATAAATATAAGCGTCTGATTATGGTGCTGCATAAATCAGACGCTTTTTACTTTGATTTTGAATTATATTTTTGTGCTAATTACCATTTTTCAAGGATATGTATATGACAGGGGATTTTTGGGGAGAGCATGGACTTGAAAAAGAGAATTACAGTTGCGAAAGTTGCCGGAACCTACATTGGCACGGTAGTAGGTGCCGGTTTTGCATCAGGTCAGGAAATACTTCAGTTCTTTGTTGTATTTGGCAGAAAGGGACTTTGGGGACTTTTAACTGTTACTTTCCTCTTTATTCTTTTCGGGTACATAGCAATGGAATTGGGATATATCCTTAAAGCCGACAACCATTTGCCGGTTGTCAGAAAGACAGGCGGCCGCATATTGGGGGCATTCTCCGATATTATCATCACATTCTTTCTTTTTGGGGCCCTGACTGCCATGATCGCAGGATCGGGAGCGCTCTTTGCGCAGGAATTTAAACTTCATCCCCTTGTGGGAAGCCTGTTTATGGCTTTAATAAGTATTGCCACTGTGATGGGGGGTTTTCAGGGAACAGTTGACTCCATCAGTTTTGTTGTTCCGTTTCTAATTCTGGCTGCAATTGGCCTTAGTATCGCCTCCCTCTTTGTTACTCCCGTCGCAGCCGTGGCAAAAGAACTACCCCGTTCCGGGTTTTTAAGGAACTGGCTCTGGTCCGCAATTTTATATACCTCATATAACAGCGTAACTGCAATTTCCATTCTGGCGCCCCTGGGACGCGAGGCAAATGATTTAAAAGTCCTTCGTAAAGGTGCGCTTTTGGGCGGGTTAGGTCTTGGATTGGGCGGTCTTGCCATATTCATAGCACTTTATGTAAATTCAGCTTCTGTCGTGAATCTGGAAGTCCCCATGATTTTTGTGGCAGGACGAATTTCTCCTGCTATAAAGCTCCTTTATGCCGTTGTTCTTCTTGCTGAAATATATACGACAGCAGTAAGTGATTTGTACGGGTTTACAGCAAGGATTTGCCCAAAAGAAAAAAGCAAGGACTTCGTAATTATTCTAACAACTGCAACTGCTTTTTTACTGAGCCTTGCCGGTTTCTCCAACCTTGTCCGATATCTGTATCCTGCGGTAGGATACTGCGGTGTATTGACTCTTATGTCACTCATATACCACAAATTTAAACCATAGCCAAATGGTCTATGAATAATTCGCATGAAGCAGGTCTGGAATTTGAAAGAAGTTTATGGTCTAAAAATCCTGGTCAACAATAGTCTGTGCCAGAGCAGAGAGCTCGGGCATCAGCTGGCTCTTGTTTATTCCATACCTTTTTAACTGCTTCACTATGGAATCCTTAGCGTCCTTATCCACTGTTATTTTGTAAAGATATTTACTGTGGTCTGACAAGTTCCTCATATCGGTCAGCGGAACATTGTACGGGAATAATGTGTGGGCTATTCTTTGGACTATGCTTTTTGCGTTGTTCATGGGGCCATAAACTGCAGCGGGCTTTTTATTCTGGAAGGAGTTCCTGAACGGGCCGAACATGTCATATACACCCTTCTCATGAACATTGGGAATATATCCGGAAGGATAATATTCATGGAAGGTGAAAGCAGTATTCAATACAACGGGATTTAAACACCACACTGCAGCGTCATTTTCTTTTTCTTCTTCAGTGGCATCCTGGTCAACAGCAAAGACAAGCGCTACCAAAGCATCTTCGGTCCAGTCCAGCAGGCGTGTGGGAACTCCGTAATACTGCATCAGAAAAAGCCATTCCCAGTATTCACTCACCTCGTCTTTTCCTCTTATGGGAATCTGATCCATACAGTTAAACGCCCTTGCCTTGAACTTTGATAAAAACATCAGCTCATATTCAACATTGAGACCTTTCCGGCCGATGGACGGAATCAAGGGATAATCAGCGTTTTTTAAACCCCTGAACCACAATTTCTGGCTGTATTGCACATCTTCGCTGTCATCAATCAACACTCTGCAGGCATAATCCACTGCCCGGATATATTGCTCTACTGTTGAGATTTTTTGCTCCATCCCGCATAGAGCAGGATAGAATTCCTTGAAACTTGACCGTTCTGCCATTTGAAAATACCTTCCTGCAGGAATCTCACTATATATTATTAAATAAGATGCCTGTATTGTTACAGAACATGAATTTCCCCTGAACTTCAAAAAGGGGTATTGACAAAAAATCGATGACAGCATATTATATAAAAAATTGCAAAATGCGATGACGGGGAAAAGTAAGGAGTTATTACCTTACAGGGAGAAGCCATCATGGACTGAGAGTGGCTTTATGAAGTAAAACTTGCTGAAGTTCTCCCCTTAGCACACGAGCTGAAGAACGATAGTTTTGTAGGCAAGTGCGTCGGCCCAACGTTACATGGGCAGAATATCGGAGAAATCCCGTATTCGGCAGAGCAGCATCGATTTATTCGATGAAATTGGGTGGTACCGCGGAAGCTTATTCAGCCTTCGTCCCTTTGGGGATGAAGGCTTTTTTGATGCAAATTTTAGTAGAGCAGTATGAAAAAAATCTCTGAATAACTTTTTTGAATAAACAAAATTTAACACAGAATGGAGGCATAAGTATGATAATTGTGCTGAAACAAGGAATTTCTGATGAAAAAGTAGATTCATTGAAGAGATGGCTTATGGAAAAAGGTTTGGACGTAGCTCCCATCTACGGTACCGAAAAAACCGTATTGGGACTGGTTGGCGATACCTCCCACCTGTCGGTGGATGAAGTCAGCATGCATGACGCCGTGGAAAAGGTACTCAAAGTCCAGGAACCTTTTAAGAAGGCAAACCGAAAGTTCCATCCTGAAAATACAATAATAAAGGTCGGCAATCTGGAAATTGGAGGAAAGGATCTTGCTATTATCGCCGGACCCTGCTCAGTGGAAAGCGAGGAACAGATTACAAAAATAGCCCAGAGTGTCAAGAAAGCCGGCGCTAACCTTCTTCGTGGCGGCGCTTTCAAACCCCGTACCTCCCCCTACTCTTTCCAGGGGTTAAAAACAGAAGGGCTTATAATGCTGAAAAGGGCCGGCGAAGCCACAGGACTTCCGATTGTCTCAGAGATAACCAATATAAACTACATTGAGATTTTTGAACAGTATGTTGACATTATTCAGGTTGGCGCAAGAAACATGCAGAACTTTGAGCTCCTGAAGGAATTGGGTCGCTTCAAAAAGCCCATCCTGTTAAAAAGAGGCTTCGCAAACACCCTCGAAGAATTATTGATGGCCTGCGAATACATTATGAGCGAAGGGAACCAGAATATCATCCTGTGTGAGCGCGGAATAAGGACTCTGGAGAATTATACACGAAACACCCTTGACTTAAGTGCCGTTCCTGCACTCAAGCGCCTGAGCCATTTGCCCGTAATAGTTGACCCAAGTCACGGATGCGGTCTGGCATGGATGGTTGAGCCCCTTTCCAAGGCCGCTATTGCGGCTGGCGCCGACGGACTTATTATCGAGGTCCACAACAATCCGGCCAAAGCCTTGTCTGACGGCCCACAGTCCATTACACCATCCGAATTCTCCTATATCATGCCCAAGCTCAGGGAGTATGCAAAGCTTGAAGGAAGGCATATAAACATTCCTCATACTATTGCGTATGCCGGAACACCGGGTTCATTTGCCAATGAAGCCGCTGAAAAGCTGTATCCGAATTCAGCCCATACAGGCCTTGAACATTTTGAAGACGTCTTCAATGCTGTTCTTAACGGTAGTGCGGAAATAGGCATCGTCCCGGTTGAAAACACACTTGCCGGTAAAGTCAGTGATGTCATTGAAACACTTGAAAACGGAAATTTTGAAGTAATAGACAGAATAAAGATCAAAATAAATCAGATGCTGGTTGCGCCAGCCGGAACGGAACTTTCGGCTGTGAGGAAGATATATTCCCATAATAAAGCCCTGGAACAATGCAAGAAGTTCTTAAGCACCATGCCTGATTGCAGGATTATACCCTATTCAACCACATCTGCAGCCGCAGCGGCCGTAGCGGCTCTGAACGACAAGTGCTCTGCCGCTATCGCCAGTGAGAATGCGGCGAAACTGAACAGACTAATTATTCTGAAGGATAATATTCAGGATAAAGACGAAAACTATACAGAATTCGTTGCATTTAAACTTGCGACAAAATAATTTCCATTTCTCTGGTATAATTTTCACTTTCCTGGCAATAATAACGGATACCAAAACCAGGAAAGGAGCAGAGCCTATGTCCAAAAAGAATAACCCGAAAAACCTGAAGATGGCTGGGCATACAAAAGAATCTGAGAGCCAGGAGAACGAGAAAAGGCTGAATCAGGTACCAAACAGCAAAAACCCGAAAGTTCCGGGTAATGAAGCACCTTAACGACGGCTGAACACAGGGTAAAAGAATAATTCACGCAAAACTGAAAATAATAATAAACGGGTGAAGAGAAATGGCAAAGAACAAGAATAATGCGCCCAAATCAAAAAAGAAATCACAAAAGCAAGGCAATGCAAACAACGTAGAAGTGGGCGCAGATGAAACACAAACTCAGTGACCTGAGTGAACCTCAAAATTATCCAAAAGAAGGCTGCCGATGAGGCAGCCTTCTTTTGGTTCAGAATGGCTAATTATTAATCAAAAGCAATGTCATTTATCATTGTTAAAATTGTTGGAGTCATAGTCATTGGAACGGTCAAAACCTTCCGAAGAATCACTCCACCCATCCCCGTCAAAGTTGTCAGGTCCTGCAGAACTGTCATAATGGCGGGAAGATCTGTTCAATATAGTTGTCAAACCGGCAAGCACCAAAATGCCCCCTACTATATATCTGAAAAACCATAACAAATGCCTGAGGGCAAACAGTGAAAAGAATGTTACCGATATGGCAGTCAGCACAAAAATAGGTAACAGAAGGCTTGAATCCCTGTTCCCTGCAATATATAAAAGAAACAGTCCCACAGCCGGAGCCATTATGAAGCCGGGCCATACAATGCGCCAGGCATTGAAAAGCGATGCAAAGGAGCTAAGTCCGGCAATTGTAAGCAATATCCCTATAGGCACAAGCAAACCGGGATTCCTGCTTCCTCTGAGGTAATAAAGAAGTAATCCTACCGCAGGGGATGCGATAAAGCCAGGCCAAACCAGATACCATATGCCAAATATTTCTCCAAGGAAAAAAGTACTTGCAAGTGTCAGCAATATGCCGATGGGAACCAACAGGCCGGGACTTCTCTTCCCGAATATATAAAGCAGCAGAAGCCCGACAGCAGGCGCCGCTATAAAACTGGGCCAAATTAAGTTATATGAGAATACTTCCCCAATTAAGAATGTCACTCCTATGGCGAACAATGTCCCGGCAGGCACAAGATAACCTGTTCCATAAGGACGCTTTGAATAGTATCCCAGAAAGAGCAAAAAAGAAATTCCAATGATAATTGTTGGCCATGAAAGCCTGAATATCCAGGACAAATTCAGTTCTATACTGCCGAAAATAACCAGTACACCTATAACCACCAAGAAGGCGCCGAGTATATATTTAGTACCATTACGCATAATATGCAGCCTCCCTTATTTTCTATTCAGCATTATATAGAACCAGTATGATAATACAATATGGCAGCAATTAGAATTTGATTAGAAATTCGCCCGGATATTTCAAAGGATCAGCATTGCATCCCCGAAGCTGAAAAATCTGTACTCTTTTGAGATGGCTTCTTTATAGGCCTCCATTATCCTGTCCTTCCCGGCAAAAGCGCTTACAAGCATTATTAAAGTGGATTCAGGAAGATGAAAATTGGTGATTAAAGCATCCACCATTTTAAATTTATAGCCGGGGTAAATAAATATGTCGGTTTCACCCGATGCAGGAGAAATCCTGCCGTTTTCGCCGGAAACAGTCTCCAAAACTCTTACGCTGGTAGTCCCAACAGCAACTACCCTTTTGCCCTTTTCCTTTGTTTCATTGATAACTGCGCAGGCTTCAGGGCCTATGCTGTAATACTCCTTGTGCATGTGATGTTCGTGGATATTCTGTGTTTTAACCGGCCTGAAAGTGCCCAGGCCTACATGGAGCGTGACCTCGGCCACTTTTATACCCTTTTGTTTCAAAACTTCAAAAAGTTCGGGGGTAAAATGAAGACCTGCTGTAGGAGCAGCAGCCGAGCCGTTTATTTTTGAATAGACGGTCTGATACCGCTCTTTGTCCTCCAGAGTGGCATGAATATACGGAGGAAGAGGTACTATTCCCACTTTGTCGAGAACCTCTTCAAAAACTCCATCGTAATAGAATTTAACAATACGGTTGCCTTCTTCAACAATTTCAAGGATTTCAGCCTTCAAAATGCCATTTCCAAAAACAAACCGGGCGCCAGGTTTCGCCCTGCGACCCGGTTTCAAAATAACTTCCCATACATCCTGGTCAATCCTCTTAAGGAGGACAAACTCAATTTTTCCGCCGCTGTTCTCCTTTTCCCCAAGAAGTCTTGCCGGAATTACTCTTGTATTATTGATGACAATACAGTCACCCGGCTCCAGATATTCAGGTAAATCCTTAAACAATCTGTGTTCAAATGCATCCTTTTTCCTGTCCACCACCAAAAGTCTTGACATATCACGCTTTTCCAGCGGATTCTGCGCAATCAGGCGTTCAGGAAGGTCATACCAAAAGTCTTTTAAATTCATAGTAACCTCATTAACAGTTCATTGCTTCTTGCAAAGAATTTAGTCATTGATTCGGGTTCAAGAGTTCTCTGGCTCATGGCTGCCAAATCATATACATGGGCCGCCGCCAGCTTTACATCTTCTTTTCTATTATCCTCTTCAAGGAGGGCTGCTATCCGTTTAATTATGTTATTATTGCTGTTCAGTACCAGTGTTTCTTCATCCGGGAAAAGATCGGCTGTATTGAAGTTAGTGCCGAAAGTGCGGCTCATATCCTTAAAGCGCCTTGCCTCTTCAGAAATGAGAACTATAGCCGGTGTAGATTCATTTTTAAGAGCCTCAACCTTGATTTTAAGCTTCTCTTTATTTGTCGACTCCCTGAAGATTTTCTCAAGTTTTTCAGCCAGCTTTTTATTGTCCTCTTCATTGGAATCCTCGGATTTCATGCTTCCAGTAATGTCAGCGTCGACACGCCTGAATTTAACTTCGCGATTGTTGGATTCCATGAAGCTGATAAAATGCGTATCAATAAGAGTATTAAGGATAACAGCATCCAGCCCCTGTTCTTTGAACATCTGGATGTATTGGGCCTGCTGTTTCTCATCATTGACATAATAGATTGTCTTGTCGGTATCTTTGTTTTGTTCAAGATACTCCGACTGGGTAACGTACTTGCCGTTAATGGTTTTATATATGATTATGTCCTTAACCCTTTCAAAGAACTTGGGTTCTCTCAGGCAGCCATACTTGACAAAGGGGTTAATATCGTCCCAGTATTTTTCATAATTTTCTTTTTCTTTATTGAATAAAAGTTTGAGCTTGTCAGCCACTTTCTTGATTATGTGGTTGGATATTTTGTCCACATAACCTTCATTTTGCAAAAAGCTTCTGGAAACATTGAGGGGCAGCTCAGGACAATCCAGGCAGCCTTTTAACAGCATGAGAAACTCAGGAATTACTTCCTTAATATTGTCCGCAACAAAAACCTGGTTATAAAAGAGTTTTATTTTGCCTTCAAGGGGTTCAAACTCATGCTTTAATTTTGGGAAGTAAATAATACCTTTCATGTTGAAAGGATAATCCATGTTAATGTGTATCCAGAAGAGAGGATCATTGAAATCCAGGAACACTTCATGATAGAAATCTTTGTACTCCTCATCGGTGCAGTCCCTGGGATTTTTAAGCCACAAAGGGCTGGTGTTGTTTATAGGCTTGTCCTCTTCTTTTTCGTCCTTCTTCTCATCCTTCTTCTTGTTTTCATCTATTAGATAGATTTCATACTGCAAAAACGCAAAGTATTTTTTAAGGATTTCACGGATTTTCCACACATCCAGAAACTCTTTGGAGTCTTCTGCTATATGGAGTGTTACAACCGTACCCAAAGTATTCTTTTCAGACTGCTTCATGGAGTATTCGGTATTGCCGGTGCTTTCCCAGTATACAGCATCTGCTCCTTCCCTGTAGGAAAGGGTATCAATGGTAACCTTATCGCTTACCATAAAGGAAGAATAAAAACCGAGTCCGAAATGTCCAATAATCTGCTGATCGTCAGTTTTATCTTTATATTTTTCAATAAAGTCCTTTACACCTGAAAATGCTATTTGATTGATATATTTCTTTACTTCCTCGTCAGTCATTCCTATGCCGTTGTCCGAAACGGCGATTGTCCCATTTTCCTTGTTGACTCTAACTTCAATGCGGGGTTTGTATCCTTCAGGAAGGGACGCCTCACCTATGTCATGAAGCTTTTTCAGCTTGCTGATAGCATCAGATGCATTGGAAACTATTTCTCTAAGGAATATATCTTTGTCTGAATAAAGCCATTTCTTAATAATAGGAAAAATATTTTCAGTTTCAATAGATATATAACCTTTTTCGTTTACCAAAGCAAATACCTCCATTTCCAAAAATTCTATGGATATAATAATATTAAGGTCAGGGAATGTCAAGACAATACTTAGCACTCTCCGGAGGAGAGTGCTAAGCAATTAAGAATAATTATTCTTTTAAATTCAGAATAAAAAAGCTGTAATTATACAGCTTTAATATCTTTAATATTTACAGGTTCATTTACTTCGTCCAGGTTCTGCATGGACCTCAACTGGGCGCGGATAATGCTTTCCACCTTCATTCTGTAGGCTTCGACATCTCGTTTTACACGCTCATATTCTTTTCTGGTGTCCAATACATCCCTATTGGCTTCTTCAATAATCTGTTTTGCCTGTAATTCAGCCTCTTTGATTATATTTTCAGCACTTTTCTTGGCATTGGCTATTATCTCGTCACTTGTCTGCTGGGCTACGACCAGACTATTATGCAGTGAGGTTTCTATGCCTTTATAGTAATTGATTTTTTCCAGGCTGTCTTCAAGCTTATCTTTAAGTTTTGCATTATCTTTAATATGTTCGGCAAGATCTTCTGCAACCTTGGCTAATAAATCTTCCACCTGAAGAATGTTGTAGCCCATGAGAGATTTTTTCAGCACAATGTTTTGCAGATCATTAGGCATAAAATTCACTTGATCACCCCCGGATCAAAAAATAACACTATCAATTCTTTAAAATAATATTAAGTGAATAAAGTATTACCATTACTATAAAAGGCGACAAATCAAAATTCATTTTTCTATCTTTATTCTGCTTTGAAAGCAGCTTGCGAACAGGTTCCAATAAAGGTTCCGAAATGGAAAACAGGAATTTGAATGGTTTAGAGTCCCTTCTGACAACTTTCAGCTCGCAAAAAACTCTAAACAAAATCGCTATTTCCATGGCACCTATAACAGCTCTAAGTGAAACAATAAATATCTGAGTGACAGACATTTATTTCACCCAGGAAAATACACCCTTATTTCTGATATCGTCTTTAAGGTCGCCAGTGATTTCAATACTTGCAGGAGTCGCCAGGAAAATACCGGCTGAAATTTTCTGAATGTCGCCATCAAGACAATAAACTGCACCACTCAGGAAATCTACCATTCTCTGAGCTACGGGAGTATCAACTCCTTCGACATTCATAATGACAGGTTTGTTGGTACGCAGGTGATCGACCAATTCCCGGGCTTCCAGAATATTCTGCGGAGAGAGAACAACAACTTTATAACCGTTGCTGTTGTTCATGTTAAGAACTTTGCCCTGAGGATTCTTTTTGCTGAAGTTGGAACGATCGCGTTGAGTTTTTGGAGATGCTTCAGTTAATTCCTCTTCTTCGTAGATATCCTCTTCATCTTCGTCGTAGTTTGTTTCCCAGCCGAAAAAATCAAGTGCCTTCTCAAGCAATTTAGCCATAGTGTATTCCTCCAGTTTTCATTAGTAAAAACAACGGTAGCCTATTGGCTAATATATCCTTTCTCCAAAAATGGCGGTGCCGATTCTTACAATAGTCGAGCCTTCTTCAATCGCCACAGTATAGTCACCGCTCATACCCATGGAGAGTTCTTCCATACTGATATTTTCCACCCTTTCCCTAATAATGTCAACAGAAAGGTTTTTTAATTTTTTAAAAACTTCTCTGACTTTTTCAGGATTGTCGGTGTAAGGTGCTATGGTCATCAGCCCTTTTACTTGAATATTACCCATTTTTGAAAGGGCTAATATGAAATATTTAAGTTTTTCAGGTTCAACTCCGGCTTTTGATTCTTCTCCCGAAACATTTACCTGTACCAGAACCGGAAATCTGTAATTAATCTGCTCTCCTCTTTTCTGAAGGGCTTCCGCCAGTTCCGGCCTGTCCAGGGAATGAATCAGGCTCACTCTTTCGTCCAGGTATTTGACTTTGTTTGTCTGTAGCCTTCCGATTAAATGCCACCTGCACTCTCTGTCTAATATATCGGATTTTCTTAAAAATTCCTGAACCCTGTTTTCGCCAAAATTACAAATTCCCAGATCAAAAGCTGCTCTCATGGCATCAATATCTACATTCTTGGTAACCCCAAGAAGTTTTACATCTTTCGGGTCCCTTCCTGCCCTAAGAGCGGCAGCTTCAATATTGCTTCTGATAACATCCAAAGACTGCTTAATCCTTTGTTTATCAGTGATATTTGTCATTTCTCAACCACCTGACCTTCAACAACATTCTTCGGATTTACCAGGTATATGTCAAAAACATTAACGTGTTCTTCTTCCCTGGTCGGATCTATGTTCTCGATGATTGCATAGGAATCCTGTTGCCCTATAATTTTAACCCTTTTGAAAACAGCTTTGTCCATCTCTACAACTGCAAGATCGGCAGTATTGTCCACGCTGTTTACATTGAAAAGGCTCCTCAAAGGAACTACCATTCCTGAAACATTCTGGACTATCAGATTCCCTTTGAATCCTCTGATATCTATTGTTCTGTCAATGTATTTTGTGAGCCGTGCGAACATTTTATAAGTTCCTTCCACCGGCTCCCCGATACTCTCTATGGTCACAGGGATTCGCTGGTCTAAACCGTCAATTTCAATGGCATACTCAAGTTTTGATCCTGCAAGTTTTGCCCTTTCAAAGGAAACCAATATTTCTTTTCCTTCTTTTTCTGGTACAGTCAAAGCGATCAAAGCCTCATCATTATCAATGACTTTACAGAATGGCTCGTCTTTGCGCACTTCTATCTCTGTGGATGTAATCCAGTCATTATCGTTTGCCGAGGCTGAAGCAGCTTCATTAATTTGTTCAATGGTAATATTCTGGCTGTTTTCGAAAGTAAAGCTTTCTTCCTGACCGTCCAGACTGTATGAAACTATGCCCGAAACCGGAGAGTATACCTTTTTAACTGATTTCTCAATGCTGCTTCTGTATCTGTCCAGTTCATCTTTTTCCTTGCCAAGCTTGTTCATTACAGAGTTGCTTTCGAGCATGTATCTTGCCTTGGCTTCAAGGATATTGTCTATTGATTTCCTGACAGAACCAGCATCGCTTAAGTCTCCGTTTTCAGAAATATTTGTAAGTTTATTAATCTGCTGCTCAATGGCGCTTTCCCACATTGCCCTTTCAGTTCCGGAAGTCTTGTCAAACTCAGCCACAACCCTTTTTAATATTTCAATCTCCATCTGTTTGTAGTTCTCAACAACTTCCCGCATGTCATTCTGGATAAATGACACAACTTCATTGCCTTTGCCAACCCGTTCTCCGTATTGTACGGCAGGTATCAGTATCCCGTCACCGGGAGACTTCAGAACGAATTCCTTGCGAAGAAACAACCCATTGACCGGGACTTTGATTTCCAGTGTAGAGGTACCTATTGACGCAATCTCATAATTAACAGAAAAGAACCAGTTCCATAATGCAGGGATATAAATGAGCATCAAAATAAAACCTAAAAAACTCAAAAATCTTCTGCGTACTCTTCTGGCTCTTCGCTTTTTTCTTCTTTCTTCAATTTCATTTGTCATATGTAACCTCCGGCATGGGTAGTATTATAGGCTGATTATTTTTCTGTTTTTCAGCTCCTGTACTGCACACATGACACCTAATTTTACATGTTCGTACACAAGACCACCCTGCATATATGCAGTATAAGGTGGCCTTATTGGTGCATCAGCACTCAATTCTATGGATGAACCCTGAACAAACGCTCCGGCTGCCATAATTACCGGCGAGTCATAACCCGGCATGTCCCAGGGTTCAGGACTAACAAAAGAATCTACCGGTGAACCCTTTTGTATACCCTGGCAAAATGCAATTACAGCATCCTCCCGATTGAATTTTATTGCCTGTATCAAGTCACAGCGTGTGTCAAAGGGGCCGGGATATGTTTCAAAGCCAAGGCTTCTCATTATCTGAGCAGTAAATACAGCACCTTTCAGGCTCTCTGCAACAACATGGGGCGCCATAAAAAAGCCCTGGAAAAGAAGTCTGTTCTGACCCAAAGTTGCTCCCACTTCCCTGCCCAGCCCGGGAAGTGTCATCCTGTAAGATATTTTTTCCACCAAATCTTTTCTTCCGGCAAAATATCCACCTGATGGAACCAATCCCCCTCCGGGGTTCTTTATAAGGGAACCTGCCATTATATCAACACCAACTTCTGTTGGCTCCCGTTCCTCTACAAATTCCCCGTAGCAGTTGTCCACCATTACAATTACATCCGGCTTTCTTTCCTTTACGAACCTGACAACCTTTTCTATTTCAGCTATGGTAAGTGCAGGTCTCCAGGCGTAGCCCCTGGAACGCTGGACAAATATCATTTTGGTCCTGTTATTTATGGCTTTTGAAACAGCGTCATAATCAATGACACCGTCTTCTGTGAGCTCCACTTGTTTGTATGTTATACCATATTCCTTCAATGAGCCGTTGCCATCAGTGCCTCTTATCCCTATTACTTCTTCAAGTGTATCATAAGGTTTTCCGGTAATGGACAAAAGCTCATCCCCCGGCCTAAGAATACCGTATAAGCAAAGAGCCAATGCATGTGAACCACAGGTTATGCTGTGCCGTACAATAGCGTCCTCAGCGTTGAAGGCGTGGGCATAGACAGCATCAAGT
>ERZ773359.3459-NODE-3459-length-17991-cov-5.645016_pt1 | contig 17991 bp, 17 predicted proteins | sample MGYA00374955_ERZ773359 | MGnify/ENA primary metagenome ERZ773359 (study PRJEB29098, sample SAMN04486028) | biogas fermenter metagenome | study: EMG produced TPA metagenomics assembly of the Biogas fermentation microbial communities from Germany - Plant 4 DNA1... | reverse complement strand
TCTCGCTCATTGTATGGCTGGAAAACAAAACAGTCTTGCCCTGTCTTTTCTGTTCAAGAATAAAATTCTGTACTTCTCTTATGGCACTCACATCCAGACCTGTTGTAGGTTCGTCCAGAAGGAGTATGTCGGGATTATGAATTATTGCTCTGGCAAATGCTGCTTTTTGTCTCATACCTTTGGAGAGCTTTCCTGCCCTTTTATGAAGAAAATCATTCATGCCAAAGGTATCAGCCAGCATTTTTGTGCGTTCATTTATTTCATCGATGCTTATGTCATTTAGTTCCCCAAAATACCTGATGTTTTCAGCCACAGTCAGCCGGTCATAAAGACCGCTTTCGCCGCCAAAAAGAATTCCTACTTTTCCTCTGACTTTTTCGGGCTCTTTTACAATATCGTAACCTGAAAGAACTGCTGTACCGGATGTTGGAGAAAGCATGGTAGCAAGCATGCGTAGTGTTGTTGTTTTTCCTGCTCCATTTTCACCAATCAGACCAAAAATCTCACCTTTTCTGACCGTAAAAGAAAGCGAATGGACTGCATTTAAATTTCCAAATCTTTTAGAAAGATTAAACAGCTCAATCATGATATATCCTCCGTAATTGGTATGGGTTCAAAAATTAGGTATATTATACCAAAAAGCTTATTGACAGACAAGAAAAAATATCAGGTATTTTGTGCAAGAATTCTTGTACTAATGATATAATAAAGACTGTTCGATTAGCATTGAAGTATTTGGAATGAGAGGTGTTACATTTGAATGAGTGCCGCGACCTTTTGAAAAAGCTTGGCAGCATGAAAGCCGTTGCTGGCCGGGAAAACATGGCGGCTGAGAAGATTGCTGATCTTTTTCGAGAGTATTGTGATGAGGTTAAAATTGATAGATTCTTTAATGTGATTGGGTTAAAAAAAGGCCAGTCGAAAAACCCGGGAAATGTTCTGGTGACAGCCCACTATGATGAAATAGGTCTGATTGTCACCGGGATAGAAGACAGTGGTTTTTTAAGGTTTGCTGCAGTAGGGGGTGTGGATCCGAAAGCAATAGCTGCCATGGAGGTTACTGTCCATGGAAAAGAGGAGCTGTTTGGAGTTATAGGAACAAAGCCTCCCCACCTTATTCCGCCTGAAGATAAGTCAAAGGCTGTAAAAATGGAAGATATGCTCATAGATATAGGCTATGATGGAGAAAAAGCCCGTGAGCTCGTTTCAATAGGGGATATGGTTTCCTTTAAAAATCCTCCCCAGGAGCTTTTAAATAATCGGGTAGCAGGAAAGAGCATGGACAACAGAAGCGGGGTTGCAACCCTTATTGAGATATTGAAAGAGCTTAAAAAACTTAAGCATGATGATAATGTCTACGTAGTTGCCACAGTACAGGAAGAACTGGGACTGATCGGTGCGTTTTGTGCCACTTATAATATAAAAGCAGACCTGGGCATTGTAATAGACGTGTGCCACGGTGATATGCCAGATGCACCAAGCGATGAAACTTTTCCTTTGGGCAAGGGTGTGGCTGTTGCCGTTGGTCCCATTTTGAGCAGAAAGGATACAAAAGCCATTATAAAGCTGGCTAAGAGCGAAAATATACCTTATCAGATAGATCCCGAAACAGCCGATACAGGAACTGAGGCTGCTGTACACTCTGTTGCACGGGAAGGCATACCGGTAGTACTTTTATCTATACCGTCAAAATATATGCATACCACAGTAGAAATGGTACAAATAGATGACATTATTTCGGCAGGCAGACTTGCGGCACGCTATATTGCAGGAAGGGTGAAAGAATAGTGAGTGCGTTGGATAATTTGAAAAAATTAACGGCTCTGGACGGTGTTTCAGGGGATGAAAAGCCTGTAAGGGATTATATATTGTCCCAGGTAAAAGATTATGTGGATGATTATTGGATAGACAACCTGGGCAATCTTATAACATACAAAAAAGGATCGGGAAATGGTCCCAGGGTTATGCTGGACGCTCACATGGATGAAGTGGGCATGATGGTTACTCAGATTAATTCAGATGGGTTACTCAAGTTCCAGATAGTAGGCGGGATCGAGGACAGGGTTCTGGTTGGAAAACGTGTCCGCATCGGTGAGAATAAGATTCCCGGTGTGATAGGATTAAAGCCAATCCACCTTCAGGACAGTACAGAAAGAACCGGTGCTGTTAATAAAAAGAAACTTACTATAGATATTGGTGCAAAGGATAAGGAACAGGCTGAAGCAAAGGTAGAGGTCGGTGATACAGTAGCTTTTGCATATGATCCGGTGGACTTTGGCGACAATAAACTCATGGCCAAGGCTTTGGATGACAGGGTTGGATGTGCGGCTCTGATAGAAATTTTAAAAGACAATTATGATTGTGATATATACGGCTGTTTTACAGTTCAGGAAGAGATAGGGCTTAAAGGCGCCAAAACCGCCAGTTTTCAGGTTAATCCGGACATTGCCATTGTATTGGAAGGCACTACCTGCTATGACCTGCCTGGCGCAGAGGAGCAAAGTATGAGCACCAGGTGTGGACAGGGTCCGGCTCTTACCATTATGGACCGGTCGGTGATAGTAGACAGCGAACTTTTGAAGCTGATTGAGGATGTAGCCAAAATAAAGGCCATTCCCTATCAGTACAAACAGACAGTATCAGGAGGTACCAATGCCGGTCGGATACAGGTAAATGGTACCGGAGTAAAAGTGGCGGTCATTGCAGTTCCTTGCAGGTACATCCATACTCCTGTTTCAGTTATGGATAAATCTGATTTTGAAAATATGCTGAAACTTGCAAAAGAAGTGTTAAAAGTTATTCCTCAGGTAGACTCCAGCGGGCGGTTTAAAAACCATGGAGAACCACATATTAATCTGTACAGGGAAGAAGGAGGAAAAAAGTATGTTTGAGAATATAAAAATATTGACCCAGACCTTCGGTCCTTCGGGCCGGGAAGGAAAAATATCAGATACCATCAGAGGTCTTATGGAAGGCCATGTCGATGAGATATTGAGCGATGCCATGGGCAATCTTATCTGTGTCAAGAAGGGCAGCGGCAAAAAAATAATGCTGGCTGCACATATGGATGAAATTGGAGTAATTGTAACCTATATTGATGAAAAAGGATTTTTAAGATTTGGAAATATTGGCGGACTACCCCCGTTTATTATACTCGGTCAGCGTGTTAGGTTCGAAAGTGGTGTTACAGGGGTCATCTGGTACGAAGAGGATATTGACAATATCAAAAATGTCAACTTAGGGAAAATGTATATTGATATAGGCGCAGTTTCAAGAGAGGAAGCAGAGAAACTTGTCAGAGTGGGGGACATGGCTGTATTTACAGCAGATACAATCAAACAAGATGGAAAAATTATTTCAAAAGCTCTGGACGATCGTATAGGCTGTGCAATTCTGATTGAGCTGGCAAAGCAAAACCCTGATACCGACAATGAGATATATTATGTGTTCACTACTCAGGAAGAAGTGGGACTGCGCGGAGCCAGGACTGCAGCTTTTGGTATCCTGCCGGATATGGCTCTGGCAGTGGATGTGTGCGACACTGGAGATACACCCAGGTGTAAGCCCATGGCTGTAAAATTAGGTGAGGGACCAGCTATAAAGATAAAGGACAGAAGTGTTATTGCCCATCCCCATATCAAGGACAGACTGATTGAACTTGCTGAAGGAAATGGTATTCCATATCAGCTTGAAATTATGAAGGATGGAGGAACTGATGCCGGGAGTATACATATCACGGCAGGTGGTATTCCATCAGGTGGTGTGTCGATTCCTACAAGATATATTCATGGTACTGCAGAAATGGTTGATATGAACGATGTTGAGAATTCCGTAAAATTATTAAAGAAGTTTGTAGAATCAAAGTTCTGATATTCTTAATTCCAAAATTGTTTTCAAAAGCCCGGAGATTGAATTTCGGGCTTTTTTGCTGGGTAATTTCTTACATTTTGTTCAATAATAATTATTTACAAATATCAAATAATAAAAAATGAAAGGAGGTAAGAATCACAAATGACTTTTTTTGACAAACTGTTGAATACGGGAGTTTCCAGAAAAAAAAACAGGGAAAAGAAAAATCCTGATTCGCATAAACAAGAATTTAAGGAAGAGTTTTCAGAAGCTTTAGCAACGAATGTATCTCCATTGGACATACAAACCTATACAAAAGCAGGGGTTTCTTTTGAGAAATTATCCGAGACCAGGGCAAAGATAAAATACTCAGGACAGCTTGCACAAAATGGTGCACAAAATATAAGGGCAGTATATGGATATGGTAGTAATCAGCAGTGGGAAAACATATCTGAAGCTGAATTAATAAAAGAAGGCGCAGGGACATTTTCTGCCTTATTACCTCTCGAGGAGGGGAAAAACCTGAATATGATCTTTAAGGACAATTTTGATAACCTGGATAATAATTCGGGAATGAACTATACTTTTGTTAATTAATTTATGCCGAAATGATGTAGTAATGAATTATGGGGGCAATAAGCCCCCATAATTTATAACTTACTTCCATCATTAACCCATTCACGTGCTTTCTCCACCGCATCATCTGAGGCGATAGGTATATTGGTTTCAGGTTCGGTTTCGTAGTTTTCTATAGCTGCATAAGTTATATATCCATTGGTACCAATCAGATTATTTGATCTTATTTTGTAATTCATATTAGTTTTCTTTTTGTCTTTCACAGAGATCACCTCCATGAATAGTTTTTCTTTGTAGTTACAGTCTATTCAAAAATGCTGCAAGTGTCATTAAATAGTTTAAATGCATAATATGAATAAGACTGATTAGATGTGGGGTGTAACTATGGGAGATTGTTGTAAACCGGATTATGGATGTGGTGGTGGCATTTTCGGAGGAGAAAGTAATATATGGTGGATAATCCTCATTGTGATTCTTATTATTTGCCTGTGCCCGGGAATTTTTGGTGGCGGGAAATGTGATTTCCATGATCCGTGCTGCTAAAGAGCAAAATTTGCATAATAAGGGGAGGGATGAAAATCCCTCCCCATTTTTGTCAGCACCGGATATTAATTTTTGTTTTCAGTTATCAATAAAATTTTACACAAACAGGAGTTGATATAGGATAATCAGATAATTTTGTGAGTTTTCCTGATTTTTGATCTATTCTGAACACAACGATATTATCTGTGTCTTGATTGCAGATTAATGCATAATTTCCTGTAGGGTCAATTGCAAAGTTTCTCGGAGTTCTGCCACCACTTGGCTCAATGTCTACATATTCAAGGAATCCGGCCTTTTCATCAATTGAATAGATAACAATGCTGTCGTGGCCACGGTTTGATCCATACAAGAATTTTCCGTCAGGTGTGATGTGAATATCAGCACAGGTGTTTTCTCCTTCAAAAGGAACAGTAACTGTAGGTACTTCTTGAATCTTAGTCAGTGAACCATTTTCAGGATTGTATGAAAGGACAGATATTGTGCAGGATAGTTCATTAATTACGTAACAGAAATTCTCCCTGAATTCACAATGACGTGGTCCGTCGCCAGGATTGGCTTTGTACCATGGAATTTCGTTGGGAATAAGCTTCCCGTTTATAAAATCTGTCTTATATATCATGATTTTGTCAGTTCCCAAATCAGGGACAAAGGCTCGTTTGTTGTCTTTGTCGAAGGAAAGGGAGTGGGCGTGGGGAGAAGACTGGCGAACAGTATCTATACTTGAACCTGTATGCTGAATAAAATCCGAAGCTTCTCCCAATGAACCATCTTTTTCAATAGGAAAAACACAAACACTGCCACTCATAAAATTGGAAACAAAAACATGTGTATTTGCATCGTTAACTGTCACATGACAAGGGTCTGTTCCCCCGGTAGCTCTGGTATTGAGGTAAGTGAGATCAAAAGTTTCTGGATCAATTTTATATGAGCTGACACTTCCGGATTCTTTACCTTCATATTCTTTTAATTCATTAACTGCATACAAAAAGTTTCCGGTTTTATCAATAGCGAGATAGGAAGGATTTACTGCTTCTTTTACCTCACCGCCATTTACTAATTCTCCTGTATCCAAATTAAACTTAAGACGATAAATACCCTTTCCTTTTCCATTCAGGATTTGACCTGTACCAAACTTTATAGGTTGCGTGTATGTTCCGACATATATTAATAGGTCTTTGTGCATATTGTATCCTCCATAGATGTAATAGTATTCAGGAATTATGCCTTTTACATTACAAGCACTGTTCTTCCAAGTGATTTTCCTTCTTTAAGCTCTTCCAAAGCCAGGTTAATATCTTCTAAAGCATATGTTTTATAGATGTAAGGGTCTATAATTCCTTTTTCTACAAGACGGATAGTTTCTACTAAATCCCGACGGTTGCTGCCTCTTATACCGATAATTTCTTTTTCTTTCATTGCAGTGCTTTGAAGTTCTGCCTGAAATGTGTCTTCTGAATAACCGACAATAATTACTTTGCCTCCGGGACGGCAGATATCAAGTCCTGTCTGGATGGAAGAACTGATACCAATGTTGTCAAAAACAGCATCACACATCTCACCAGAGGTTGCATCCTTAATGTATTCATACAAATCTTGCTTTGAAGTATTTATGATGTGATCAGCACCAAATTTTTTAGCAGTCTCTAATTTTTCATCGTTCCGGCTGGTACAGAAGACTTCAGCTCCGAAGTGTTTAGCAATTTGGATGCCCTGAAAACCAAGACCGCCTACTCCTAAGATACAGATTCTATCTGTTGCTCTTACCTGAGCTTGGTTTTTAATTGCATGATACATGCATGCAACTGCATCAGGGATTATTGCAGCTTTTTCAAACGGGACCTTATCATTAAATTTTAACAGGTTTGTAGCTGGAGCAATCATATATTCCTGGTGTCCGCCGTCACGTTCAAAACCTAAACGCGTAAGATTCACGCACAGATTTCCTCTTCCTGTTGTACAGAAACGGCATGTATTGCAAAGAATATCAATTGCTACTATGACCCGGTCTCCAATTTCAAAGCCTTCGACATCCTCTCCTATAGCCCAGACTTCACCGGCAGTTTCATGCCCGGGCACATAGGGGAGTTTAATTGTGGGCAAACGACCGTCCTGTATATGTAGGTCGGTACCACAAAGTCCACTGGCTCTTACTTTAATCAGTACCTCGCCGCGCTTTGGGACTGGTATAGGAATTTCTTTTATAACAAGCTCTTTTTTGAACTCTTCCAATACGGCAGCTTTCATTGTTTTCTTTTCCATAGATTGCACCGCCTTCTCTTAGTTATTATAATCAGAAGATTTTCTGCAGAAGTTTTGTTATTTATAGCCGTAAAGTACACTTATTTCTTCTTAATGTATTTTTTTGTGTCTATTACAACGGCAATGAGGATTATAAGCCCTTTAATGAAATAGACCAAATATGGGTTTACCTGAATATAAACTAATCCATAGCTTATTACCTGGAAGAGCAGGACACCTGTAATAATACCTTTTATAGTACCAATACCGCCGCGCATGGAAACTCCACCGACAACGCAGGAAGCAATTGCATCCAGTTCATAACCTTGTCCAAGGGCATTGGTGGCACTTCCGGTACGTGCTACTTCAAGTGCACCGCCAAAACCATAAAGGAGACCTGCAAGTACATAAATTGCCAGCATGTTTACTACAATATTTACTCCAGAAACAGTGGCTGCCTCTATATTGCCGCCTATGGCAAACATATTTTTTCCAAGTTTGGTCTTGTTCCAGATAAACCAGACTAATGCAACAATTATTACTGCGTAAAGTATTATGAATTGAAATCTGAAACCGAAAATTGTAATGCCGTTTTGGGCAAATCCTGTGAATCTTGCATCCAATACACCAATGGGTGCAGAGTCGCTAACTGCATCAAAGTAAACAGACATTAATCCATAAACCACAAGCTGCATTCCAAGGGAAGCAATAAATGGTGCAACTTTCAGCTTGGCTACCAGGTATCCGTGGATTAATGAAAAAAGTGCACAAATCAACATTGCTAAAATTATGGGTAACCATATAGGAAGCTGTGGGAGATTAGGGAAGACTCTGGCGATATAATCAGGTGCCTGTAAGAGTGAAGCAGTTATCAGACCTGACAGACCTATAAGTCGTCCTGCAGAGAGGTCTGTACCTCCCAATACGATAGGACCTGCAATAGCACAGGCAAAGATCATCCTTGTTGCCGACTGGCTGAGAATGAAGCCGGCATTCTTTAGACTTAAAAACGAAGGATCAATAATTATAATTGTTACGAATAATAGTAGTAAAACTATGTAAATAGCGTTATTGGTTAATATGTCTTTTATGCTTTTGGATTTCATAGGCTAATTCATCCTTCCTTAAAGGTATTTTGAAGCAAGCCTGAGCAATTCTTCCTGAGTAGTAGTTTTTGCATCAACAATACCTGCTACGCGTCCGTTGCTCATTACCATAATTCGATCTGATATTCCGAGTAACTCCGGCATCTCAGAAGAGATAAATATAATTGCATTACCTTTTTCCGCACATTCTATAATAAGTTCATATATGTCATATTTCGCCCCTACGTCGATACCTCTGGTAGGCTCATCAAGTAACATGATTGTAGGTTCGGTCAAAAGCCAGCGTCCCATGATAACCTTTTGCTGATTTCCACCGGACAAATTTTGTATTTTAGTTTTACTGCCCGGGGTTTTTACACTGAGTGTATCAATAACCCATTTGGTGTCCTCAGCAATTTTTTTCTCATTGAGTATGCCGAATTTATTGGTATAATTATCAATATTGGCAATAATACTGTTGAATGTGATGTCTAAAGTAGGGAAGATGCCGGTTTCGCGGCGCTCTTCGGTCAGGAGAGCAAATCCGTTGGATATTGCTTCGCGGGGATTGTTGTTTTCAATTTGTTTTCCTTTTAGCTTGATAACCCCGCCTTTACGTTTCCGAAGCCCAAAGAGAGTCTCAATAGTTTCGGTTCTGCGTGATCCCATTAGACCTGCCACACCCAATATTTCACCTTTTCTTAATTCAAAAGATGCATCGACCACAGTCGGCATATACTCTCCGGCCAGATTTTCAACACGAAGAATAATTTCGTCTGAAGGTTTTGATTTTCTTGAGGGAAAACGATTGGTAAGTTCACGTCCAACAATGAGTGTGATTAGTTTATCAATATCAAGATCCTTGCTACTGCCTGTATAGACCCATTTGCCATCTCGCAGTACCGTTACTTCATCAGATATTTCGAGAATCTCTTCAAGTTTGTGTGAAATATAAATTATACCGCATCCGTCATTACGGAGCCTGTCGATGATCCGGAACAGATGTTTTACCTCAACTTCAGTCAGTGAAGAAGTTGGTTCGTCAAATACAATGATTTTCGCATTTGATGATACGGCTTTGGCTATTTCAACCATTTGCCTCTGGGATACTGAAAGTGAACCGACTAAAGCGTTGGGGTCAATGTCTATTGATAAATCATCAAATATTTTTTTTGTGTCATTATACATTTTTTTTCTGTCTACCACGATCCCTTTCATAGGGAAACGTCCTAGCCAGATGTTTTCCATTACACTTCTTTCCTGTACCTGATTAAGCTCCTGATGTACCATGGAAACACCGTTGTCCAGTGCCTGCCTTGGATTTCGGAAGTGGATCTTTTCGTTATTGAAAATGATTTCACCTTCATCATGCTGATAAATACCGAATAAGCATTTCATCAACGTCGACTTTCCGGCACCATTTTCACCCATCAGGGCATGAACTGTATGAGGTCTCACTTTTAAATGGACATTATCCAGGGCTTTAACACCAGGAAAACTTTTGCTTATTCCATTCATTTCTAATAAATAGGAATCAGGGTTTTGTACCTTAAGTTGTGTCATCATATATCACCCTATTCAATTAACGCATAGGCTGCTTTGAACAACCTATGCGCTATTATAATTGCTGGAAATTTTAGTTAGTTCATTAATTTAAAGCTTTCTCGTACATTTCCTCTGCAATGTGGACATTATATACGCTTATCGGAATATATGGCACTCTTATAGCTTTCATTTCGTCAGGTTTAATATCAATGCCTTTGTAAACGTCTTCACCTGTTGCAACGTTATAAGCCATGGTGAAGATACACAGACCTTCTGTATAAGCATCGGACAATACGGAGCCGATTATGGTACCATCTTTTATAGCGGGAAGTATTTCAGGAAGTGCATTTATACCTATAGCACCCATTACTTTTGAAGAATCACCGCTGAAATATCCTTCGGCTCTGGCAGCTTCTATTGCACCCAGGAGCATGGCGTCATTGTTGGCGAGTATCATTTCGATTTGATCGCCGAATTTGCCCATCCAGACGTCAGTAATGTCTTTTGCAGTTTGGGTTTTGAAATCGCCTGGCTGGACATCAAGAAGTTCAGCCTCGAATCCTTCAACTGCGGCAAATGTATCCTGGACAGCCTGAGTTCTTGCTTCAGCATCAGGATGTCCTAAAGTACCTTTAAGAATAACATACTGAAGAACACCGTCACCGTTTTTGTCAAAAGAAGGGTCGTTACTAAATGCTTCTATGGCCATTTCCGCCTGCATTCTTCCGGAATCTTCAGGGGTTGTTCCAACATACCAGCATTTATCATAGCTGTGCATGTCTTCAGCAGATGGGCATCTGTTGAAGAAAATGATGGGCACATCAGCAGCTTTTGCTTTTGCAATAATAGTTGATGCAGCCTTAGGATCAACAGCATTTACACACAGAACGTCCACACCTTTACTTAAAAGGATATCAATCTGTTCAACCTGTTTTGCCTGATCGTTCTGAGCGTCTACCATCTGAATTTCCGCTTTGTCACCTGCAACCGCCATTAGAGAGTTGCGGATATAGGTAACATAGTTGTTTGAGTAGTCGAAGATTGCTACTCCTATTACAGGTTTTTTGTTGTTCTTGGACTCTTCAGAAGATTGTTCTGAAGGTGCATTGGATGCTGATGGAGTTTCTGAGGAAGCAGGGGCATTGTTATTGCCGCATGCTGTAAGAGAAATCAGCATAACCAAGATTAAGAGAATTGATAAGATCCTTTTCATGTTTTTCTCCTTTCGTTCCTCCTGTTATTTTCTTTAAAGCCATGAAAACTTTAAATACAACATTAAATACTCCGGACTTTGAATTATGAACTATTCTTTTCCGTTAGGGAAAATGACGACTTTTACAGCATTGCCTTTTCTGTTTACAAAGGTGTCAAGTGCTTCTGCAAAATCATCAAGTTCAAATTCATGTGTAATAAGAGGTTTTACATTGAGCTGACCTGTTGACATTAAATTAAGAACTTTTTGACTTACGTTCGGATTTGCCCTTGAACCGAATATAGCTACTTCATTATGTGTTATATATTTGAACGGAAGTTCTTCCATAACATCGTCAGTAGCAACTCCAAGAAGAGAAACCTGGCCGCCTTTTCTAACCATTCTTACCGCCTGGTTAAATGTACCTTTGGCACCGGAGCACTCAAAGGCCTGGTCCACACCAAGATTATCAGTAATTCTTCTGACTGCCTCAACAGGATCTTCCTTTGTAAAGTCCACACAGTAATCTGCACCAAATTTTTTTGCAGCTTCCAGTCTTGCTCCACGTCCAACAACAATAACCTTGGCGGCTCCCATTGATTTGGCGAGCAACATGGCGCACAAGCCTATCGGACCGGGTCCAATGACAGCCACAGTACCTCCCGGAGTTATGCCGGATAACTCAAGTCCGTGCAATGCAACACCAGCAGTATCATTCATTGCCGCTTCCGCAAATGTTACATTTTCAGGCATGCGGGAAATGCTCTTGATAGAATATTTCTGATATTGACAATATGCACCGTCGGTAATGAAACCATAATGCTCATGCCCTGTAGATTTGTCCCCATAATTCAGGCATATGGTATACCTGCCATTTTTACAGTTATCACAGTATCCGCAGCCTTTATGAGCTTCGCCGGCTACACGGTCTCCTACTTTAAAATCATGCACATCTTCACCAACGGCCACAATTTCGCCTGACCATTCGTGTCCGGCAATAAAGGGATAGGATGGAGGCCACGAACCTGCCAGATCGCCCCTGATTATTTCAGGATCACTGCCACAAATTGCTACTGCACGGATTTTACAGAGAACCTCATGTTTACCCGGTTTAGGTACTTCCACTTCTCTTATTTCAAACTTGCCAGGTTCGGTTAAAACACATGCTTTTGCAAACTTAGGTATGTCATATTTTTTCATCGGAAACCCCCCTAATACACTTTTGTTATATTTTTTTCAAAGCATGAACTATGAACTCATTACGTTTTTTAATGAGACTGTTCATGTCTTTTTTTGACCAATCATAAAATCCTTTTCCTGATCTGTAACCTCGATGCCCTTCTTTGAGTAATTTTTCAAAGAGTAGTGAAGCATCTGTCCGGTTAGATATCTCAGGCAAAACTGTGTTTTGAACAGAACAACATAAATCAACACCGGCTGCATCCACATGCTCCAGAGGACCCCAGACCGGAAAACGAAGAGCCATTCCCATCTTAATTGCTGTGTCAACATCTTCAGGTGAGGCAAGACCTATTTCTACAATATTAACTGCTTCTCTTATCACAGCCTGCAATATGCGGTTGGCAAGTTGACCGGGAAGATCCTTTTTTACTATGACCGGAGCTTTTCCCCAGGATATGAGCATTTTTTTAACTTTTTCAGCAACAGCAGGGGAAGAATTGTCCCCAATTACTATTTCAACTAACGGTATTAGTGTCGCCGGGAGCCAGAAGTGTGCGGTAAGAGTACGTTCCGGATGTTTGGTTTTTGAACTGATATCTGTTATTCTCAATCCTGAAGTGTTACTTAGAATTGGAACATCAAAGGAAGTATTTTTGAAGATATATGTGATTTTCTGCGATGATTCGCATTAGTTTTGATTAATTTGATATTACTGTAAGTAATTGCATATAAAAGTGATATGAATAGCTAATCATATTTTTACAGTAAGCGTTAATCTTTTAATGCAGTATACTTTTTTCTGATGAGTCTGAACAAAGCTGTAACAATCAGAATACCAAAAGCAATGGTAAAAGCTTTGAACAATGTATCAACTGCATGCCTGACAGCTTTTTGAACATTGTTTTCAACAAGGCTTTGTATAGTTTGATAGGCAGCTATTCCCGGCAAAAACGGAAATATGCCCGGAACACAAAAAACAGTAGCCGGGGCCTTAAGCTTTTTCGCCATAAGCTCACTGAAAATGGCTACAGTAACGGTTCCTATAAATATCTGCGATATACTTAATGAAGGTGCTGAAGTATTTAAAGCATAGGCGATGCAATATCCTACAGAACCGCCGAGCCCGGTCCACAAAAGCAACCGTTTTTCAATATTCATGGCAATGGCTGGAGCAATGCTTCCCAGGAAAGCCAGGATGAAATTTTTTATAAAATGAATAATCATGAGAAACCTCCCCAGAAGAATAAGCCGACAGCTGTTCCTGCAGCAATTACTGCAACAATTATAATGGCCTCACCAAGCTTCGCAAGTCCGCTTATGGTGTCGCCATGCAGAAGATCTCTGACACCATTTGTTAAAGCAACACCGGGGACTAAATTGGTCAGGACGCCCGTAATGATAACATAGGCATTTGTATCGGGAATCACCCTTGGAATAACCGGACCTAAAATACCAGTTACAAATCCATCGACGAAAAGGTCTATAAAAGGGAAGCTGTTATCTTTGGAAAAAACAAAGCGTAATAAGCCTAAAATAACTCCTATAAAAAGCGCTGACAATGCATCGGTTCTGCTTCCTCCAAAAATCAGGGCATAAGTAAAGGAGGTCAGGGCATAGCTTATAATCACAGTAAGACGGGAATAGGAACTGTCCTGTGCAATATTGTCCAGCTCTGATTTTATTTCTTCATAATCGGGCTTATGATATTCGATGCGCCGTGATAAATCATTAATACGGGCAATTTTTTTAAGATCCACTGTTCTGGATGAAACTCTTTTGCATATGGTGGTTACACCCTTTTCGCCCTCTGCACTAACAAATAATCCGGTAGGCAGAACAAATGGCTCGCATTTTAAGTTGTAGCTTAAACATATCCTCTTTATCGTATCTTCTACACGGTAGGTTTCTCCTCCGAAACTCAGAAGCATTAATCCGGCACGGACTGCTATATCAAGTATTTTTTCCTGTTCCATATCAACCCTGCTTTATTTGAATTTTCTAAATATCAGTTATTTGTGATTGGACTTGCCACAGTAAAAAATTTTGGGAAAAGCCTTTACATATTTTGAGCTTGATTTCGACTCTATTTTCATAAATATATTATATTTATTAACAATATAAATATCCAGTCAATGCTTTAAAATCAGGCTATAAAGATGACAAAGCCGGTGTATGTATGTATAATGATATTGTTTTCAGTTTTTTATCGTTGCTTATTTTATGTAAGAAAGGGATGATAATATGAGCCTTGTAGAACTTGAACAATTAAGCATTGAGCTTAAAGGGCTTGCCAAGGATATTAAAGAACTGAGGGATTCACTTTGACCTCCCAGGTTTAGAAAAAGAACTGGAAGAGCTTGAACACAAGTCCAGTGAACCGGACTTCTGGAATGATACTGAAAACTCACAAAAAATCCTTCAGAGAATAAAAAATATCAGAACCAGGATAGAAAATTACAGTACACTTCTTTCGGATTGCGAAGATGCCATTACTCTTGCAGAATTAGGACTGGAAGAAAAGGAAGAATCTGTAGCTGAAGAATTGAAGGAAAGTTTTGAGGATATAAAGTCCAGATATGACAAGTTCCGTTTGGAAACACTGATGAAGGGTGAATTTGACGCAAATAATGCTATTATTACTCTCCATGCAGGTGCAGGTGGAACAGAGGCTATGGACTGGGTCCAGATGCTGTTCAGAATGTATTCGCGCTGGGCCGATAAAAATGGTTTTGAAGTCAGAGTGCTTGATCTTCTTGAAGGGGAAGAGGCAGGTATAAAAAGTGTAACAGCTGCTATCAACGGCGAATATGCATATGGCTATTTAAAGGCTGAAAAGGGAGTTCACAGACTTGTGAGAATATCTCCTTTCGATTCATCGGGCAGAAGGCATACATCATTTGCATCCATGGAAGTATTGCCTGAACTTGATGATACAGTTGAGGTTGAGATAAATCCGGATGACATAAAAATGGACGTATATCGTGCCTCAGGAGCAGGAGGACAGCACGTCAACAAAACTTCTTCAGCTGTCAGATTGACTCACATTCCAACAGGAATTATTGTTGCCTGCCAGAATGAACGTTCCCAGTTTCAGAACCGGGAGATGGCAATGAAAATGCTAAAAGCAAAACTGCTTGAGCTGAAAGAGAAGGAACAGGCTGAAAAAATAAATCAGATAAAAGGCGAGCAGAAAGACATAGCCTGGGGAAATCAGATCCGGTCCTATGTATTTTGTCCATATACATTGGTGAAGGATCACCGTACCAATTATGAAGAAGGAAATGTGCAAAAGGTTATGGATGGAGAGATAGATCCGTTCATTCAAGCATATCTGAGCATGTTTTAGTTCGGATGCGGGGCTTTACTGAAGAACAGCCGGGTCTGTTCTTCAGTGAAACCTTCCTCGTGTTATTTTTCTTGCCCTTGCCTTAATGGCTTTTTTTCGTATATATTTTATAATCTTGTATATGATAATGACAACTTCTACGAATACAAGGAATGCTATTAAATAGAGCAGCTCTTTATTTTCTCTAAGTCTGTCGGCCATAATCTGGCGTGTGGTTTTTTGAGGCAGGATTTCTCTGTCGGGATAAAGTTCCACATTAATAACTGTATCGTCCAACAGTGTATATGTCAGCATACCGATAATAGTGGTCTTTGTAATCGGTGGCTTAAGTTTCGATTCATCTATATTAATATCAATACTTTTAATAAAATTCTGACCTTTCGGATAAATGTAATGAACATCTGTTGTAGCAACAAGGTTTAGATTCTGCCCTTCAACAGTAATTGTCCTTTGGCTTGCACCTGCCGATACAAGAGTGCCATAAAGGTAATTGGTGAATCCGTAATCAAGATATGCGATGGAGTCAGTATACATATTTTTAGTAGGGACATCCAGAAGCACACATACTAACCGCATGTTATTTTTAGTTGCTGTTGTTACCAGGCTTTGTATTTCATTATTGATACTTGCGGTCAAACCTCCATCTGTGCCCGGATAGCTCCAGAACATATTATTTGTGTTTGTCAGAAGAAGAGTTTTTTCTTTGTCATACCAGGGTTTAGCCTGAGTTCCGAAAAAACGGTTGAAATTGCTGTTAGAAAGTGCATATTTCATTAATTTTGCAATATCGTTTGCTGTGGTTACCTGTTTTTCATGATAGTCACCTGTACAGTTAACGAACACGGTATCAGTCATTTCAAGGTTGGCAGCATATTCGTTCATCATTTTTACAAATCCTTCTTCGCTGCCCCCGACATATTCGGCAAGTGCTATGGATGCATCGGGAGACCCGGTTAAAAGCAGTGCATAAAGCAGGTTCTTAACGGCGTACTTTTCGCCAACAGTGAGATTCAGAGTTGCATTTTTTGTATTTGTAGCATCTTTACTGGCAGTTACCATAGCATCCACGTCTGCTTTTTCAAGTGTTATCAAAACAGCCATTATCCGGTTGGCAAGGGAAGAGTGAGATAATTCATCGGCTGCTTTTGAAAGAATTACCTGACCTCTGCGTGCATCAAAAAGAAGCGCAGAAACAGCTTCGGTCTGAGGTTTTTCCTGACCGTCTGCTGCAAGCACAAAGTTTTCCATACTCATAAAAGAGCATGTAAGAATTATGAATACCATTATGAAAATTGAAACCGGTCTAAATTTTATTTTATGACCATAATTCATCGCAATTCTTCCCTAAAGAGATGTTCTGAAATTTCACTCAACACCAATATGAATAGTGAGCATTCATAAAAAATTATAACACACTGATAAAGCATGTCAATCAATTAACATAACAGCTAAACAGCATGTTACATCTATATTTTAGCATATATATCATCACTTAATTTTAAATTCGTTTATGGGTTTTGTAAATATATTACCAATTAATTTAACCAAAAATGTAAAATACCAGTCATATTGTTATTCCAATTTTTATTATACTAATCGATGTATGTAAAATATGTGACTTTAATTTTGTTTTTAAAGATTCTTACTAAGGTTCGTAGTACTTAATGGCTTTTTACCAAAAAGGTTTTGAGGGTAAACAAAAAGTTTAAAATTGTAAAATATATGATAATTATATGATAATTATATGGTTGTAAAGTTTCCGATAATAATATAGACTATAAAATAACAAATAATTAAAAAAAAGCATTTGCTTAAGAAGGTGTAACCCTGGTGACTTTTGAGAACATACTTGACATAGGAAGGGAAAATTATAGTAAAATTGTTTTAAACTCATCGTTTCCGGTGTTGCTTAATTTTTGGGCAATGTGGTGTGCTCCTTGCAAACCTCTGGAACCCATTCTGGAATATCTTGCAAAAGAGTATAAAGGGCGTTTGATAATCGGGAGAATTAATGTCGATGACGAATTTCAACTGGTAAAAGATTTTAAAATCATGAATATACCTACACTCATATTGATTAAAGACGGCAGAGTACAGGAGACTGTTATAGGCGCCCGTTCGAGGTTTGGTTTAAGAATATTAATAGAAAAGTATCTTTGATACTTGTTTATAAAATATTAATTAAGGGGTGTTATTTATGCCGGGTGAAAGGAAATTTGGTACTTCTCCATTTGGATTTAACAAATCTGATGTGAACGCATATATAGAGAAGCTTGTTCGTGAGTTTGACCAACGTATCAAAGAGAAAGATGATGAAATATCAAACCTCAAGATGCAGATAAGAGAGATGAAAGCCCGCTACGATACTGCAGAGACAGACAGCGCCCAAATCAATAAAGATAAAGAACTGATAGCAAATACATTAATCCAGGCAC
>ERZ773359.3455-NODE-3455-length-18008-cov-5.782989_pt1 | contig 18008 bp, 17 predicted proteins | sample MGYA00374955_ERZ773359 | MGnify/ENA primary metagenome ERZ773359 (study PRJEB29098, sample SAMN04486028) | biogas fermenter metagenome | study: EMG produced TPA metagenomics assembly of the Biogas fermentation microbial communities from Germany - Plant 4 DNA1... | reverse complement strand
ATAGATAATATCATTACATTTCCATATGTACATAATATTTTTAATTTTTCAGGAGAAGAAGAGAAAAAATTCAGACGTGTTATAGATAGACTGATCCAACAATAAAAGAAAAAGATATTGGAAGGGAAGTCTAAAATGATTTTAAGATCAAGACGATACAGGGTAATTTTAGGTTTCACTTTAGGATTTCTCTTGTGCCTTGTGGTATCGGGATTAGGCTTTTACTGGTATCTTACAAACGAAGGAATGCTTTCGCGGGAAAAGCTGGAAAGTGTAAGAACAGAGGCAGTAAATGAATACATAGAAAATAATCCTACAGGTCTTATCTATATTCTGGCATCTGATAAAAAAGCAGGAGAGGTATTAAGGGATACAGATTTTATTGCTGCAGAAATCGGGATTGATTATATGCCGTCTGATGCCATTTCAGATATAAGCCATGCTTTGGGGAAAGTTGTAAGGTGTGATGTCAAGGCAAATACCTGTATAACATCATCACTTATTTACAGTGAAGATGAGTATCCTGATGACATGAGGCTGACTGAGTATACAGTCATAAATCTTCCCGAAAAACTGGAGCCGGGACAGTTCATAGATATCCGGATAATGTTCCCCAACGGACTGGATTATATTGTCCTTTCAAAGAAACGGGTGATAGATCTTGCACATACTGGGGATGGGAATATCGGTAAGGTATGGCTTTATTCAGTTGAGGAAGAAATATTAAGGATGTCGAGTGCCATAGTTGATGCAAGTATAGTTCAGGGAGCATTTCTGTACGCTGTACCCTATGTGGCTCCTGATATCCAGGAAGCTGCTTATAAAACCTATCCCGTTAATTCAGAAGTTTATGATCTGATAGCAGAAAATCCAAATATCGTGACTAAGGCCATTACAGAGCTTGAAAGCAGGAACAGGGAGCTGTTTGAAAATATTATCAACAATATGCAACAAAATTCAGGAAAGAAGGCTATTTTCTTTGAAAATTCCATAGAAACAGGCCATAGTTTCCAACTTACTGAAAACAACACGGAAGATACCGACAATGATCTGGATGGGAGGCTCTGACATGAATATTGTCTTTCTGGGAGTTTCTTCGGAGGACAAAAAGTTCGTTATTCTCTGTCTTGCAAAGATTATATCCTGCTACAAAAACGTTGTCATATATTCAACCACGCCTTATGGCTGTACAAATGAAAAAGAATATGATTACTGCGGTGTGGAAATATATCTGATTGATAAGGATGCAGCAATCGAACCACTACTTAAAGAAGATACCATAAACTTGATTGATGTTGAAGAATATATTTCCTTTGATATTTCATTTAAGGCGGTGGCAATTTGTGAAATATCCAGAAGTAAACTTGAGCGTACTCTGAAACTCGTAAATGAATTTGCCTGGAAAGATCAGTCTCTGGACATTGTTCTTGTTTATCTCAACATTCTTGAATACTGCAAAATCAATGAAAAATATCTGGATCTTTATTGGGAAAAGGAACTTTTGAGTTTTGCAAATATATTACAAAAATGCATATTTATCTTTGATGAAACAGACAGGATTATCATGGTTGAAACCCAGTTCAATGAGAGGTTGTCCCTTAAAAGTATGACAAAATCTTTTAAATCATCATTGATGGAAATGGCAAAAGTTCTATTGGATTTGGAGCTGAAAGAGATAAGAAAAATATTCAGGAAGGCAGAGAGGGTGAAATAGGTTGCAGATTTCTTTCTGGTCCAATATGCACGGACAAGGGGCGACAAGTGCAACAACTGCAGCTTTTGCATCCTTGATCTCCCAAAAAACGTCCTATAAAGTTTTGGTATCCCATAATCATATAGAAAGAAGCGCCCTTGAAAGTTACTTTTTTAAAATGCCGGAAGCAGATGCCTTTAATTTTTCAGGACTTTCTAACCAGGGTATTGATGCATTGATAAGGCTTATACAAAATGGAAGACTGAGCCCTGAGATGATAGCTGATTATACCTATTCACTGCTCAGAAACAACCGGCTTGATATCCTGTTGGGTTCTGCTAAAAAGAAATGTTCTGAAGATGACAGCATCTATATGAAAATTGTCGAATATGCAAAAAAATATTATGATTTCGTACTCTTAGATGTACATAGCGGTCTTAACAAAGCTACCAGTTATAAGATACTTGAAGGGTCAGACATAATAATTTTCTGTTTGAATCAGAATGGTTTTTTATTGGAAGATTTTAAAGAGACACTTGCCAGAAATCCAGTTTTGAAAACAAAAAATGCTGTTTATGTCATTTCGCGCTACGAAAAAAGTTCTTCAATGACCGTTGGTAATATTGCAAGGCGTTTTAAACTCGATAAGAGGGCGATTTTTGCTATTCCTGAAAATTCAGCTTTTCTTGATGCACTCAATAATGGAAGAGTATTTGAGTTCATAGCCTATGCTCAAAACAGCAGGGACGGGGAAGAAAAAGCCTTCGTGGATTCTCTGGTAAAATTGCTTGACCATATAATTAAGGGGTGCTCAAAGTAGTGACGGAAACACTGAATTTAATATTAATAATATTAATATCAGGTGGAATGGTTGTTTTTCTCTGCTTTTTTTTCAGGTCATCCAGGCGGGCTTCTATTGGTGATGAAAGTTTTGATAATCAGCACTATAACATCGATGCACTTATTGACTATGTAAAGGAATGTATAAACGAAATTACCAGAACAAACCTCTTCGAGCTTGGTCTTAATGAAGTAGAGTTCAAAAAACAATCCAATAAAAGGGCTGAATTGAATAAAGCGCTTAAACAATGCATGCATGGCTCGCTGGAAGACAAACAATTTATTAAATCATTGATTTACGATATTCTCTGGGACTATATTCCCGAAGAAGAAATAAATAATATAATACCATTCAATAATCGATGGCTTTTATCTCCCCGGGAAAAGTTTGCAATAATCTTATATTCATTGAAAAAAGAGCATGGCTTGGATGCATTGTCCTGGTTAATAGATACATACAGACTTGATGAACTCAAAACTAATAAATATGGTGAGCTAATGTACTATATTTCCAAAGAGGAAATAGAAAATATCTATGAGGATTTAGGGCCTGTGCTTACCAGGGAGGACAAGCTTGAAATAATCACCCAGTTTGTTTATGAGCGGTATAAAGGTCTTGGCGTTATTGACGAGATAAGGGATATGAACATTGATGGCGTGTCCGCAGGAGTATCGGGAATAACGCATGACTTAATAACCCTCAATGCCAATCATGATGAAGATGAGAAACAAGTTCAAAGAAATTATGAGAGTATCTGGATATTTTACAAAGGCAAAACTATTAGGCTTGACTTTCTTGGTTTTGAAAGTGAAAAAGAATTAAGAAGAGTATGCCAGTTAATCTATAGATACAACAGGGGTGGTCAGCTCTCCGAGGCAAATGGATACAGGGTAAATGAAATGAAGGATGGCAGCCGTGTGCTGGTGGTAAGACCCCCATTTTCTGAATCCTGGGCTTTTTTCGTGCGAAAGTTTCATATAAAAAATGTGACTCTGGAAAATCTTATTACTGACCCTAACTCAGAACTGCCAGTAAACCTTATCAAATTTCTTGCAAAAGGCGGGATGATCACAGCAATAACCGGCCAGCAGGGAAGTGGTAAAACAACACTTTTAATGGCCATGGTCCGCCATATTTATGGTTCCTTGACACTACGTATTCAGGAAAAGGCTTTTGAATTAAATTTACGAAAACTTTACCCTGACCGGAATATCCTGACTTTCAGGGAAACTGAGAATATATCAGGTCAGGAAGGTCTGGATATACAAAAAAAGACCGATGGAAGCGTCAATATTTTGGGCGAAGTCGCTACAGATCCGGTTGCTGCATGGATGATCCAGATGGCGCAAGTAGCATCGCTTTTTACTCTCTTTACCCACCATGCCAAGACTACCAAAGACCTGGTATATTCGTTGAGAAATTCCCTCTTAAAATGTGAGATGTTTAACAACGAAAAGATAGCAGAACAGCAGGTTGTTTCGGTCCTGGACTTTGATATTCATTTGGCCAGGGATTATAAGGGAAGGCGCTATATAGAAAGAATAACTGAAATAATTGAGACTCCTGATACCCCATATCCTCAGGAATATCGACAGAAAGGCAATTTGGATGCAAAAAAAGGAGCGTTTTTGGAGACAACTGAGGAGTATTACAGGAGAATGACTGACAGAAAAACTTTTGAGATCAGAAATATTATTGAATTCAGGGATGGTAAATATGTTGCAATACAACCTGTAAGCCAAGAAAAGATTAAGGAAATGAAAAGTAAAATGACAGAAGAGGATGCAGCTGAGTTTGAAAAATATTTATACACATACTTTCACATATAATATGCGGCAGCTGTATGCTATTAACAGCCGCAGGGAATGGAGAGGTATATGAACATATACAGTATAATAGTTTTTGTTTGTATTGCCTTATCTGCTATATTGGCTTTATATGCAATAATTGTTTCCCGAAAACAGAAAACGGATAAATTGCAATTACAGAGTAAAAGGAACACTGTATTTTTTATTAATCTGTATGAAAAGTTAAAAGGTATCCGGTTTCTTAAAAACTTCCTCATTAATATTCGCAGAAGGCTGGAAATTTATAATCAATCAGGGGAGGCGGCACTCAGAAAGCGCTCAATAATCCTTCTGTTTACGACCATTTCGTTATATGTGGGACTTGTTCTGCTGTTCTGGTTTGTAACAAAAGATATATTCATGCTGTTGTTGTTTATGGTGCTTCTGACCTATATCAGTGATACAGTTGTGGAGCTTTTCATTACAGAACTTCACAATAAGCTTTTAAAACAGCAGATTTACTATCTTGAACTTCTGCGGCATAAATATTACGAGCATAATTCGGTGGAAGATGCAAACCATGAAGTGTGTGATATTCTGAACCAGGAAGGGTACTTTGAGATTTATGGTCAGGCTGAAAGGATCAATGATATTCTGACATCTGCTGATAGTGAGACCGAGCTTGAAAAATATTACCAAACTGCACCAAATAAATATCTGAAAATGCTTGCAGGCATTTTATATATTACGAAAGAGTACGGTGATTCAAAGAATAACGGAAAATCAACTTTTGTAAGCTGCATTTCATATCTAAGCAGTGAAATAAAAACAGACATATTTAAGAGAGAAAAATTGAAATATGCTTTAAAAGGTATAAATCTGATATCTGTTTTGCCCCTGTTCTTTTTCAAGCCACTTAGAACCTGGGCGTCCGGAAGTTTTGCGCCTCTTAAGAATTTCTATTACAGCAAGGCAGGAATAATACTGGGCATCATAACTGTTGTAACTACTATTATATGTTATATGACTCTAAGAAGGATACAACGGGACCGGTATGAAGCGACAGATTCAATGAGTAAATCTCTTGACCAGAAATTGTACGATGCAGGCTTGTTTCGGCTTGTCGATAAAATTGTACCACCCAGATATTCTGTGAAAGGCAACCAGCTTATCAAACTCATAAAAAGTGCTATGGTACCTATGAACTTACACACACTTTATACCCGGAGGATTGTTACAGGGTTTATAGCATTTGTAGCAGGAGTTTCATTATTCTTAGGGCTTAATTATTATACCCGGTATACAATCTTGTACGAACCCCAGATGCCGGAAGGGTATCTGGGCGGCAAACTTTCAGATGAAGAGCTTGTAAAACTTAAGGAGATTACTGATTTTGACAGAAGTATAATTTTGGCGGTTGATGGAAAGGCAGATTTTTCTGCTATCAAGGAATATATCACAGAAAACAAATTATTGAGTGAATCCGAAGCCGGGATTGCAGCCCAGAGAATTGAAGACAAGATAAAGCGACTTTCGTTAAACTTTTTCTGGTGGTGGCAGTTTCTGATATGTATTTTCTTCTTCATTGGAGGATATTATTTTCCTGTAATTAACCTGAGTTTTATGGCCAAAGTCAGGAAGGTGGATATGGAAGAGGAGGTCTCACAATTCCATACCATAATTTTGATGCTCATGCATATGAACCGTGTGCATGTGGAAGAGATTCTGGAATGGATGGAGGCTTTCTCAATTTATTTCAAGGAGCCGCTTCAAAAATGTCTGTCCAATTTTTCATCCGGTCCTTACGAAGCTCTGGAAGAGCTTAAGGAAGACGTGGCTTTTCCGCCTTTTATAAGAATAATAGGGAATCTTCAGTTGGCCTGTGAAGATCTGGGGGTGGAAAAAGCTTTTGAAGAACTCGAAAATGAAATGGCTTTCAACAGGGAAACACGGAAAGAAAACAGTGAAAGGATTGTGGAAAGAAAGAAGAATCTTGGAAGTATCATAGGCTTTATTCCAGTTTATACAATGTTAATTTTATACCTGATAGTTCCAATGATTGTATCCGGTATGGAAAGTATCTCGGCTTTCTATAAACAGTTATCACAAATATAGGAATATTTTTTATTTATATAAAAAACAAATTTTATCTTTGCTTAAAAAACAAAAATTAAGAGGTGAGATCAGGATGGATGGAAATTTAACAAAGGCCCTTTGGATAGGGGTATCTATACTGCTTTTTATAGCAGTAGTAACTATAGGTATCAGTATTTTTTCAGGTATGAGGGATGTAAGTACCCTTGCAAATGATAAAATTGGTTCCATATACCAGGGTATGGCCGAAGCAGAAGTAAGGCCATATGATGGCAAGGAAGTCAGCGGCAGCGATGTTATTTCAGCTTTGTCCAACTTCTCAGACAGAAGCGGTGAGATTATTATATTTGTTGCAACCCTGGGCAAAAATGGCGGGGAAGCTGTGTCCATAGATCCCCAAAAATTCTCATATAATGAAAATCAGTTTGAACAGTATATTTCTGGAACAGAGGGTACTATAGAAGGTCAGGAACGTTGCCTGATACTTAAATCATCAGATGGTGAGCTGCTTACAACCATAAGCAAGACCGTCCGGGATGCACAAAGAAGAGATGCCGAAAACCCGAACCTGACAGCAAATTACATAAACCCTTCAGGCAGGTTTGCTTCCCAGTTGGTTTATGATGAGAATATGGTCATAAGAGGTATAGTTTTTGCCCAGCAGCAATAAAAAATGAGCAGTAATATTGAAAAAGCCCTTTCTTTGGGAGTATCTGTCATGCTTCTTGTGCTTGCTTTTTCTGTGTTTTTTTCAAGCTACATAAAACTTGAAGAATATATAAGTCTGGTAAACAGGAAACTTGAAAATAACAGTCCGGTAATTTTGAATAACCATGAAATATTCACAGAAATAAAGGGCAGTGAAGTATTGCATCAGGTTGCTCAAATGAAGGAGCAGACAAAGTTATATAAGATAGGAAGTACTTATTATAACCATACACTGCCCGCACAGGAAGCAGAAATCTTTATCAATGGAGTGGAAGCAAACCAGACAGACATATCAGATATTCGTCCGGAGGATTTATACTCGGTCAGGTATGAATTTGATCAAACTGGCAGGCTAAGGGCTGTTTGCTATGATTTAGCTCAATAAAGACTTTTGAATAGTATCTTTATTTGGCGAAGATTAGTGTACCACATATCATATAAATTCATGAATCTTTGAAGCGTGGCTAAAAAGGAGTTATTATGGAAAATTTATGGTGGAAAGTATTTGCATTAATACTCTGCGCTACTTTGTTATTTCTCGCTCCTCTTTTAAATATTTTGGAAAGACAGGATGACATTGCGTATAATGTGGTCTTTGCAGAATGTAACCGGTTTGCAGATGCATGCCGTGATACCGGGTATATAACACCAAATATGTATCAGGAGTTTGTAGAGCGTATAAACTCTACCGGAAATACTTATGAAATCAAACTGTTTCATATAAACCGTACGGTTATTCCTGTATATACTCAGACAGAGGGTGGGCTGACATTTACAGGAGAATATGAAGTAAGTCATATATTAATAGACGAAAAAGAAATACTGGATACACTTTTCCCCGGTGAAGACCATTTAGAAGAATTAAACAGGTATGAATTTAAAATGGGTGATTTTTTCTTTGTGGAGGTTAAAAACCGGGGTAAGACCATGGCTACAGCCGTACGGGATATGATTCTTTTTTCCGATACTCAAACGCCCAGCATATTTGTAAGGGCAGGGGGCATGGTAAGGAATGAAGCTTACTAGCTTTGCAATATTATTTATTGTTATTATACTGCCATTTCTGTTCATTACCGGTCACCAATTGACAATAATAAATGAAGATACAATGCTGCGGGCATATTATGATTCTGTCATTGACAATGCAGTTCAGGATGCGGCATTTGTAATAAGTCAAAACGCAAAGAATTTTTCCTATGGAAGTAAAAGCGATACATCGGCTGTTAAGGAGCTGGCGGTTCAAACTTTTTTTGACTCCCTTTACCATTCCTTCAATGTCCATGAAAACCCTGCCTCTATGACCCGTGTTCAGTTTTGTGCCCCTGTATTGATATTTATCGAGGAGGACGGTTTTTCTTTATATGCCATAAATTCATATTTGAATGAGAAAAATTATACAGTCATGAAACACTGCTGGTTTCCCAAAAAACATTATATAGGTGAACTGCTGGAAGAAAGATATTCTGTCCGCTATACCCTGGGTAACCGGGTATATGTTTTTGATACGGTAACTTCTCTATTTATGGAAGGTGAGTATACAGAATTTAAGGATGACATTTCATTTTTTGCAAGCAGGGAAAGCTTTGAAGTATTAAGAAACAACGCCATCAGACAATCCATAGAGAGGGAATTTGCATTATATATTAGAAAATATAACAATTTGAGACATAAAAGTAATTTTGCCCTGGAACTTCAGTTTCCAGTCATTGATGATGAAGACTGGGTAAGGGCTTTGAATGATGTGGGACTTTTGGTGTTTGCTCAGGGTTTCCCGGTTTTATACGGACAAAAATATGAACATTATGCCCTCGGTGGTGCCCGGGTGATAAGGAAGGCGCCGATTGTGGGGTACAAATATTATGACCAGCCATATTACTGCAGAACCAGCTGCAATTTTTACAGTGATATAATTGGTGAAGATAGCGGGAATACAATATATTTCACCCATTCGGTTGAAGCGGCCAAAAACGGTTATTACCCCTGTCCATATTGCCGACCGTAACATTATTACTTATTATTTGTGTATAAAAGTGGTAGAATTGATATTGTCATGTGAAAGATACATAAGATAAGTTACAGGGAGTTGAACTTATGGTTTATGATGCGATTATTATCGGAAGGGGTCCTGCAGGAATTTCCGGCGCTGTTTATACCACCCGGGCAAATCTGTCTACTTTGATTATAGGAAGGTTTGACAGCGTTCTTTTAAAAGCTGACAAAGTAGAAAATTATTACGGGTTTGAACAGCCTGTATCGGGAAAAGAGCTGCTTTTAGCCGGGAAAAAACAGGCTGAAAGGCTGGGTGCCAGGATTATAGATGACGAAGTTGTCAGTATTGAAAAGGATGTTAATTTTAAGGTACACTGCGTAAATGACAGCTATGAGGCACGGACTGTACTTCTGGCAACAGGCTCCCCTGTTATAAAAGCTCCGGTTAAAAATCTGAATAAATATGAAGGCAGGGGTGTAAGCTATTGCACCACTTGCGACGGATTTTTCTACAGAAATAAAAAAGTTGGTGTTTTGGGATATACAGATTATGCCGTACATGAAGCCCGGGAACTTGTTCCTTTCACTAAAGACATCACCATATTTACAAACGGTGCACCTCTTAAGATTTCGGACAAATACAAGGATGTTCTTTCCCAGTTTAGAATTAATGAGAAACAAATTAAAGAACCTTATGGCAATGATGTCATAGAAGGTCTGATACTCGAAGACGGAAGCAGAGATGAGCTAAACGGTCTTTTTGTGGCATACGGGAGTGCATCTTCGGTTAGTTTTGCACTTAAGATGGGGATTGCAACTGATGGAAAATCCATATATGTTAATGAGAAAATGGAGACAAATATTCCAGGTCTTTTTGCGGCAGGGGATTGTACGGGAGTATTTAAACAGATTTCTGTAGCGGTTGGTCAGGGGGCCATAGCAGCCCGTTCAATGATAGAAACAGTGAGAGAAATAAGAAAAGACGGGTAACCCCGTCTTTTCTTATTTTAAAGGAGGAATCTATATAAATTTTATAAGTTTGCCGCTCCGGACAGGAGCGTGAAAGGGGCGAAAGGGGACAATTTTTACTGCTTTTATTACTGCGTATATTTCTGCGTCCATTGTTTCTTAATTCTGATGCTCAAATTTTTGATATCAGAATTAAACTAATTAGTAGAAGGATAATTCAGTGTTTCTTGCTGCTTACATACTAATTTTATCCGAATGTGACCTCTATTATAAGTATTAAATCCAACAAATTTTCATGCTCATATGTTTTTTTAATAGTACATTATTATGAACAAATCCCTCTGAAGAAATTTTGTACCAACATTTTAGAATTGTTTTAATGGAGAAATATCCATTGGATGAAATTCCATACCATATGAAAAGTAGTTATTCAAAAAAAGAATAAATGGTTAAGCTCCGTCATAGAAATAAAAATGGATTCAGACAAGAGGTGTGCAATATGAAAAAGTATTTGAAACTAATTGCCATAGGCATGATTTTGGTAATGCTTTTATGTTCGTGCGGCAAGAATAAAAACGTAGACGAAGAACCTGAGGAGGATCTGACTCCTACCAGCAGCTTAACCATTGACGAAGAAACGGCTGCGGTTCTGAATGAGAAAGTTCCTGTTATTCTATACTTTGCGGATGAACAAGAGGCTAAACTGGTAAAAGAAATCCGGTATGTGGACATTTCAGAAGCAAAAAAAGGAGCTGAGGTACTGGCTTCAATTATGGTCAAGGAACTTATAGCGGGACCAAAGACCGACAAGGTAAAGCGTCTTATTCCTGAAGGTACAAATCTGCGGGGACCCGTCAAAATTGAAGACAGGGTCGCAACTGTTGACTTAACAAAAGAATTTATTGAAAAACATCCCGGTGGAGACACGCTTGCAGAATTAACAATATATTCTATAGTAAATACTTTGACTGAGCTGAAAGATATTGAACGGGTAAAGATTATCATTAATGGTAAAGAAACTAAAAACTTTGCAGGAAAGATAAAACTGGATGCAGATTTCCCCAGGAATGAGGCCATTGTCGACAAGGAAGTCGGTCTTGCCGTTCCTGAAGAAGCAGGTTTAGTTCCTGTTGTTGGCACCGGCGATTATGATTCAGAGGATGCCTCGGAATATTACGGGGAAGATCCGCTTGAATAGGCTTGAATAAATATAGTTATTTAATGTATAATTAACTCTAATATAAATAGGGTATAATTCACTGCTAAATTGTATATAGATGCCTTAAAGGGGGGAGCATGAAAAGCTCCCCTTAACACCATTCTGGAGGTTATGGCTTTATGAAACAGGATAAAATAAGGGTAACAGTTCTTTTTGGCGGACAGTCTTCAGAGCATGAAGTGTCGAGACTATCTGCCCAATGCGTGCTTGAAAATATCGACAGACAACGTTTTGATATTCAAATGATTGGTATAACAAAAAAAGGCGAGTGGCTCAGATTCGATGGTGACATAAGTCTTATAGGTACAGGTGAATGGGAAGAATTCGCAAGGCGAAAGCTGGCAGATTCCTCTTACAAAGGATTTAATTATGAAGCCCCTTCCTGCAAGGATCTGGTGAGCTTCATAGATTCAGAAAATCAATTATGTGGAGTTGACGTAGTTTTTCCTGTTTTACACGGTCCTAATGGTGAAGACGGTTCGGTACAGGGGCTGCTTCAGCTTGCCGGAGTTCCTTATGTAGGCTGTGATATTCTTTCTTCAGCGGCAGGTATGGACAAGGAGTTTTCGAAACTGGTGTTCAACAATGCAGGCATACCTCAGGCTGAATACATAAAAGTGATGAGATATGATATTAAAAACTTACTCAATTTTATAATAGAGCAGGTTACTGAAAAAATAGGATGGCCCTGTTTCGTGAAGCCTGCAAATGCAGGATCTTCGGTAGGGGTGAGTAAGGTAAAAAAACCCGAGGATCTTGAAAAAGCACTTGACAATGCAGCTTTATATGATACAAAAATATTAATTGAAGAATATATTGACGGAAGGGAACTGGAATGTGCTGTTTTGGGTAATGATAATCCTAAAGCTTCAACAGTAGGTGAAATAGTTCCCAGCAATGAGTTTTATGATTATAATGCCAAATACCTTGACGGGAAATCAATAACAATAATACCTGCTGATATTGAGCCCCGGATCATGGAGAGAATAAGGGAATATGCAGTAAGGGCGTTTAAAGCTTTAGGATGTTCAGGTCTTTCCCGGGTGGATTTCTTTTTGGAGAAGGGTACTGACAGGATTATTTTAAATGAGATAAATACTATGCCGGGTTTTACCGATATAAGTATGTATTCAAAACTTTGGGAAGCAAGTGGAATATCTTATAAAGAACTTATAACTGAACTTATTGAGCTGGCTTTTGAAAGGTACGAAAAAACTGCTCGTTCATATGAAAGGAAGTAAGCGTTGGAGAAGAAGGTTTTAATTACTGTTAACAGCCACATCGAAGGGCACGATGGCGAAGGCGACAGCATAAGTTTTGTAACGGAAGGCAAACTTGTCGTAGAGAATGGTGAATATGTAGTAAGCTATGATGAGACAGAAGTTACGGGACTGGCTGGCACAAAAACCATATTAAGAATAGGTAAGGATAATGTGACATTGATTCGTCAGGGTTATGTCGATTCAATGTTACTTTTTGAAGTAGGAAAAACTCATCTTTCAGGCTATGAGACCCAATACGGAAATATAATGCTTGGTGTTACTGCCAAAAAACTGGATATCAACTTTGACCAGTCGGGCGGCAATATCCAGGTGGATTACATCCTTGAATATAACCGCAGTTTTGGCGGGAGAAACAAACTCAATGTTGTTGTAAGTGAGATAAAATCATCAAATGAACAAGAAATGGAGCAATAGCAATGAACAATATTTTTGAAAAAATTCGCGAGCAAATTATACAGGTTATGAAAGATGCTTTCAGCATCTGTGAAGGGAAAGGACTGCTTCCTGCAATTGATTTGCCTGAAATATTTACAGAAGTTCCTAAGCAGAGGGAGTTCGGGGATTTTTCAACAAATATAGCTATGCAGGTTGCAAAACAGGCCAAAATGCCTCCCCGGAAAATTGCTGAACTCCTGGTCAGTGAAATAAAAACCGACAATACTTATATAAATAAAGCAGAAGTAGCCGGTCCCGGATTTATAAACTTCTATTTAAACAGTGGCTGGCTTTACGATACCCTGCGCCTGATTCAAGATAAAAAAGAAAAGTATGGAGAGGTCGATATAGGAAAAGGAATCAAGGTAAATGTGGAATTTGTAAGTGCCAATCCAACAGGTCCTCTTCATATGGGGAATGCCCGTGGAGGCGCTCTGGGCGATTGCATTGCAAGTGTTCTTGAAAAGGCCGGTTATGATGTCACCCGGGAATTCTATATTAATGATGCGGGGAACCAGATTGAACGCTTTGGCCTATCATTGGAAGCACGCTATCTTCAGCATTTTTTGGGAGAAGACAAGGTAGCGTTTCCTGAAGACGGCTACCATGGTGAAGATATTATAGATCATGTAAAATCATATATAGAAGTACATGGCGATGCACTGCTTTCCAAAACTCCTGAAGAAAGGCGTCAAATCCTTGTTGATTATGCGCTTCCAATTAACATACAGAGAATTAGGGATGCTCTTTCAGACTATGGTATAGAGTATGATGTATGGTTTTCTGAAAAATCTCTGCATGACAGCGGAGCTGTTAAGGAAACCGTAGACTTCCTTAAAGAAAAAGGCTACACAATCGAGAAAGAAGGAGCCATATGGCTTAATGGAGAGAAATTAGGTCTTGAAAAAGACGAAGTTCTGGTAAGAAATAATGGAGTGCCTACCTACATGGCTGCCGATATAGCTTATCACAGGAATAAATTCGTTACCCGCGGCTTTGACTGGGCTATTAATCTGTGGGGTGCTGATCATCATGGGCATGTGGCACGTATGAAGGCTGCCATGGAACCATTTGGGATAGACAGTGACCGGCTTGAAGTTGTGCTTTTTCAGTTGGTCCGGCTTTATAGGAACGGGGAAATTGCCCGTATGTCAAAAAGGACAGGGAAGACTATTTCTTTAAACGATCTTCTGGAGGAAGTAGGCCGGGATGCAGCAAGGTTCTTTTTCAATATGAAAACTGCAGGCAGTCACCTGGACTTTGATCTGGACCTTGCCGTCAAGCAATCCAACGAAAATCCGGTTTTCTATGTTCAATATGCTCATGCACGTATATGCAGCATTCTCAGAAAACTTGCCGAGGAGGGAATTTCTCTCAGGCCGGTGGAGGAAGTGGATCTTACGCTTCTCAATGAAGATGAAGAGATTGAATTAATGAGAAAGCTTGCTGAATATCCTGAGGAAATAACTCTGGCGGCGAAAACTCTTGAGCCCAGCAGGATAACCAGATATGTCATGGAGGTGGCTTCAAGCTTCCATACTTTCTATAATGCCTGCAGAGTCAAGGGAGAAGAAGAGGAACTGATGATGGCACGCCTGATGCTTGTTGACTGCACCAGGATTGTGATTAAGAATGTTCTGGAACTTATTAGTATAAGTGCACCTGAAAAAATGTAAAATCCAATGAAAATTTATATTGTTTCTAATAGAATTTAAAGGAACACTTTGCAATAATTAGGAGGAAATACTTATGAGCCTTTTTGAAAAATGGCAGCATGCTGTTCAAAATCAGTCAGATAACCAGCAGAATCAGATCTTTTTCAAGAATTATCTTGAAAAAGAAACCGAAGCCTATAAGAAAATACTCGGTTCCAAAACACAGGTCATTGAAGGGCGTTTAAATGACCTTGCAAAAGAGTACGATATGGATGAAGTTACGTTTATAGGCTTTTTGGACGGTATTAACACCAGTCTGGAAAACCAGATTGAACTGGATGAATTGACAGAAGATTCTGAAATTAAATTAAACATTGTCTTTGACAAGCTTTATTACAATATGTTGGCTGCCAAAGCGACATGGCTTCATGAACTTAAAGAGTGGGACGATATATTGACGGCTGAGGAACGCGCCGCTATAAGAAAAAGATATAATGAGGATCACCGTGCTGTCAGCAATAAGGTAGGGAGAAATCATCCCTGTCCCTGCGGCAGCGGCAAAAAATATAAGAAGTGTTGCGGGGCTGGTTAAACCTATATGTGTGCACCGTAGTATATGACTTTTAAAGACAAGTCTCTGCTGAACATTTAAAATAAGTTCAAAAGAGACTTTTTTAATATAAAAAGAAACGTGTTTTTCCCCTTTAGAGCATTGAATTACAGGCAAAGCCTTGGTTTTTAGGAGGTTAACATGCTAAAGGTTAAAAAATTAACAAAGAGTTTCAAGAAGGTATTGGCAGTCAATAATGTAAGTTTTGAGGTTAATCCGGGGGAAATTGCTGTGCTGCTGGGACCCAATGGAGCCGGAAAAAGTACTACTATCAAATGTATAGCAGGATTGCTCCGTTTTGATGGCAGAATTACCATTGAAGGCAAAGACAATAAAAGTATTGAAGCAAAAAAGGTATTTGGATATGTACCAGAGACCCCAGCGCTTTATGAAACACTTACTGTATGGGAACATATTGAGTTTATAGCACGGGCATATAACCTTGAAGACTGGGAGGAGACGGCCAGAGCCCTTCTTATCAGGTTTGAAATGGATGACAAAAAGGATAAGCTGGGTAAAGAACTTTCAAAGGGTATGCAGCAGAAAGTGAGCCTTATATGTGCACTGATTATTAATCCTGCCATGATTATGTTCGATGAGCCTATGATTGGTCTTGATCCCAAGGCTATAAAAGAGCTGAAGGATATCTTTGTGGAGCTGAAAAATTCAGGGTGCGCCATTCTGATCAGTACCCATATCATTGATTCAATTGAAGGATATTGGGATAAAGTCTTAATTATGAATAAAGGTGAAATTGCAGCTGACCTGACTCGGAACGAGCTTATTGCCAGGGGAGAGTCCCTGGAAGAGATATTTTTCTCGGTTACCGGCAAGGAGGAGATAGGTCAATGAAAGCTCTTTTATTTTTGATAAAAAAGTCATTGAAAAACTTGATAAAGGGCATAGTTAAAAAGCCCTCTGCACTAATAGGCTTTATTTTTGTTTTTGCGTTTGTAGTATTTATTATAGTTGCCAGTTTTTTAATGCCCAGCGGTTTAATAAGGACTGCCTCGCCCGAACTTTACAATGGGATTGTTGTGGCGGTTTTCGCCGTTCTTTATTTCAGTTATTTAACTATTGGCATGGAAAAAGGCAGCACGTATTTCAGGATGGCAGATGTAAATCTTGTATTCACTGCACCCATAGAACCCAGAAGTATACTGGTCTATGGGTTTATTAAGCAAATAGGCGGTATTGTTGTGCTGCTGTTTCTGACCTTCTGTCAAATCCCGAATTTGAGGAATAATTTTGAGTTCCAGCCCTATGGTGTCTGGATGATTCTGGCTGCTGTAGTTTTATTTGCGCTTGCTTACCCTTTAATCAGCATGCTGCTTTATTCCTGGATTTCAAAGGACAATAAGAGAAAAAAACTCGTATATTATATTTTATATGCATTTGCGGCAATTATAGCTGTTATAACTTTGCTGGATCTTATAAGAACAAAAAGTATAGGTGCAACGCTGGAGAACGTCTTTAATAGCCCCATAGCCAGATATTTCCCGATAATAGGGTGGACGGGATCAATTGCTGCTGCAGCAGTTTCAGGAGTTACAACAGAGGTGTATGTGGGCGCTGTTGGAATGGTTTTACTGATTACAGGCGTTTCTGCAGCTATTTATCGTATGAGCCTTGATTATTACGAGGATGTTCTTGAAGGAACAGAATACGTTGAAGCTGTTTTAAAAGCCAAGCGCAGCGGAAACACCATGACATTTAATGCAAATATCAAAAACAAGACCAGTAACAGGCTTTTTGGGAAGGGTGCGCAGGCCATTTTTTCAAAACAGCTTCTGGAATATCGGAAAACATCACATTTTTTCCTTTTTGATATATCTTCTGTTATTGTCATTCTTTCAGCTATTTTTTACAGATTGGTTACACCGGCAGAGAATATGAGCACCAGCGCAACTTTATTTTCCATCCTCGGTTTTGCCTCTTATATGCATTTGCTGATCCAGGGACAGGGAAGACTTAATGCGGAGATAGAAAAACCTTTCATATATCTTATTCCCGATTCGCCGGCAAAAAAACTGTTTTATGCAACAATGCCGGAGCATATTAAAAACCTTTTTGATGGATTGCTTCTTTTTACACTGTCAGGAATATTGTTTAAAGCTGATATAATATCTGTTCTGGCCTGCATAATAGGCTATGTTGCCATAGGTTCTGTCTATGTTTATACCGGTGTTCTGACAAGGAGGATGTTTGGTTCAGTCCAAAGCAGAAACCTGATATTTTTCGTCAAAATAATCTTCTCAATAATTTTCGTACTGCCGGGTATTATAGCTGCTGTAATTTTAGGCTTAATTGCTGAAAGCTGGCTTTTGGCTATTTGCGGTCTGGGTGGATGGAGTCTGGTTTTCGGAATGACCTTTTTTGTTTTTTCATCGGGTATTCTTAATAATATTGAGGCGGCAGGATAATCAAGTTTTGATACTCTTAAAGTTTTGGGTTTAGTGATTTTATTTTTTAATAAACTCAGAATTATAAGAAAAAGGTTCAGATTTTAAAATCTGAACCTTTTTCTTTGGTGCGCCCGACACGATTCGAACGCGTGACACCAAGTTTAGGAAACTTGTGCTCTATCCTGCTGAGCTACGGGCGCATGAATGCAAAAATTATTATACGATATTGATATTTGATGTGTCAAGGAAGTCTTATTCTTTATTCGTTTTTTTTGAAACGTCGATAATATTCCTCATTCGAAAAAGTAAATTCCACCCCT
>ERZ773359.3451-NODE-3451-length-18026-cov-5.960881_pt1 | contig 18026 bp, 17 predicted proteins | sample MGYA00374955_ERZ773359 | MGnify/ENA primary metagenome ERZ773359 (study PRJEB29098, sample SAMN04486028) | biogas fermenter metagenome | study: EMG produced TPA metagenomics assembly of the Biogas fermentation microbial communities from Germany - Plant 4 DNA1... | reverse complement strand
AACGGACCGTCTATGCAAAATGATATCATTGGAACATTTAAAAAGCACAAATGGGTTAACGTACTGGCTGAAATAGGGGATTGGTATGCTGTATTTGATCCCGATACCGGAATGGTGGGATGTGTGTACAAAAAATACCTTACCAGTGCAGAGAATATAGCGCAGAACAAACAGGATACAAAAGCTCCTGTCACCACACCCAAACCAACTGCGCCTGCGCCTGATAAAACAGCAACACCAACTCCGGGCGAGCCTGCAGACTTGTCACAGAACGAAAAACTTCTTCTCGAACTTATAAATCAGGAAAGGGCCAAGAATAATCTCCCGCCACTTCAGGCCGATCCGGAACTGATGAAAGTGGCAAGAATTAAGGCAAAGGATATGTCAGAAAATAATTATTTCTCGCATTACTCGCCTACTTATGGCTCACCTTTTGACATGATGAGGCAGTTTGGAATCACCTTTAAGGCAGCTGCAGAGAATATTGCAGGAAACTCTACGGTTCAGGGGGCAGTCAATGCCTGGATGAAATCTCAAGGTCACAGGGCGAATATATTGAACAGTTCTTATAATTATACAGGTATTGGAATAGCTGAAAGTAATAAATACGGATATGTTTTTGTACAGATGTTTATCCGCAAATAACATTCCGGAAATGTTATATACAACCGAATAAAAGAATAAAAATAAAAGCAGGAAACCAATCCTGCTTTTTTCTTTTTCCCAGAGTCGAAAAATTTTAGTGGAAAACTATCATTTTATAACTGTTTGTGGATAACTCCGGGAAATATGTGCATCGGAAATCCAATTACAGTGCAGGTTTTCCACAATATCCACATACTTATCCACATAAAATAGACATTGTGGAAACCATATTGATATTTTTGTGGATAACATTATGTGATTTAAGAAGGTTCTAACTGGGTAATATTTAAGTACAGAAACTTACACGAAAGGAGTTGTTCAGATGAAGTATATTATACAGGGAAAGCATGTCAGTGTAACAGCAGCTATGCAGGAAAAGGCCAAAAAAAAGCTTAAAAAATTTGAAAAATTCTTTAAGCCTGATGCAGAAACTGTTGTTACTTTTAAAGTAGAGAAAGATCGTTTCATATTCGAGGTGTCTATTTATTCAGGAGGAACCATTATAAGGGCTGAGGAATCCAGCAGTGACATGTATACTTCCATTGATCTTGTAGTAGAGAAACTTGAAAGACAGATCAGAAAGCATAAAACCCGGCTGGGTAAAAAAATACGTCAGGAGGAATTAATACCACAGAATTTTGATATTCAGGAGGATATAGACGAGGCTACTGATTACTCAGTGATCAAAACTAAACGTTTTCCGATAAAGCCTATGGATCTGGAGGAAGCAATTCTTCAGATGAATCTTCTTTCACACAATTTTTTTGTATTTATTAATGCCGAGACAGAAGATGTCAATGTTGTCTACAGGCGTAAAGACGGGAAATACGGGCTTATAGAGCCTGAATATTAAAATGGCAGAAGATGTCCCGGATTAACATCCGGGACGCTTCTTTCTGATTTGTTGCGAAAATATAGTTGGACTATTCCAATTTGAGGAATAAAAAACTGTTTATAAAATAGTAATGTATGGTATAACTTTATTGTTCAACAAAAGATTATCGGGTTTATATTTTAAATTTGTCAGACTGATTTACAAAAGCCGGCCACAGATTTAAAGATATACTCTGTAGTTTTGCTGATGAGATTTATTCTTGACTGGATGGAGTATATAAAATATTGAAAGGAGTTCGTAATGTTATTAAGGGATTGTGCCGGAGGCGTGATATTTTTTGAAGACAAGGTATTTCTTTTTCTGAATGAAAAAAATGAATGGGTAATGCCAAAAGGATTGATCCAGGAAAACGAAAACCCTCAAGATGCAGCGGTAAGGCGGGTTTTTGAGGAGACAGGGATTGAGTGTGAAGTTATAGAACAGGCAGGAAGAACTTATTATGAGTTCTATTCCATAACCCGTCAGGCGCCGGTATGCAATCGGATAGCGTGGTATATTATGCAGGCCAAAAGCAGTGAATTCAAGATTGCTGAGCCTGAAAAATTTTCAAAGGGCGGTTTTTTCAGTATAGAAGAAGCGGTGGATATGGTTACCTACAGTCAGGACAAATCACTTTTGCTTCAGTCATATAAAAGATACCAGAATATCAAGAAACAGGACTAAGAAGCAGGACTGATTTTCCAAGTGTTGAATGTATTATGGTATTTCTGATAAAATGAGGATGACTTTTTTATGTCATCCTTTTTAAGTTGTCCGGGTAACTGATATAGACTATAGATGAGGGAGTTATATTGAAAGATTACAAGACCATTGAAAAAGAAGGTTATTTTCTTTTGGAGGAAAAACGTTCGCGCTTTATTGGAAGGGCAAAACCTGTATCAAGCGAAGAAGAGGCGCTTGAATTTATTCAGGCTATCAAAACATCGTGCTGGGATGCCACTCATAATTGCTATGCATATTCTGTAGAACAGGATGCGCTTTATCAGCGGTACAGTGATGACGGGGAGCCTCAGGGAACAGCCGGGCTGCCTATGTTGGATGTGATACGAAAAAGAGGACTTCAAAATGTAGCAGTGGTTGTGACCCGCTACTTCGGAGGTATTCTTTTAGGAGCGGGAGGTTTGGTCAGAGCCTACAGTAAAGCCTGCAGCGGAGCTCTGATTGATGCAGGTGAAGTGTGGGTAAAGACTTGCCTTGAAATAAAATTACCTATAGAATATCATCTGTCAGGAAAACTTCAAAATATGCTTATAAATGAAGATTTTATTATAGGCAATACCGAGTATAGCGATGAAGTAACATATACGGTTTATTCACCGCCCGAAAGACTGGATTTTCTCAACCAGCAAATTTCCGAAATTACAGGCGGGGTATTGCGAACTGAAGTCATTGGAAGTAAAAAAATTAAGATTGATGAAGATAGAAAATTAATTAAGTAGTTTTAAGATATTAAGGAGTGTTTATTATGGCAGGTCATTCCAAATGGTCAAATATCAAACGAAAAAAAGAGAAAACTGATGCTCAGAAAGGTAAAATTTTTACCAAGCTGGGTCGTGAATTAGCTGTAGCAGTTAAAATGGGCGGACCTGACCCTGAAACCAATGCAAAGCTCAGGGACGCAATTGCCAAAGCAAAATCAAACAATATGCCCAATGATTCCATAATGAGAAGTATTAAAAAAGCATCAGGTGAAATGGATGCCACAAATTATGAATATATCACTTACGAAGGCTATGGTCCTTCAGGGGTGGCTGTAATTGTGGAAACCTTAACTGATAACAGAAACCGAACTGCAGGAGATATACGCCACTTTTTCGACAAGTTCGGGGGAAATATGGGTACAACCGGTTGTGTCTCGTTTATGTTTGACAGAGTTGGGCAGATTATTATAGAGAAAAAAGAAGGCATGGACGAGGATGAAGTGATGAGTGCTGCTCTTGATGCAGGGGCATCAGACTTTTCAGCAGAAGACGAATACTTTGAAATTCTGACTGAAGTCAATGACTTTACAAGTGTTCGTGAGGCTTTGGAAAAGCAGGGATACGAGTTTGCTTCAGCAGAATTGACCATGCTTCCTCAAAATTATGTAAAACTTACTGATCCGGATGCGATTTCCAATATGGAAAAGCTTATTGAACGACTGGAAGACCATGATGATGTGCAAAATATATACCACAATTGGGAACAGGACGACTAAGGAGGAATTTTAGGGAAGTGAAAGAAAAAACACTTGTCGGAAAAGAGATATTGGATATATTACCTCATCGTTTCCCATTTCTTTTGCTGGACAAAGTCACAATCTTCCATGAAGAGGGCGCAACCCAGATTGTGCCTGGATTTAAAGCTGTTGGCATAAAAAATGTAACTTTCAATGAACCCTATTTTCAGGGTCATTTTCCGGGGAATCCTATCATGCCCGGTGTAATGATTTTGGAAGCTCTCGCCCAGTGTGCATGTGCTGCGGGAAGCTCCATGGAAGAAAATAAAGGTAAGTTAGGGCTCTTTACCGGAATTGAAAAGCTTAAATTCAGGCGGCAGGTTATTCCGGGTGATGTGCTTAAACTTGAGACAGAGTTTTTGGCTTTCCGCAGAGGCATGGGAAAGGTTGCTGTAAAAGCAACTGTTGAAGACGAAATAGCTTGCGAAGGAATAATCCGGTTTGCAATGGTCGATGTAAAAGAAACACCATAAATAGTTTACCTGGAGTATTATAGAAATGGCAATATATGCAATATCAGATCTCCATTTGTCCTTTGGTACCAATAAACCTATGGATGTATTCGGAGAAGAGTGGTCCAATCATCCATATTTTTTGAAAGAAAACTGGCTTAAGGTCATAAAAGATAGCGATTATGTCTTAATTCCGGGAGATATCTCCTGGGCTATCAATCTTGAAGAAGCCACGCCAGATTTTTCTTTCATTGATTCTCTGCCGGGAACAAAAATAATTTCCAAAGGAAATCATGACTACTGGTGGAGCACGTTGAATAAACTGAATAATTTCCTTGATAAAAATGGCTATAAAAGTATAAAATTTCTGCATAATAACTCTTTTTTGATTGAAGATTATGCAGTATGCGGCACCAGGGGCTGGAAACCCAAAGACGATGAAGATTTTGATGATAGTGATGAAAAGATATTTAACAGGGAGCTCGAAAGGCTTAAGCTGTCATTGAAAGATGGAAGGGAAAAAAGTCAGAAGCTTATTGCAATGCTGCATTACCCTCCATTCGATTCAAAACATAATTTGAATGAATTTGGCCTTGTCCTTAAAGATTTTGGTGTTGAAATATGTATTTATGGGCATATTCATGGGAAGGCTAATGAATCGTGGAAAGCAGAGTACATTGATGGTATCAGGTTTCATCTTATATCCTGCAACATAATTGATTTTATGCCAGTAGAGATTTGGCCCCCAAGTTTAATGTGAGCCGGGGCATTGTAGTTAAAGAGTGACTGTGATATAATCAACTAGTTTAAAGAGATATACCAGAATTTTTTATACTTTTTATATATAAAAGCTATTAAATTACATTATATAATTATATGTGACTATTTGAACATAATAATTTTATATAAATATGTACATATTTAGGAGGATATAAAATAATGAATGTAAAAATCGAAAAACCTGAAAAGAATATTGTAAAACTTGAAATCGGGGTAGATGCAAAAGCTTTTGATGAATATATGAACAGGGCTTACTTAAAGAACAAGAGCAAGTTCAATATCCCCGGCTTCAGAAAAGGTAAAGCACCACGTAAAATAGTGGAAACATATTATGGTGAAGAGATTCTGTACGAGGACGCTATTAATTTTGCATGTGCAGAAGCCTATGACAAGGCAATAGATGAGAATAATATCCAGCCTGTGGATCGTCCTGAAATAGATATCGTACAAATCGGAAGCGGACAGGATTTTATCTTTACAGCCACAGTCACTGTAATGCCTGAAGTTGTATTAGGTGAATATAAAGGTCTTTCTGCCGAAAAAGAACAAGTGGTTATTACCGATGATGATGTGGAAGAAGAGCTTAAGAGAGTTGCAGAAAGAAATGCAAAATTGATAACAGTGGAAGATCGTCCTGTAAAGGATGGAGATACAGTCAATATCGATTTTGAAGGCAGCATTGATGGAGTTCCTTTTGAAGGCGGAACAGCTAAAGGATATACTTTGGTAATAGGCTCCGGTACATTTATTCCCGGATTTGAAGAGCAGCTGATTGGTGCTGAACTCAACAGTGAAGTTGATGTAAATGTTACTTTCCCGGAGGATTATCACAGCGAAGATCTTAAAGGAAAAGATGCTTTATTCAAGGTAAAAATAAATGAAATAAAGTATAAGGAGCTTCCTGAAATCAATGATGATTTTGCTTCAGATGTAAGTGAGTTTGAAACTCTTGAAGAATATAAGGCTGATATCAGAAATAAACTTACTGAAAGGGCTCAGGCTGAAGCAGACAGAAAGTTCGAAAACGAGATTATAAAGAAAGCTGTGGAAAATGCTGAGTGCGACATTCCTGAAGTAATGGTAAGCCGCCGTCTTGACAATATGTTAAACCAGTTTGATCTGCAGCTTCGCTACCAGGGATTGAATCTCGCGCATTATCTCCAGATGATGGGCATGGAAGAAAGTAAGTTAAGAGAAGATTACAGGGATAGTGCTCATGAAGATGTGAAAACTCAGCTTGTTCTTGAGAAAATTGCCGAAGTGGAGAAAATAGAGGCAACTGATGAAGAAATTGATGCGGAAATAAAGAATATGGCCGATAGCTACAACCAGCCCGTTGAGGAAATGAAGAAACATTTACGGGATGACGATATAGAATATATTAAGGATACCATAAAGAGAAGAAAAACTATTAAGTTCCTGGTAGACAATGCCAAGGCTTAAAATTTTCTGGGAAAAGGATTAAAAGAACAGTTTCGTGGAAGATAATAGAATAAGTTCAATCAACAAAAAAAGGAGGTTTTCTTATGGCACTGGTACCAATTGTTGTAGAACAAAGCAGCAGAGGCGAACGCTCCTATGATATTTATTCAAGGCTTTTAAAGGATAGAATTATAGTACTGAGTGACGAGGTAAATGATGTAACAGCAAGCTTAGTGGTAGCACAGATGCTGTTTCTTGAGGCTGAAGACCCTGATAAGGACATTCAGTTCTACATAAATAGCCCTGGTGGTTCTGTTACAGCCGGGTTTGCTATTTATGACACAATGCAATATATTAAGTGCGATGTTTCAACTATTTGTGTCGGTATGGCCGCAAGTATGGGAGCATTTCTGCTTGCTGCAGGGACTAAGGGCAAGAGATTTGCGCTGCCTAACAGTACAATAATGATTCATCAGCCAATTGGAGGAGCAAGAGGTCAGGCAACAGATATCAAAATCCACGCTGAATGGATTTTAAAGATAAAAGATAAACTCAACAGAATCTTAGCAGAAAGAACAGGCCAGCCCCTCTCCAAGATAGAAATAGATGTTGAAAGAGATTATTTTATGAGCGCTGACGAAGCAAAAGAATATGGAATTATCGATCAGGTGATGGAAAGCAGAGTGTGATGGGGTGATGTAATGGCGCGTTATGATGATAAAAGACAGGTTAAATGCTCTTTTTGTGGTAAAAACCAGGAACAGGTAAACAGAATAGTCGCTGGTCCCGGTGTATATATATGTAACGAGTGTATTGAATTATGTTCTGAGATAATAGAAGAAGAATTTGACGAAAGACCTATTGAACCCTCATGGGATGAACTTCCCAAGCCACATGAAATAAAAAGAGCTCTGGATGAATATGTAGTTGGTCAGGAGAAGGCCAAACGTACACTTTCAGTTGCCGTTTACAATCATTATAAGCGTATCAGACATGGTGGAGTACGTCAGGACGTGGAGATACAGAAAAGTAATATTCTTATGATAGGTCCTACAGGCTGCGGAAAAACATATCTTGCCCAGACACTTGCCAAGATCCTAAATGTTCCGTTCGCCATAGCAGATGCAACTTCACTGACAGAAGCCGGGTACGTGGGAGAAGATGTTGAGAACATTCTTCTAAAACTCATCCAGGCAGCTGATTACGACATCGAAAGAGCCGAAAGAGGCATTATATATATTGACGAAGTCGACAAGATTTCAAGAAAGTCTGACAATCCTTCAATTACAAGGGATGTTTCCGGTGAAGGTGTTCAGCAGGCTCTGCTGAAAATATTGGAGGGAACACTGGCTTCCGTTCCGCCCCAGGGTGGAAGAAAGCATCCGCACCAGGAATTTATTCAGCTGGATACCACAAATATTCTTTTCATTTGTGGAGGAGCCTTTGATGGATTGGAAAAAATCATAGAGAGCCGTATAGGTAAAAAATCCATAGGATTTGGTGCGAATGTGGAAAGCCATAAAGAGCGCGATTTGGGTGAAATTTTTGAGCAGGTTACGCCTCAGGATTTGTTGAAGTTTGGTCTGATACCTGAATTTGTTGGAAGATTGCCGATTACAGTTTCATTGCATCAGCTGGATAAAGATGCTTTGGTGGATATATTGACAAAACCCAAGCATGCACTGGTCAAGCAATTCAAAAAACTTTTTGAGATGGACGGTGTACAGCTGGAAATAGAGAATGGAGCTTTGGAAGCAATAGCTGACAGAGCAATTGAAAGAAAAATCGGCGCTCGCGGTTTAAGAGCTATTATGGAAGAAATAATGCTGGATGTTATGTATGATATACCTTCCAGAGATGATGTAGAAAAATGTATTATCACAAAAGAGACAGTTTTGAATAATGAAAGTCCAAAGTTGATTTTTGGTGAAGGCAGGAAGGCTCTGCCGCCTGTCAAGAGGAAAAAGCGGGAAGTCGATCCTGCATCGTAAACAGGGTTAATTTTACAATAAAGAAGACAGGAGATACATCTCCTGTCTTTTTTGCATTGCAGTCATTCCTTTCAAAGCATTTGGCTGTTCTTCATAAGAAGCCTTGCGTTCCCTACAACACCCTATTCAAGGTTCAACCGCTTTGTAAGTATTATATTTGTGATGACAAAGTATACAACCGATCCTATTGCTGAGAATATAATTGCAAACCACATGATTTTCTGGAAAAGAAAATCTGCAGGTGTTATTTCCACATTGTTCAATGAAACAATGTCTGTTCTGAACATTATGGATGCTGCTACGGCAGATAAAATCTGTGATATGGTGTTCAAAATTATGAAGGCACCAAAGGAGGCAAGTATTTTATGTCTGGTGACCAGATGTCCCAGAACTATTGAAGCATATATCATAAGCACACTTGAAATCATGGTAAATACGGCTGCAAGGATAATCTGAGTTATAACAGTCCAGGTTGATGGTCCCAATTTCTCAGTTATAAGCTCCCAGAGAATTTTAATGGACATTGATATATCGGACAGGGTAACTTCCCTTGTTGCAATTATGAAAATTGATGCTATAGCCATTATAAAGCTTATTGTAATCCATATAACTGAAATTATGAGTTTACCGGAAATATGTTGCCATGTTTTCACAGGCAGGGTGAACATGAGATACCCCTCATCCGAGAGCAGGTTTTTATAAAAACGGGAAATCATCACTATAAAAGTCATTACAAACATACCGATTAAGATAATGACATAAAGACTCATGCTTATGATATTTGGAATCCTTATACTATCTTGTGTTAAGGGGCCTAAAAGACGGTTTATCAGCGCAGATACCAGTAAAACAAAATATAGCGGCAAAAAGGTTCTTGATGTTGCTTTAATTTCATATTTCATTAATTTTCCTAACATTTGAATACCTCCCTGAACAATCCGTCCACCGATTTTCCGTGTTTATCCCGGATATCATCAACTGTGGAAGTCAAAACTACATCCCCTTCTTTGATAAAAACCACATCATCCAATATTTTCTCAATATCGGAAATCAGGTGTGTTGAAATAACCACTGTTGCATTTTCACTGTAGTTATTCAGGATAGTGGTGAGAATATAATCTCTTGCTGCCGGGTCAACACCGCCGATGGGTTCATCTAAAAGATAGAGGTCAGCCTCACGGCTCATGACAAGGATTAACTGAACTTTTTCTTTGGTTCCTTTTGACATGGATTTAAGCCGGTCTTTGGCGTTAATATTAAGTTTTTTCAGCATGTCATAAGCTTTTTCAGGTTTGAAATTTTCATAAAAATCAGAAAAGAATTCAATAATTTGATGTACTTTCATCCACTCATTCAAATATGTCTTTTCGGGTAGATAGGATATTATTTTCTTTGTCTCAATTCCGGGTTTTTTGCCATCTATCAGTATTTCGCCCTTTGTTGGTGTAAGAAGACCATTGGCAAGTTTTATAAGAGTGGTTTTGCCACTGCCGTTAGGTCCAAGAAGACCAACAATGCGTCCTCTGTTTAATTTCAGGTTTAAGCCGTTTAAGGCATTGGTATTGCCAAAGCTTTTGTAAAGATTGTTGCATTCAAGGATGGTATTCATTTTTTCATCTCCTTTAACATTTCACTTATTAAAACAAGGACTTCGTCTTTGCTGAAACCCATGAGCTGCATCTTTTCCAGAAATTCAAAAATATGAATTTGAGCCAGTTTGTTTTTTGCTTGTTTTACCATATCAGCATCCTCCGTTATGGTTCTTCCCTTGGTCCGGTGTGTTACTACCAGTCCATCCTCTTCCAGTTTTGCAAGTGCTCTTTGCATGGTATTGGGATTTACCGACGCCTCACTTGCCAGATCCCGGACAGATGGAAGATTTGAACCTAATGGATATTCACCCGAAAAAATCTTAAGTTGAATTTTTTCAATGAGCTGGGTGTATATTGGTCTGTCAGGCTTTAGATCCCAGGCCATGTTATCCACTTCCTTGTATTATTGTATTAAGAGCTTAATACAATAATACAGTCATAGTAACAATTTGTCAATAGTTTTTTTATTTTGCGTTGAGAACTAATGTTTGTTAAAATATCTAAGGATATTCTGAAACGCTTGATTCAGTATTATCAGAGTGAATTTTATGAATTTCAGTAAATACTCGATATTTAATATAAAAGAATGTGAATTCTAATAACCCGTGCTTTTATTACTGATAATAATTAATAAGATTGATTTAAAAATACAGGAGTGAAAAAATGTCGGCTAAACAAAAGAAAAATTATGATAATGAAAGTATCACTTCATTGAAAGGTGCAGACAGGGTACGTTTAAGACCAGCAGTCATTTTCGGTTCGGACGGGCTGGAAGGCTGTCAGCATTCCTTTTTTGAGATTCTTTCCAACTCTATTGACGAAGCAAGAGAAGGCCATGGAAATATTATCAAAGTCACACGTCATTCTGATCTTTCGATAACTATAGAAGACCAGGGAAGGGGTATTCCGATGGAATACAACCCAAAAGAAGGGCGCTACAATTGGGAGCTCGTTTTTTGTGAGCTGTATGCAGGCGGCAAGTATGCCAACCATACCGGAGAGAATTATGAATTTGCCCTGGGTTTGAACGGTCTTGGCGCATGTGCTACCCAGTACAGCTCCGAGTGGATGGATGTGACAGTTTTTCGTGATGGCTACAAATATGAACTTCGGTTTGAAAAGGGTAATAATGTAGGCGGTTTAAAAAAGACCAGATGTGATTATGAGCATACTGGAACCATACAGAGATGGAAACCCGATAAAGAAGTTTTTACTGATATTAATATTCCTGTGGAATATTTCAGGGACGTGCTGAAAAAACAGGCTGTTGTCAATGCCGGTGTAGTATTTGAGTTTTTTGATGAGGAAAGCGGAACTAAAGAGACATATGTGTATGAAAACGGAATTCTGGACTATGTACATGAACTGGACGGTGGTAAGGGTTTTACTCAACCGCGCTTTTTTGAAGGTTCTGCCCGCGGCCGCGACCGCAAGGATAAGCCAGAATACAAGGTAAAAATGCAGATTGCTTTTTGTTTTAACAATGAAGTCAATACAATCCAGTATTATCATAATTCGAGCTGGCTTGAATACGGTGGCTCTCCCGACAAGGCAGTAAAAGCGGCTTTTGTAGCCGAGCTTGACAAATATCTGAGGAATAACAACAAGTACAATAAGAATGAAAGCAAGATAACTTTTACTGATATAGAGGATAGTCTGATTTTGATAACCAATACTTTCTCATCCATGACCAGCTATGAGAATCAGACAAAAAAAGCAATTAACAATAAATTTATTCAGGAAGCCATTACTGAGTTTTTAAAAGAGCAACTGGAAGTTTATTTTATTGAAAACAAAGAAGAGGCAGATAAAATTGCCCAGCAGGTTTTGGTCAACAAAAGAAGCCGTGAGTCTGCAGAAAAGGCCAGGATTAACGTCCGCAAAAAGCTGAGCGGATCCATGGATATTTCCACCCGTGTCAAAAAATTTGTGGATTGCCGGTCCAAGGATGTTTCTATCCGTGAACTGTATATTGTTGAAGGTGATTCAGCCCTGGGCTCTGTTAAAATGGGACGGGACAGTAATTTCCAGGCCATAATGCCTGTTCGCGGAAAGATACTCAACTGCCTTAAAGCTGAGTATCACCATATATTCAAAAGTGAGATTATAACTGATTTAATCAAAGTGCTGGGATGCGGTGTTGAAATCCGCAGCAAACATGCAAAAGGGCTTAACTCCTTTGATATGGACAACCTTAAATGGAGCAAGATAATAATTTGTACAGACGCAGACGTGGATGGTTACCAAATCAGGACTCTGATACTTGCCATGTTATACAGGCTTGTTCCGTCATTAATCGAGCATGGAAAAGTTTTTATAGCAGAATCACCCCTGTTTGAAATTATAGTGAACGGAAAAAGCTACTTTGCCTATAATGAGCAGGAAAAATCAGAATTATTAAACAGGTTTAAAGGTAAGAAAGTAGTGGTTCAAAGGTCAAAGGGACTTGGAGAAAATGATCCTGAAATGATGTGGGAAACCACAATGAATCCCGAAACACGCCGCCTTATAAAAGTGACCCCTGATGATGCAGAATTGACACAAAAGTACTTTGATATTTTGCTGGGGGACAATCTTCAGGGCAGAAAGGAATATATACAAAACCACGGTCATGAGTATATGGATTTAATAGATGTATCATGAGAATATAGCAGGTTTTGAAAATTACATGCCTTAAATCAGGAAAGGAGTACAGTATGCAGGGTAAATATACGGAACAGCCCATTGTTGAGACATTGAAGATCAATTATATGCCCTATGCCATGAGTGTAATAGTATCCAGGGCAATTCCCGAGATTGACGGGCTTAAACCTTCACACAGGAAGCTTTTATATACAATGTATAAGATGGGACTGCTTAAGGGCCAGAGAACCAAATCTGCCAATGTAGTGGGACAGACAATGAAATTAAACCCGCACGGTGATATGGCAATTTATGAGACTATGGTAAGATTGACAACAGGCAATGAATCCCTTCTGCATCCTCTGGTAGATTCAAAAGGAAACTTCGGAAAAGTCTATTCCCGGGATATGCGTTTTGCTGCACCCAGGTATACTGAAGTTAAGCTCAGCCCTATTTGTGAAGAGATGTTCAGGGATATTGACAAAAATACGGTTGATTTTGTTGATAACTATGACGGCACAATGAAAGAACCTGTTCTGTTGCCGTCAACTTTTCCCAACATTCTTGTAAATCCCAATCAGGGTATAGCTGTGGGTATGGCGAGCAATATCTGCAGTTTTAACTTAAAGGAAGTATGTGATGCCACAATTGCATACATAAAACATGATGAAATTGACCTTTTAAAGTACTTGAAGGCTCCCGACTTTTCCACCGGTGGTCAATTGATTTTAAATAAACGTGAAATGCGAAAGATTTATGAAACAGGCCGGGGATCATTTAAGGTCCGGGGAAAATATAAATTTGACAAGGAAAATAATTGCATAGAAGTATATGAAATTCCATATACCACATCAAGCGAAGCAATTATAGAGGCAATTGCATCCATAATAAAAAGTGGAAAAATCAAGGATATTACTGATGTCCGGGATGAAACAGATCTCAATGGTCTTAAAATCACCATTGATATAAAAAGAAACAGTGACCCGGAAGATATCATGAATAAGCTTTACAAACTGACCCCACTTGAGGACAGTTTTTCCTGCAATTTTAATATACTGATCAATCAAAAACCTATGGTTCTTGGAATCAAAGGCATTCTGGACCATTGGATCATGTTCCGCATGGATTGCATCAGAAGAAAATCAGAATTTGAAATAAAGAAAAAGAGCGAAAGACTGCATCTTCTTCAAGGTCTGGCAAAGATACTGCTTGATATTGACAAGGCCATAAGCATTATCCGCAATACTGAGCAGGACTCACAGGTTGTGCCCAACCTTATGAAGGGTTTCTCCATAGATGAGGCTCAGGCTGAATTTATTGCTGAAATAAAGCTCAGAAATTTGAACAAGGAATATATTTTAAAGCAGACTGCTGATATTGAAAGGCTGAAAGCTGAGATTGAAGATTTAAAGGATATTATAAGGCGGGACGGCAGAGTGCTTGATATTATTTGCACTCAGTTGGAGGAAGTCTCGAAAAAATACGCCCAGCCGAGGCGTACCGAAATCATAAGTGAGGACGACATTGAAGAAATCACAGAGGAAAGCTTCATTGAAGATTATAATGTCCGTATATTCCTGACAGACCAGGGCTATATTAAAAAGATTTCATTGGTGTCTTTAAGGTCTTCAGGTGAACATAAGCTCAAGGACGATGACTTCATAATACAGGAAATTGAGACCCGTAATAAGACTGACTTGCTGTTATTTTCAGATAAATATGTGGTGTACAAGTTAAAAACCCACGAACTTTCGGAAAGTAAGACAAGTGTACTGGGTGATTATCTGCCAAATATCCTGGGGCTTGATGAGGATGAAAAAATATTGAGCATCCATGCTACTGATGACTATCAGGGGCATTTCCTGTTTGCTTATGAAAATGGAAAGATGTCCAAAATTCCGGTTTCGAGTTATGCCACCAAAACCAACAGAAAAAAACTCAGCAATGCTTACAGTAACGCTTCTCCACTGGTTGATATCTTCTTCTTGCCGGAGGATAAAGACTTTGTGGCGTTCAGTACTATAGACAAGGTGCTTGTCTTCAATACATCCCAGATTAATCCCAAGGTCACCAGGGATTCACAGGGGGTGTGGGTGCTTAAATCCAAAAAAGGTAGCAAGTTAAGAAAAATTTTGCCTCTGGAAGAAGCCAATCTTAGCGATCCTGAATACTACAGGGCTAATGTTCCCGCAATAGGTTTTTACCTGAAGGATGAGGATAAAGAGGATACTCAGATAAAAATGTTCTGAGTTTGTGAAAATACTTGCTTACAGGCTATTCAAACCTTATTATAGTATTATAAGGGAAAATTAGCCAGTTGGAGGTATATAATGAAAAAGAGGATCAGGGTGGCATCAGGACTTTTTTTGGTTCTTTTACTTTTGTCGGGCGCAATAATTATCCATGCAGCTGAACCAGAATATAGAATTGGTGAAGGAGAGAAGATAGATACAGATTTTATTAAAATCAGCACTTTCCTTGAGAACAAAGGGAGTATCAGGGGTGATTTGATTACTTTCTCCCGGGTGCTTATTTCTCAGGGAGCAGTTGAAGGAGATATTATTGCTGCTGCAAATACCGCTGAGATTGCTGGACAGGTTGGCGGAAGTATTCGTGCAGGTGGGGTGAATGTTTCACTTGCTTCCACCGTTGAACGAAATGTAATGATTTTTGGAACAAATGTAAAACTTGAAGAAAAGGCTCATGTCAAAAAAAATGTCTATCTGGCCGGCGATTTAATAACAGTACAGGGCACTGTTGATGGCAACACACATATATATGGTCAAAATATAACCTTAGCCGGTAATTTCAAAGGTGATGTATATATCAATGACATGCACGAAAATTCCAGCCTGAATATTCTGGAAGGCACAAATATTTCAGGAAAGCTCGTATATAGAGGGGAAGAAAAATACCAGGTTCCTTCCAATGTCAATGTTGCAGAATATGAATTTATAGAAATTCAGCCTCAGGTATCTTCGGAATCCAGTGTGGGAAAAACTGTCTATTCATACATAAGAAAAATATTTACCCTCGCACTTTATTATTTATTCGCCCTGCTTCTTTATAAACTGTTTCCACGATATTTTGAAAAAGCCGGAAACTTTATTGCTCAAAAACCTGCATCGGCAGCAGGTATAGGTATTGCAGCCTTTGGAAGCATGATCGGGGGAATTATATTTCTTCTGATACTATTATTAGTCACTCTATTCATTTTTAAAGGTTCGGTTTTCATGTTTGCGGGACTACTGTTCTTATTTGCAGCAATAGTAACTTTTCTGTTTGCAGAAATTCCTGTTTCACTATGGCTTGGAAGCAGGTTAATAAAAGATAAAAAGAGTATCCCGGCAAAGCTTGCATTGGGACTGGTGATTATCTGGGCTTTGAAAATAATCCTTCAAATTCTGAAGGGCGTTTCAGGTGTTTCCGGTCTTGTTGGTATTGTATCATTTATTTTTAATGCTGCTGTATGGATTCTTGGAACAGGCGCCATACTGAAATCTGTTTCTGAAATAGTTAAGGGTGCAAATATGCATGCTGAAACCGAACTGGAAGCCATAGAGGAATTAGAATAAATTAATTAAACCGGTATACAAGAATAAGGATTTTTGATATGGTTTTGATAAGGTATGCATTAAAAAATCTAAAATAATAATGTGACAGGATGATAAATATGGACAACAAGCTTAGTTCACAGATTAAAAGAGGGCTTAAGATTACGACAAATTACCTGTTGGCAGTCATTGTGTTCGGCGTGTTCCTGATGCCGATATTGACTCTCTTTGAAAACAGTAATGAAACTGCTGTTTTTGTTTATTCCATTATTATATTTCTGCTGATGACTCCCACAATCTACATTGAAATGAGCAGACTTGCCTTTAAAGAAAAAAGACCCCAATATAATATTAATCCATCTCCGTTTAAAGGTTTATATTATGGATTTATAGGAGTTATTCCGCTGATTTTGGTTTTAGTCGTAATATTTATGCTGAATCTTCCTGAAGAGCTTTCGACTTTACACAAGCGGATTTATCAAGGTTTTTGCGGTCCTTTGTACTGGTTTGCAAAAAGTATTGGAAATGAGCCGGTACATTATGCAGTATCTTTTGTTCTTGTAATTTTAATAGCTGCCCTGGGGTATTATGCCGGACATAAGGACTTTTACCTTATTTCATTTATAAGAAATAAAGCGGGTAAGTCCAAAAAAAAATAAAAAACAGAACTGATAACAGGTTTAGTTATATGGCCAACCCCCATCTGAATATAGTTAGAATAAATATTACTATAGGATGGGGTAAGTCATGATAATCTTAGTGAAGAGAAAAAATGCTGTTCTTATTCTGTTGATGCTGTTTTTATCCATTGCTATTTTCAGTATTGACAGTGGTGCAAATCCAATAGCTGAAACATCAAAGAATAAAGACAGCGCTGTAGTTGTTCTGGATCCGGGACATGGCGGAGAGGATCCTGGTGTGGTCAGTAATTATTCGGGGATTACAGAAAAAGATCTAAATCTTCGAATTGCCCAGATCGTTAAGAACTTTCTTGAACAAGATGGTTATACAGTTATTATGACAAGGACTGAAGATGTATTACAGTATAAAGAAGGTACCACTCAGATCTATGAGAAAAGAAAGCAGGATCTGACAAGGAGAAGACAGATTATAGACGGGAGCAATGCTGACATAGCGGTCAGTATACATATGAACGCTTTTCAGGATCCAAAATACAGAGGTGCCCAGACTTTTTATCCGCCGTCTTCAGTGGACAGCGAAAGACTGGCAAAATGTATTCAGAACTCTATTGTGACAAATGCTGACCCGGACAACAAGCGCGTAGCCTTATTGAAAAAAGAAAGAATTATGATATTCAGAGATCTCAAAGTGCCGACTACACTTGTTGAATGCGGTTTTCTCTCCAATAAGGAAGAGGAAGAATTGCTCAAAAGCCTTGACTATCAGGAGAAACTGGCAAAAGCAATTAAAATGGGTATAGATGATTACTTTGGAAAATGAATTTTCTATTTGCCGGGGCTGCTGATTAAGTTAAATATAAAGAAATACCGATATAGTTAACAGCTGCAGTTTCTTACAAAAGATGGAGTGAAAACACTAATGTACGGATATTATTGCGTAATAGTTTCAGTCATAATCTTATTGATTGCTTTTTCTCTTGATTATTATTTTAGGAAAAAGCTTAAGGCAGAGGATTATAAGAATAATCTTATCACCTGTACAATATTGGCCATTGCTTGTGCAATTCTTACCCCTCCTCTTGCACGGACAATGGTTTTGAAACTGCATTTTTCTGATTTTAATGCTGCAGTATTATCTCTTTCTCTTCTTATAATTTTAGGATTAATTGTTTTCTATCTTAAACTTAAATTCATAGATAAAAAAGTACAAAACA
>ERZ773359.3448-NODE-3448-length-18044-cov-5.270165_pt1 | contig 18044 bp, 19 predicted proteins | sample MGYA00374955_ERZ773359 | MGnify/ENA primary metagenome ERZ773359 (study PRJEB29098, sample SAMN04486028) | biogas fermenter metagenome | study: EMG produced TPA metagenomics assembly of the Biogas fermentation microbial communities from Germany - Plant 4 DNA1... | reverse complement strand
AACAATAAAGCAGTAGTTTTTTTGGATTTATACACGACCTCACTTCCTTCATATTTTTTTTATCCTTCATGTATAGCCCCAATATCAATTTGACATTACTATCATATCAATAGCTGGCTATTCCAAAGGTTTATTCTATTATAAAGGAATTTATTTGCATTATCTTCCATCATATTGCAATCGTTTTAATATTATTGAACTTTCTGTAAATTTTTACTTTTTGATCATGTAATATCTGGTATAATATGAATAGATTAGTATAGGAAGTGAGTATATTATGGTTAGCCTGGATCGACTGACACATCTTACAGGTGCTGTTCCTATAGATAACGTTGAAAATGCAAAATTTGTTATAGAGGATTTTTGTACTAACGATATTGCTATAGTAACTACGAATAAATCCACAAACATCTGTCATGGGACTCATTTTCATGACAGCTATGAATTTGTTATTTGTCAGACCAGAATACCCCACTGTGTTATAGATAACAAGATATATGACAGACCCATGAATGCTTTGTTTGCTGTAAATCCCATGCAAGACCATGGTTTAGCCATGGATATAAAAAACTCTGGTATTTGCGGTGTGCATATTAAGAGAGAAACTGTAGAAAGCGTTGCCTACGAAATTTATGGCTCACCTAATATAGTATTTTCTAATGAGAATTTTAAAGTGAATAATGACATAAAACTTCTTGCTAATTTGTTCTTGGAAGAGCTGAAGCATAAACAAGCTGGTCACAAATTTATGATGGAAAACCTTGTACATATGATTATTGGTAACCTAATGCGGAATATAGAACACAGCCTTCCGTCTAAGCCTCATAATAAACCACGAGGATATAAAGAGAATATAAAAAAAGTAATAGATTATATGAATGAAAATTATACTACCGGTGTTTCATGTGCTGAATTATCTAAATTGATCAATATGGATAAGTATAGATTCATACGAATCTTTAAGAAACAGATGGATAAAACTCCTTATGAATACTTGCTGGATCTTAAAATAGAAAAGGCAAAGATTATGCTGAAAGCCAAAGATTATACCATCACAGAAATAAGCATGATATGCGGTTTTTCAAGTCATAGCCATTTCACTTACACATTTAGAAAAAGGACTGGATTGTCCCCATCTGAATATAGAATGGATATCTAATAGAACAGTTTTTTATGCATTATAAGAATATAATTTTACCGAAATTTCTGAATTATCATATTGTCTAGTATATAGATTTGCTATAATATTAAGTAAATTATATTAGGAAGTGAGTTTATGACGGTTGATATGGAAAAAGTCATAAGCCTGGCAGGTTCTATACCTTTCTCTAATATTGGCAAACCAAAAGTTGTCATTGAAAACTTTTGCAGTAAAGATATGGCTGTAATAACTACCAATCGTGCAACATGCATAAATCATGGAACACATGTCCATAACAGTTTTGAATTCTGTATATGTCATGCCAATATACCTTCAATAGTAGTAGACAATAGATTGCAGGATGGGTTTGCCGGAGCTATTATAGCATTCAATCCCATGCAGGAACACGGAGTGGCAAAGGATCTTAAAGGTTTTAGTCTTTGTGGTATACATGTGGACAAAAATATTGTAGCAAGTGTTGCAACTGAATTATATGATTCTCCTAGTATAGTTTTTTCAAATGATATTTCTACTGTAAACCATGATATAAACCTACTTGTTAATTTGTTTTTGGAAGAGCTTTGATACAAACAGGTTGGTCACGAATTTATATTAGAAAGTCTTGCACTCCTAATTGTTGTTAACTTCATGCGAAATATAAAACACAATCTACCTGCTAAGCCTCATAACAAACCACGAGGATATAAAGACAATATAAAAAAAGTAATAGATTATATGAATGAAAATTATACTAGTGCCCTTTCATGTGATGAATTGTCAAGCTTGATTAACATGGATAAGTATAGATTCATACGAGCCTTTAAGAAACAAATGGATAAAACTCCTTATGAATACTTGCTTGACCTTAAAATAGAAAAGGCAAAAAAGATGCTGAAAGCCAAAGATTATACCATTACAGAAATAAGCATGATGTGCGGTTTTTCCAGCCATAGCCATTTCACTACAGTATTTAAGAAAAAAACCGGTTTATCCCCAACAGAGTATAGAATGAGTCCCTAGAAGGCCTAGGGCTTTTTTTATGCAATTTTTTAGAATGTTTTACCAATATTTTGGAAGATATGCTGAAGCATTGATGCTACAATATCCTTAACTATATTCGCAAGATTTTGAATTTTAATTGGGAGGGAATTTAATGAAGAAAAAAACAATAAGCTTCATATTAGTATTATGCTTAATCATGTCTGCAGTTTTAAGTGTGCCTGTTTTTGCAACATCAGGTACGATAACTTTGGATAAGACTGAATATACCGTACTTGAAGAGGCAAAGGCTACATTTTCTGGAGTAACAGGTGAAGAATTATGTATATGCTTGGCTCCGGAAGGAACAAGATATGAAAACTCTGATTTTCAGCTTTACTACGATGACCTGCCTTTGGACAATGTATGGACATTTAGAGTTCCAAGCCAATATGGAAAATATGAGGTGAGACTTCTCGACTACTACACTAGTGAATTAATAGCATCTGCTTCCTTCTCTGTAGTCGGTTCAAAAGCCAAAGAGGGCGATATAACTGTTTCAAAAAATGAAGTACTTCTGCGCGAACCTATGTCAGTAACAGTAAACGGTCTCACAGAAGGTCAAATTGAAAATGGTGCATGGTTAGGTATTGTAAAATATGATGAGAAATTAGAGAACACCTATCATAATTCATATGTGTCTGATCTTGACATGAATAATACTTACAAATTTGAAGCTCCATCACGCTTCGGAAAATATGAGGTCAGGGTTTTCTCTTCTTACGGTCTTGATATAGAGGAATCATTCTTCGGCAAGGCAGAATTTACAGTGGTATCCAGTAAAGCAAAACCGGGAGATATAGTTCTGTCAAAAACTAACCCAGCTCCGGAAGAAGCCATGACAGTAACAGTAAATGGCCTGACCCCCGGCGAAATAGAAGCAGGTGCATGGTTGGGTATTGCGAAGTATGATGAGAAATTACAAAATACCTATCATAATTCATATATCACAGACTTAAAGATGGGTAATGTTTATGAATTCAAAGCTCCTTCAGAACCCGGAAGGTATGAAGTAAGGGTATTTTGCAAATATGGTTTAGATGAGTCTGAATATGAATATGCAATGTTCGGTAAAGCAGAATTTATTGTAGGCGGAGCACCAGTTCAAGAGATAGCTCCCGGTACCAATGGCTTATCCGCATGGGCTGCCCCTGATGTAAATGAAGCCGTAGAAAACGACTTGGTCACAGAAAAGGTTCTTTCGGATTTCCCAAAAGATATTACCCGTGAAGAGTTCTGCGAATTGGCAGTATTGCTATATGAAAAGATGACAGGAACTAAGGCTGCCCCCGTTGCATCAAATCCGTTCAACGACACAAACAATCCCGAAATTCTAAAAGCCTATAATCTCGGTATTGTTGGAGGTGTCGGGGAAGGCAAGTTTGCACCGAATAACAAGGTTACAAGACAGGAAATCGCTGTAATGCTGCTGCGCACTCTGAAAGCTGTAATGCCTGCAATAAACACATCTGCAGAATTTAAGACCAGGTTCCAGGATGAAAGCCAGATAGCAAGCTGGGCACTGGAAGCAGTAAGATTCATGAACAGCCATGATGTTATAAAAGGAACCGAAATAGGCGGTGTTTCTTATATACTTCCACTTGGGAATACAACCAGAGAACAAGCTATTTCTTTAGTGCTAAGAATCTTCAATAAATTTACTGGTATATAATAATGATATATAAAAATCTCCTCCGCATTTGGAGAGATTTAAGAAATATTTACTATGCCTCCAATTTACCTGGAGGCTTTTTTTTGTGCAATTTTTTAATAGTTTTGTCAACTATTTGAAAGTATTCTTAAATCCTTAATATTATAATGTTTATAAACATGGAACTAATAATATCAATTTTATATGATTGGAGGCAAAATCTATGAAAAAAAGCTATCTAATTATTATTCTGACTCTGTCTTTAGTCATAACGGCATTTTTTAGTATACCTGTCTTTGCATCAGGAACAGTAACACTGGACAAGACAGAATACACAGTCAATGAGGAAGGTCAGGCTAAAATAGAGGGATTAACCAATAGTCAGATCGAAGACGGTGCATGGCTTGGGATTGCGCAAGAAGATACAAGATATGAAAATACTTATCATGAGATTTATGCATATGATCTGCCGCTAAATAATGTATGGAAGTTTAAAGCTCCCTCTAAGTATGGAAATTATGAAGTAAGGGTTTTTGATTATGACGACAATCTCATAGCAAAAGCTTCTTTTTCAGTAGTGGGAACAAAAGCCAAGGAAGGTGATATAACACTTTCTAAGAACGAGGTGCTGCTACGTGAGCCTATGTCAGTAACAGTAAACGGTCTCACAGAAGGCCAAATCGAAAATGGAGCATGGTTGGGTATAGCTAAATATGATGAAAAATTAGAGAATACCTATCATGATTCATATGTATATGATCTAGACATTAATAATACTTACAAATTTGAAGCTCCCTCAAAGTTCGGAAGGTATGAGGTTAGAGTCTTCTCTTCTTACGGACTTGATATACAGGAATCATTTTTCGGCAAAGCTGAGTTCATAGTAACATCCAGCAAAGCAAAACCCGGAGATATAGTACTTTCAAAAACTAACCCGGCTCCAGAAGAAGCTATGACAGTAACAGTAAATGGTCTGACCCCAGGTGAAATAGAAGAAGGCGCATGGTTGGGTATTGCGAAGTATGATGAGAAATTACAAAATACCTATCATAATTCATATATCGCAGACTTAAAGATGGGTAATGTTTATGAATTCAAAGCCCCTTCAGAACCTGGAAGGTATGAAGTAAGGGTATTTTGTAAATATGGTTTGGAGGAAGCTGAATATGAATATGGATTATTCGGCAGGGCTGAATTTACAGTAGGTGGAGCACCAGTTGAAGAGATTGCTGCAGGAACAGATGGCTTATCCGCATGGGCTGCTCCTGAAGTAAACGAAGCTGTTGAGCAAGGACTTGTTACAGAACAGGTTCTCTCTCAATTCCCCAAGAATATTACCCGTGAAGAATTCTGTGAGCTGGCTGTTCTTTTATACGAGAAACTAACAGGAAATAAGGCAGAAGCAGGAGTAGATAATTTCATAGATACTGATAATCCCGAAGTTTTGAAAGCATTCAAGCTTGGTATAGTTCAAGGAACAAATCCAGAAATGACATTGTTCTCACCAGATTTAGAAATCACAAGAGAACAGATATCTGCTATGCTATTCAGAACACTTCAAGCTGCTATGCCACAATTGGAGGCAACAGGAGAGTTCCAGGTAACTGTACTTGACGCAGATCAGATTTCACCATGGGCATTGTCCGCAGTCAAGTTCATGAATGCCAATGGCATTATAAATGGTACTCCAGCTGCCGGTGGCGCAGTTTACTTCTTGCCAAAGAGCAACACAACCAGAGAAATGGCTATATCACTTGTGCTTCGTGCATTCCAAACATTCAGCCAATTCTAGAACTTTGGAAAAGTCATGAATAAAAAATCTCCTCCACACTCGGAGGAGGTTTTTTATTCCATTTCTACTAACAATTCGCCTTCTTTATCATATATGCCTTCTTCATCTATCTGGACATAGCCATCGGTGGCATCAGCGATGAAATCCAAAAGTGTCTCCAGGAAATCCCATCCTTCTTCAGTTATATCTTCATCAATGTCCAGGGCATAAATCTGCACCATATTTTTTATTATTTCTATAGCCTTCTTCTGCTCTTTGCTGTAGGGAAGCTCTTTTAATACTTCCAAAAACTCTTCTTGTTCTTCTTCAAATATGGAGTCTGCTCCTTTTACATTTCTTTCAATCCTTATTGGTTCATGATTGGGATCATACTCCAGCATCAAGTATTTCCAATTCTTTTCGTCAAAGTCTTCGTCATATTTCCCGGGAAATGTAGAAAATTCATAACCAGCTTCCAATAATTCATCACATATGGCATATCTCGACGGATAATCCTCTGCTAAAGAGAAAACTCTAGCATAAAAACTCAAAACATCGCCTCCTTTATTTTGCTACCGCTCCTTCAGAATACTTATTATTAGGATTCCAGAGCATGTATTCATCTATACCATTTTCTTCAAGAGCTTTAATCTGCTCAAGAATCTGCTGATCTCCATATTTAATATATCCTTTTACCCACGGTGCTGTAAAGTCCTGTATCCACGGTCTTATTATGGCAGGAGTAGGCATGTTTTTATTCCTTCTAACTGAATCTTTAGCTGAATGATATATAGTCCCATAGGGATCTGCATCAGGTACAGGTATTCCATATGTGCGGTTAGCATAATGGCTGGGATACATCATAGGACATATATAGTCAACGATATTGCTTATTGCTTCCCAATACTGGCCTAATGACATATCATCTTCTACAGAGCCTACAAGACCATATACATCGGCAGATATATAAACCTTCTTTGGCGATAGCTGTTCCTTGGCATATTTTAAATAGTTTTGAATAGCGCCGGGCTTTGACTCTCCTGTTTCATTCCTGTAGTCCAGATGCTTGTCCAGTTTTCCTCCATCAGAAGCAGGGAATCTTACATAATCAAACTGAATCTCATTGAAGCCCATTTCTGCAGCTTCCTTGGCAACTTCAATATTATATTCCCATAGATTCCTATCGTGAGGAGAAGCCCATATCAACCCGTCTTTATTGGCATATGGCTTGCCAGTATCTTTGTATATAATTGCTTTGTCGGGATTATGCGATGTATAAGTAGGATCCTTAAAAGAAACTATCCTTGCTATTGTATATATATTGTTTTCCTTAAGCTTTTTCATCAAAGCTTGAATATCCTTAACTGTAGCATGTTCATTGGCTTTAGGGCTAAACTTTTCTGCAGCTTTTGTCGGAAAAAGCATATATCCTCTGTCATCTTTAACATCTATTACAAAAGCATTTATATCGGTTCGCTTCGACATTTCAATCAAAGAATCCAATCTTGAACCGGCTGCAGACCAAATAGTCACATATACACCTCTTACCTTAACCCTTGGGTTATTCTCGTATTCCACAATCTTCTCTTGTGGAGAATAGTCTAAATCTCTGTATTTTTCTCCTATCAAGTCTACCCATTTTTTAGACGCATAGTTTCCGTTTATCCAGCCAGAAACCTCATTGCCTGCGTCATCTATGTAGCTTACTTTTACCCAAGTTTCTTCTTCGTTCTCATCTTTCTTTTCTTCAAGCAAAACAACCTGGTCTCCTTTGGAAAGGGTGCCTAATGTTTTTGCATCTTTTGCAGTATCTTCTCTAACATTAACCTTTCTGCCAGTTATAAATAGAGTATTTTCCGGAAAAACAACTTCGGGTATAACTTCTTCTACAAACTCTGGTTCTTCAGGTTCTGAGGGCTCTTCAGGTGCTATCGCTTTTTCTTCTTCATTTCCGGGAGTTTCATCTCTAGGAGGGTTTAAAGAATTTGCACCTACAGAACATCCGGTGATAATTAACGACAATGACAAAATAAGGATTAGAATAATTAGTACATTTCTTGATTTCATAGGGCACCTCTCATCTTCTAGTATTTATCTCATTATATCACATTATTCGACTATTTATATAACCATTTAGTTTCAAATATATAGGAAATTAATTGGAAAATACATCATATAAATATATAAATGGCTGCTGGCCTCTGGCAACTAGCCTCAAGCTTAGATATAAGGATATCCGAAAAGTCTCTTTGAGAAACTTTATAACAAAATAACTTTTTATAACGGTGATATAAATTTTACAAGGAGGTATAATCATGACTTATTGTCCCCTGCGTCCCTATATGTTGTGTCCATTGTATTCCTTCAATAATATGGATATAGATGTAACTGATTTTGATGAATATAGAGATGAGGAAGAAGACAGGCAAGCTGGATTTGCTTTCGTAAGATTTTTGCATGCTTCGCCAAACACTCCCCCTGTCGACATCTATATTGACGATAGAAAAGCTGTATCAAATCTTGTCTATGCAAGTATTGCAGGTTACGCCGCATTACCTTCCACCTTTCAAAAAATCACAGTTTTTCCTCTAGGTGAAACAAGAGAACCATTGCTTACATTTACTATCAATCCATCAAAAAATAGTTATAGAACAATTGTAATAGCAGGTTTGTCTCCTAATATTCAGCATAGAACTTATAAAGACTCTGATGAATTTATACCTGGAAATGAAAGCCATTTTAGATTTGTCCATATGTCCCCTGCTACCCCATCTTTAGATGTAGTTACTGAAACCGGTCAGACATTATTCAGCAGTGTAACTTTTGGAAGAGTAGCTGATTACATCAGTTTAACACCTAATATATATAGATTGAGGCTCAGAATTGCAGGTACGCCCAATGAGGTATTGGGATTGCCGGAAATAACCTTCAGAGGCAGTAGAGCCTACACCATATATGCTATAGGCCTTCTAGGCGGCACACCCCCCCTTGCGGCAGTTATGGTAGCAGACGGGAGAAGATAAATAACAGACAGTTTTTTCAACTGTCTGTTTTACTAATCTTATTAAAAAGGATATATGAGTATATTACAGGTATTATAGTAGGAACAAATAATATTACCATAAGTATCCAACCTAAACCAAACTTAAGAAGTGATAATACTGCTCCCAAAAAACCTCCGGCAGTCCAAAGTATTGCGGCCAGCCTATGGGTTTTAACCCATACTTCTTCACTAGCCAAAGTCCAAGGAGTCTTAATCCCTACAAAATAATTATGCTTCACCCTGCCCATCAAATTGCCCATGAGCATAAACAGAACGGATACACTAAACATCACCCATCTGCTTGTATCAACATTATAGCCTAATGCTGCTAATATAACCATTATATGCATACCAAAAAAGTAAATATGAAACAAATAGCGGAAAAAGACATAGGTACTGCTAAAAAGCTTATAATTGTGTTTTTTAGGATCCACCAATGGTAAAACCAAGAACAATCCATACATAATCAAGTTTGTTACCGGCATCATAAATGTACCTGTAAGTTTTCCAGAATACCCATCTACTTCTCCTTTGAAATTCCAATGTGTTGGAACCCTATCCGGCATCATAGGATAAAAGTATATGCTTATAGCAAAAGACACTAGTATTATCAATATAAGAGGCAGTTCTCTTTTAAGATTATATTCTATCTTCTTCACTTTTTGATCCTCCTCTCTTATCGGTAATATTAAAAAACCAATTGATCAATTCTTGAAATACTGTTGTGTTTAAAGAATAATAAATGTTTTGTCCTTTTCTTTCATCTATTACCAATTCTGCATGCTTAAGTATATTTAAATGATGGGATATACTGGGTTTTGTCATATCAAATTGCTCTGCAATTTCTCCTGCCGTCATATCCCTTTCCTTAAGCATTTGTATTATTTTTCTTCGAGTCGGATCGGATAAGGCTTTAAAAGGCATATTCAGCAAAGACATATTCAGGCCTCCTCCAATAAATTATATTAGATATTTAAACAATTATCTAAATCTCTAATATAATTATATATCTGAATCGCTGTGAATGCAACAAAAATATAAAACGAAATATAATCAAATGAATGTCATGATGTGTAAATCATTTTAATGCTAACTATAGACGGCTTTCAAATGATGTGCGTCTATGCTGTCCAATATTCTTTCCTTTAGTTCATCTCCGTTTTCTACCATGGCTACAGGCACTTTTATTGCTTTATTGAAATTCACTTTTATATCCTTTACCCGACCTCCCTTTGACAGGGCATCCAGCACTTCCTCATAAGACATGTCTGATTTTATGCCTTTTATACCATGGCCTTTCCTCCATTTTTGCCTTACGAATACAAAGAGCAGGCTTTTACCTTCTCCTATATCATGGACAGCACAAAAAGCAGCTTGGGACAGATTGATTTTTTGCCAACTCAATGGCCTTCTTATTACTACTTTTTTTTCATCTATTGATATGCTTACAATCATACCGTTATATGCGGGGACACACATAATAAACAAGAAAAACATGAAAGCCCAAGCTAGGAATCCTCGTTTCGTAAAAAAGAAAATCAGCAGTATAAGTCCAATAAAACACAATAATGATAAACCGGCCATCATCATCGACTTTCTATTTCCTTTGTATACCTTCATCATGACCCACCTTTCGCTATGATATATATATTATATATTTACTACGCTGATTTTAACATACTTATAGATGAAAATATCATTGAAAGAAGTTCTATATTTAGGAAAAATTTTTCTTTCCTAAACAAAAAACCTCCTGATTCGGAGGTTTTTCATTTGTTAGCACCGCAACATTTTTTATATTTTTTACCGCTGCCACAGGGGCAGGGATCATTTCTTCCTACAGTCTCTTCTTTTATTACAGTGCCGGACAGCCTTTGTTTTTTAGTTATTTCTTTTCTCTTTTCCTCACTAAGAATATTATCCCATTGAGGCAGTGTATAAAGCCATTTAGCTTTAGCTTCCAACATGTTGTAGTAAAGTTTTTCCACATCTATATCCAATTGGACATGGGAATCTTCTTCCAGCTCTTCTAAATTATTAGATTCTTTCAGGCTTGAGTTTATGCCGTCCAGGAAGCCTGTAAAGTGTAGTACATCTGTACCATAGCTTTCTGCCAATTCCTTTACTGTACCTTTTACCACTTCTTCCGGATTTGTTAGAAGTTTCTCATATATACCCTTCTCGATGTCAAAGTATTCTTTCCAGAATCTCTTTTGTGCTTTTGGATTGCCCCCTTTATAGGCAGTTTCTCTCCATGTTTCTAATAAGCTCATGTTACGACTCCCTTGCTTTGTAATTTTTTACCCTAATATTATATTACAAAGAAGAGCTGTTTTCAATCTTCTGATTTGTTTTAGACAAAGCACCTGCGGCTATCAAAAGCAAACTTACTGCTATACCTATAAATAATGGATCAAAAGCTTCAGGTAAAATAAACCTGCCTAATAATACCGATAATGGACTGATGACCATGGAAGCAATAGCATATTTGCTTTCCACCTTGCCTTTCATAAACAATGCTGCACAGAGAGGTCCGAATACGGTAGCGCCCCTTAGGCCCATAGACATAAAGCTCCATTTAAGAATGAGAGACTTGGCACTTCCAGTTGTAAACAATAAAGCCAAGCTCAAAGAAGCTACTATTATCAATCTTGATACCATGAGAAGCTTATCATCGTCAGCTTCCTTATCTATATAATTCTTATAAATATCCTTGGTGAATACAGTGCTTATTCCCAAAGCCAAGCCTGCCCCTGTACCTACTGCAGCTATAAGTAGGGTTGCCAGTACTATACCGCTGAGCCAAGGGTTCATATATTTAAGTACAAACTGAGGAAAAGCAGAGGCAGGATTAATATCAGGATAGTTTATTCTCATAAATAAGCCAATAAATATACCTGCAATACCTATTGGAGGAATTAAAAATGCGCTTATCAATGAACCGGTTCTCGACTCCTTCAAGGATTTTCCGGACAAAACTGCCTGTATATAGGTTTGACTGGACAAAACCCCTAGTATCAAAGAAAAGCCTGATGCCAAATCTATCCAAACTCCTCTTCCCAATAGGCTGAAATAAGGGTATCTGGGGAGAACAGAAACAAAATAATCAAATCCTCCAACATCGCTTATAGCGATAGCTCCTCCTAACATAACTGAAATATATATCAAAATAAGCTTTGCAATACCTACTAATCCTGTACCCCATACTCCTCCAAATATCACATATGCGGACATTAGTATAATAGATATGACTGCTGCAGTCATATGATTTATATTAAACATTGAAGTAAGCAGCGCTATTGTTGCCAGTATCTGAGCAATGATATTTATAAAAGTACCGAGGGATACAAATATGCTGGAAATAGGTTTCGATATGCCTCCAAATTCTTCTGATAGTATCTGTGGCACAGTTTCTTTATTGCTTCTGTTAAGGGGAGCCGCAAAGGCTAACCCAAGAATCAGGCAGCCTATTCCTGCTCCCAAAGTAAACCACCAGGCTGAAAATCCATACAAAAATGCAAGCTGCGCTGTACCTATGGTGGAAGAGCCTCCAACCAGTGTTCCCATTATAGTTCCTGCTACGATTCCCGAACCGGCTTTCTTACCTCCTACGGAAAAATCTGAGGAGGTTTTCACCTTCCTACCTGAGTAGATTCCTACCAAAGTAATCAAAAGCAGTGTAAGAATAATGCCTATTATATGCTTATATGTAAGTTCTAGCATTGCATAAACACCTCAATTATAAAGCCCTTAAGACTTTTCCCAGCCGCTTTATACCTTCCACTATCAGTTCCTCATTCATTGTACCATAATTCAATCTGAAATGGTTCTCATTCCCTCCATTAGGATAAAATGATGAGCCTGGTACGAAAGCTACCTTATATTCAAGAGATTTTTTCAAAACATCTGCTGCGTCTATTCCTTGAGGTAATTCTACCCAGGTGAACATGCCACCATTAGGATATGTATATTTTATATGGTATGGAAATTCTTCTTTCATGGTGCTGAGCATTACATCTCTTCTTTTTTTGTATATCTCTCTTACTTTTTTTACATGTTCATCAAAATCATATAATTCTAAAAATCTAACCAATTCCATCTGAGACAAGGTATTGGTCTGCAGATCGGCGCCCTGTTTTGCAAGTACATACTTTCTCAATATCTCAGAAGAAGCCGCAACCCATCCTATCCTAAGTCCAGGACAAAAAGTCTTGGAAAATGTGCCTAAATATATCACTATACCTTCTGTATCAAAACTTTTGACAGGCGGTATGTATTCATCTGTAAAACTCAATTCTCCATAGGGATTATCCTCCAATATGGGAACCATATATTCACTGGCTAGTTGAACCAGCTTCTTTCTCCTTTCTATGCCCATGGTCTTTCCTGTTGGATTTTGAAAGGTAGGCACCACATATATAAACTTTGCATTAGGGTTTTCCTTAAGAGCCTTCTCTAGATCCTCTATTTTCATTCCTTCATCATCCATTGGGATTTCAACAAAATTGGGCATATAGGCTCTAAAAGCATTTAGAGCACCCACATAACTAGGGCTTTCACAAATAATTGTATCCCCCTGATTTATAAACAACTTGCCGCTAAAATCAAGACCTTGCTGGGATCCATTTGTTATCAAAATCTGATTTGCCTCTATTTGGATTCCGGATTTTTTCATTCTATCAGCAATGAACTCCCTTAAGGCAGGGTAACCTTCTGTAGTGCTGTACTGAAGTGCTGATCTTCCTTGTTCCTCTAATACCTTCATACTTACTTGTTTCATCTCTTCTATGGGAAAAGACTCAGGAGCAGGCCATCCTCCTGCAAATGATATGACTCCAGGCTGTTGTGTAAGTTTTAAAAGTTCCCTTATGGCAGAAGGCTTTATACTATCTACTCTATCAGCATATTTTATTTGCATTTCAAAAACACCTCCCATCATATTATCGCTGCAATCTCTAAGCCTTTTTCCAATGCCTTTGTATTTAACTCCATGACTTTTGGTTTTTCCTCATATTTATCCTTTATGGCATTTAGAACAGACTCTTGGCTTAATATGCCGCTCATCTTTATAATGGCTCCCAGGGCTATTACATTAGCCACAGTTATATTACCCAGTTCCCTTGCCAGATCAGTGAAAGGAAAACCGTATTGTTTTGCTTTTGAATCCTTGATTTGTGTTACTAAACTGCTATCATAAATCAAAATGGCATCTGAATCAATTTTATCTATATATCTATCATAAGCTACCTGAGCCAAAGACAATACTATGTCTTCTTTAATGACTTCAGGATAGTATATTTCTTTCCCACTTATTATGATATCTGATTTTGTAAAGGTTCCTCTAGTCTCAACCCCGTATGAAGAGGTTAAGGTAGCATATTTGTCCTCATAAATGATGGCAGCCTCAGCTACAAGGCTTCCGCAGGCTATAAGCCCCTGACCTCCAACGCCACTGAGGACTATCTGATATTTATCTTTCAATGGTAACGCCTCCTTTAGCAGCCTTAGCCGTGCATTTATCTATAATTGCCTGATATTTTGTACTGTAATCCGGTATATCTCTATCTGCAAATTTGCCTAATACGAATTTTTTCTCTAGCTCTTCCGGAGAAAGTTTTTCAGCTGCTGCTATGCTTACAGAATTATCCTTAATCCACCTCATTATATCAGGAGCTTTTTTCATTCCATTCAATCTTCCAAAGTGAGTAGGACATGTTGATATTACCTCTATGAAAGAAAAACCTTTTTTCTGAAGCCCTTCTTCTATAAATTTCTGCAGCTGAACCACATGATATACAGAGCCTCTCGCTACGTATGGCGCACCCGCTGCTTCTACAAGATTGCATAGATCAAAACTCGGTTCAATATGCCCGTATCTTGATGTAATAGTATATGATTCTTCAGGGGTTGTTCCCGAATATTGTCCTCCAGTCATACCATAGTTAAAGTTATTGACCAAAATTGCAGTTATATCCACATTTCTCCTTGCTGCATGTATAAGATGATTGCCTCCTATAGTTGCTCCATCCCCGTCACCCATAAGGACTATAACATTTAATTTTGGATTAGCTAGTTTTATGCCTGTAGCAAATGCCAAGGCTCTTCCATGAGTACCGTGAAAAGTATGGGTATTTATATAATCATCAGCTTTTCCCCAACAACCTATGCCGGTAACTACAACCGTATTTTTTCTATCGTATCCCAGATTTGCAAAGGATTTTAATATAGAACTCAGTACAATACCGTCTCCGCATCCTGCACACCAGAAAAACGGTAGTTTCTTCTCAATCAAATAGTCTTCCATCTTCATCTTTGGCATTTTTCTACCTCCCGAATCTTATCTATTATTTCATTTGGATGTATTGACAAACTATTGACTTTATTCACACCGACTATAGGAATGTTTTTCTTGTTTACTCTTTCCACTTCTCTTATAAGTTGTCCAAGATTTAATTCGGGTACAACAACTCCTTTAACCTGATTGCAGACTTCCAACACTTCATCATCTGCAAAAGGCCAAAGGGTAACTAGTTGTAAAATGCCTACCTTTTTACCTTCAGCTTTTAGAATTTCCACAGCCTCCAAGGCAGATCTGGTGGTGCAGCCAAATGTGATAATAGCGTAGTCTGCATCCTCCAAGTTATACTTTCTCACTATTGTTATATCTTTCTTATTCTTTTCAATCTTATCAGTATAATGCCGTATAAACTTATCTGCATTCTCAGGTTTTGAATTAGAGTAACCTGATTCATCATGAGTAGAACTAGTGAGCCTCACAATATATTCACTGCCGTAATAAGCCAGTGGTGCTATACCTGATTCCCCTATTTCAAAAGGTTTATAATCTTCAGGATCACAACTGGGCAATTCTCTTGTTACTATATCTTCAGGATCAATATCATTTATAACTACTCTTTCCTGCAGATGACCGATAATCTCATCAGCCAGGAAAACAACCGGTGTACGATATTTTTCTGAAAAATTAAATGCTTTTATCATCAAATAATAGCAATCCTCAACAGTGGAAGGAGATATAACTATTATCCCATGATCTCCATGGGTCCCCCACCGGCTCTGCATAAAGTCTCCTTGGGCTGGCTTCGTAGCAAGTCCTGTACTTGGGCCTGAACGCTGAACATTTATTATTACGCATGGTACTTCAGCCATAACTGCTACACCCAAATTTTCCTGCATAAGAGAAAAACCAGGTCCACTTGTAGCAGTAAAAGACTTCTTGCCTGCCGCAGAAGCACCTATAATTGCAGCCATGCTCCCCAATTCATCCTCCATTTGGACATATACTCCTCCTAATTGTGGAAGGCGTCTTGCAGATATTTCTGCAATTTCCGAGGAAGGGGTTATAGGGTAGCCGGCATAAAATCTAGCTCCTGCAGCAAAAGCTCCCTCTGCCATGGCTTCATTTCCCTGCATGAATCTCACTTTATTACTGCCTTTCATCTTTAATCACCTCTACTTTGATTGCAATATCAGGGCATCTCAATTCACATAATTTACACCCCGTACATTTTTCAATACGTTGTGGTATTGGTGTACCATCAATTTCTGTATCAAATAATTTTACCGGGCAGAATTCTATACAAATACCGCATCTTTTACAGCGGTTTCTGTTGATACTTATAACATTCATCCTTATTCCCTCACTCTCCTGGTATGATAATCTCTGCCAACTATAAATAATGTAGCAAATTATATACCAATTAAAAAATATAGCTCTCTCAACTGATTATCAGTCAAGAGAGCTGTTTTGATACAATTTTTATATCGGATGTGAACAAATTTATTAATTTTGTTTAATTTTAAAACAATATTTTTTGTATTACTAGCATTGCTCCTTTGCTTCTATTTCTTTAAGCCTCTTCCATAGAGTTGTTCTGCTCATGCCCAGCTTTTCTGCCAATAGTGTTTTATTTCCTTTAAATAATTTATTGGCTTCTTTGATTATTTGAAGCTCAATATCCTTAATATTACAAATATCCAAAGTGATAGTTTCACCTGAATTCCCTTGTCCTATATTTGGTCCTTCGGTTTTATACAAACCTCCATTCAGCAGCTGTTCTACCAAAGTCTCATTTATTATTGGGCTGTTTGACAAGATGCACATCTTTTCAGTAAAATTCTCTAATTGCCTTATATTTCCTGGCCAATCATACTCTTTTAAAAGTTCCATTGCAGGCTCGGTAACTTCCTTAATTTTTGTGCCATGTTTTGCATTCATCTCTTCAATAAAATTCATTACCAGTAAGGGTATATCTTCTTTTCTCTCTCTGAGGCTGGGAAGTCTTAAATCCAATATATTTAGCCTGAAGTATAAATCTTCTCTGAATTTTCCTTCCTTCACTTTTTCATACAGATCTACATTGGTTGCAGCTATTACTCTTATATCCACATTGAGAATATAATCTCCTCCGACCCTTAATACTTCTCTTTCCTGTAAAACCCTCAACAGCCTTCCCTGAAGACTTAAAGGAATTTCGCCCACTTCATCGAGGAAAATAGTCCCTCCATGAGCCAGTTCAAACATTCCTATTTTCCCTCCCTTTTTGGCTCCTGTAAATGCACCCTCTTCATATCCGAAAAGTTCACTTTCCAATAAATTTTCGGGTAAAGCAGCACAGTTTATTGCCACAAAAGGACCATCTTTTCTTGGGCTGATATTATGAATACTCTGAGCAAAAAGTTCTTTACCAGTCCCTGTTTCTCCTGCGATCAATATGGTAGTGGATGTTTTTCCTATCTTTTTTGCCTGATTGATAGTGTCTTTTATTATTTTACTTTCACCTATAATATCATCAAAACTATATTTAGCTACCAATCCTTTTTTATATAGCTCTGTTCTAACCTTTTGCTCAAGTTTTTGAAGCTGGGAAATCTCTTGGAATGTCATAACTAGGCCCCTCTGTTCATTCCCTACTATTATAGGCAATCGATTCAACACTATCTGCTTATTGTTAACTTTAACCAGCTTATTCAGCTGATGCTTTCCATCTCCATATATATTACAGAAATGTTTTCGATTAATATTATTTTTGATTGATCTGTTCAGTACCTGGTCTGCACTGAGATCGAATATTTTTTCAGCGGCAGGATTGAATATTGTTATTACATCATTCTTGTCAAGAGCAATTATTCCATCTCTAGAATGGTCTAATATTGTTTTAAATCTTTCCGCCTTTTCTTTTTCTCTAAGGCCAAGGCGGTAAATGTTCTTTGCAGCTATGATAGCTTCCTTTACCTGCTTTTCCCCTGTTTGAATAACGACTCCGTTCAAGTTTTTTACCTTTGCAGTTTCTAAGATACAATCTCCCATTCCGATTAAAGTCAAATTTCCCAAAGCAGTAGCATCTTCTATCTGCTTTTTCATTTCTTCTTTGGTTCTGTA
>ERZ773359.3447-NODE-3447-length-18049-cov-9.230910_pt1 | contig 18049 bp, 15 predicted proteins | sample MGYA00374955_ERZ773359 | MGnify/ENA primary metagenome ERZ773359 (study PRJEB29098, sample SAMN04486028) | biogas fermenter metagenome | study: EMG produced TPA metagenomics assembly of the Biogas fermentation microbial communities from Germany - Plant 4 DNA1... | reverse complement strand
AAAGATTATTTAAAACTATCTTAGTTACCACGATAAGGATTTAAATGATAACGTTACGTTCCGAGAACTTTCGGTCCTTTAACCTCCCCCTCCAGTTCGACGACTTTCCCATACGCCTTCATCACGGTCGCCCGTGTGATGCTCTTCTCTTTCCGGTCCACGAACATCTCTCCGCCTTTTATTTTGTAAACAAAATCCACTCCATCCCGGCTGCCGCGTCCAGCGCGTCCAGCAGTCCTAAACACGCACCCTTGCAAATAAATCAGCTCCTGCCAGAGCTTCTCCTCCCGCTCTTCTTCCGATCTATCTTTATTCCTCTTCCTCACCCGATACTGCTTCTGACGCTCAGCCTTGATACTGATGTCGGGAAGGTTGTAAACGATGTGGGCATAAGGGATATAGGAGTTCACACTGGAGCGCCCAAGACCTGTCATCTCCTGGATTTCTTTTACGGTCTTTCCCTCCGCAACTAACTCCTGTACCCTCCTGGAAGTGGCTGTTGTGTAGAGCCCTGCGGTTATCAATATCTTCCGCGCTTTCATAACGGTTATATGAAAACGATCCGCCACATCATGAAGGCTCACATGATCCAAATCCTCTTGATCCCTGTCATCCACAGGAGCGCCATAATACTCGCACACAGCGGTCATTAGTTCTTCCATTGTTTTCTTGCCGTCGTAGTTCGGTTTCCGTTTTGGCATCGGCATAGTCATTCTCCTTGTCGTCTATAGCAACATGGTTTCTTTTCTCGTTCTGTCGTTTTAAGCGACATATCTGCCTCTATTTTACCTTTCTCGCGCCTTATTTACAATTCTTTCATACCTATTTCGTACAAATTACTTGATTTCTAATCCTGTCTTTGCTATTATATTCATGTTTTGCAGGTCACTCCTGCCGCTCACTAAATGTCGTTTATAGCGACACTGGAGGAAATCATGAAGAGATTATCAATGCAACTGCTCGCCGATACCGTGGTCTCCCGCCGTAAGGCTATGAAGATCACACAGGCACAGCTGTCTAAAACTACAGGAATTAATCGCGGGCTCCTGTCCCGCCTTGAATCACTGGACTATGTCCCGGCCATCGAACAGCTCCAGGCATTGGGCGAAGCCCTGAACTTCGATCCCACGGATATGTTTGTCGATACTGCTACCACCACACCAATCACCATCGAACGCTCCTACAAGATCGCCATCGCAGGTACAGGGTACGTCGGCCTGTCCCTTGCTGTTCTTCTTGCACAGCACAACCAGGTCATGGCAGTCGATATCGTACCGGAGAAGGTTGAAAAGATCAACCGGTTCATCTCCCCGATCCAGGATGAATATATCGAAAAGTATCTGGACGAAGCGAAAAAGGGGAAACGGGAGCTTAATCTCACCGCCACCACAGACGGTGCGTCCGCTTACTCTTCCGCTGATTTCATCATCATCGCTGCTCCGACCAACTACGATCCCAAGCAGAACTTCTTCGACTGCTCCGCTGTGGAAAGCGTCCTGACGCTCGTTAAAGAAGTTACAGCAGCCCGCGAGACTAAGCCGACAGTTATTATAAAATCCACGATCCCGGTTGGATACACGGTTCATATCCGGGAAAAGATGGGCATGGACAACATCCTCTTCAGCCCGGAGTTTCTGAGAGAGTCAAAAGCTCTCTATGACAACCTCTACCCATCCCGCATCATTGTTGGCTGTGATGAGAACACGAAAGCGGAGGCAGAAACTTTTGCTGGGCTCCTTCAGCGGGGTGCCATCAAGAACCCGATTGAAACCCTCTTCATGGGATACACAGAGGCAGAGGCTACTAAGCTCTTCGTGAACACCTACCTTGCCCTCCGGGTTTCCTATTTCAACGAGTTAGACACCTACGCCGAAGTCAAGGGACTTCAAACCGCTCCGATCATCAAAGGCGTGTGTCTGGATCCCCGTGTTGGCGACTACTACAACAATCCGTCCTTCGGCTACGGCGGATACTGTCTGCCGAAAGACACAAAACAGCTTCTGGCAAACTATAAGGATGTTCCGCAGACGATGATTGAAGCTGTTGTAAAGAGCAACACAGTACGCAAAGACTTCATCGCCGATCAGATCATCAGCCGCAATCCCGGCATCGTGGGTGTCTATCGTCTGACGATGAAATCGAACAGCGATAACTTCCGCGCCTCTGCTATCCAGGGCGTCATGAAGAGAATTAAAGCAAAAGGGATCCCGATCATCATCTATGAGCCCACGCTGGACGATGGTTCAGAGTTCTTCCGCAGCAAGGTTGTGAATGATCTGGAAAAGTTTAAGGCTGAGTCCGACGTTATCCTGGCTAACCGCTTTGACGCGGACGTGCTGGGCGACGTGGCCGACAAAGTCTACACCCGCGATCTGTTCAGGAGGGATTAACACATGGGCAAGGTAAAGATCGATCTCAACAACAAAACCATCCTCGTGACCGGCTCTCCCGGTTTCATAGGGGCTAATCTTGTGATCCGGCTGTTGAAAGAGATGAGCGGTGGCACCGTGGTCAGTCTCGATAATATGAATGACTATTACGATCCGGCGCTGAAGGAATACCGCTTAGGGCTTATTGAGGAGGCGGACCATACCTCCCAGGTCAAACACATTTTCATTCGCGGTTCCATTGGAGATAAGGGACTCGTGGACAGCCTCTTCGAGGAATACAAGTTTGACATTGTGGTAAACCTTGCTGCTCAAGCAGGCGTGCGATACTCCATCGACCACCCCGATGTGTACATCGAATCGAATATCATCGGTTTCTATAATATCCTGGAAGCCTGCAGGAACCACCCGGTCGAACATCTGGTCTACGCATCCTCATCCTCGGTCTACGGCGGCAACAAGAAAGTGCCGTTCAGTACGGACGATAAGGTAGATAATCCGGTCAGCCTCTATGCCGCGACCAAGAAGAGTGACGAGCTGCTGGCGCATGCCTACAGTAAGCTCTACAATATCCCATCAACAGGTCTCCGCTTCTTTACTGTCTACGGTCCTGCTGGCCGCCCGGACATGTTCTACTACTCTGCGACAAATAGGCTCGTGGCTGGTGACACGATCAAGATCTTCAACTATGGCAACATGAAGCGCGACTTCACCTATGTGGATGACATCGTGGAGGGCGTTGTCCGTGTCATGCAGGGTGCACCGGAAAAGATGACCGGAGAGGATGGCCTGCCGCTGCCGCCTTACGCCGTTTACAACATTGGCGGCGGTCAGCCGGAGAATTTGCTGGACTATATCTCCACGCTGCAGGAAGAGCTTGTCAGGGCCGGGGTACTGGATGAAAACTACGACTTCGCAGCTCATCGGGAACTGGTCGGCATGCAAGCCGGAGATGTCCCGATTACCTACGCTGATTCTGAAGCTCTGGAACGGGACTACGGGTTTACCCCAAAGATCGGGATAAGGGAAGGTCTGAGGAAGTTCGCTGAGTGGTACAAGGAATACTACAAGGCGTAACAATCCAGACGGAGATGTGCAAAAGAAAGCCGGGAGAGCTGATTTCCCGGCTATTCTGTTTTTTACTGCCTTCCCGTAATTTGACCACTGGGCGTTTTTACTGATCAGCTTTCCCAGCAGCCGATATCACCCTTCTTTTCTCTTTTTCGCACTGAAGTAGAATACTACGCCGATTACAATCCACGCAATCAGGCAGATATACGATTCCTTGCCGAGGGAACAGTTGAACATCGGAATCGGGACGAGAAGCAACACCATGAATGCCAATCCCATAATGCCGCCAATTATGCCGGTGACCATGATTCCCTTGTTGTTTTCCTTCTTTGCGAATTTGTACGCAGCCAGAGACGTATACCCATAACCGATAGCCGCACCGATAGAGGACATATCCACGATCCAGTTCAGCGCAGTTCTTCCAAAGAATGGGGCGATCAGAGCGATAACCATCACAAAGAGAATAGCATGAGCCGGGGTCTTATATTTCTCATGAAGCTCACCAAACCAAATCGGAAGGACCTTATCCTTAGCCATGGAGTAAAGCAATCTACTTGTTGCCATATAGAAGCCTATAATACCTGACAGAATCGCACCAAGCACGGCGATGCCAAGGAACACCACACCGGCCGTTCCGAGAAGTTGATACCCGGCATGGAACGTAGGCAGTGAGATTAGCCCGCTCAGATTCGGCATGTCATCAATATAGGCCGTCCAAGAAGAATACCCTTCCGGAACAACTGCCGCTGTCACTGTGTTCAGCACTACATACACAGCTGCACCAAAGAGGATCGAAAGGATCATAAGGGTTTTCGTTTTCTTGGTAGAGAACTTGAATTCCTCCGCCGCCTGCGGTATCGTATCAAAACCGACAAAAGCCCATGGAGCGACTGCTACGACAGCAAGTATTCCGGCTATTGACACATTACCGGGATAAAAACCGGGAGAGAGGTTCGAAAAGCTCACATTCGGATTCACAAGTGCTGCAACCGTTATGATAAGAACACCACCAACCAGCGCAAATACAAGACCCGTCTGGAAGACGCTGGTAAACTTAACGCCACGAATGCTCAGGAAGGCAAAGAGAAGCAACGCCACAACTGCGAGGATAATCTCTCCGAGGTAGATATCGTATCCGGCGACATTATAGTGGAAGCCAATCTGGAAAACATTATTCATCAAGTTCCGGCCGATCAGTGCCAGAGACGTCGCATTCAGCGGTACGATGGCAAGGTATGATAAACCCAGAAACCAAGAACAAACAAAGGCATGCTTCCCCCCGAATGCCTGCTGGGTATAGGTAATGTAAACTCACCACCCGCCACCGGGTACTTGTTGATCATGAAATTGTAGTTGAAGGCAATGATAATCATGATCAGAGCAGCAATGCACATAGCAATGGCCGTGCCAAGAGGACCAGCCTTCCCCAGGAACGTATTTCCCGGCATGACGAAAGCACCCCAGCCAATGATGCAGCCGAGAGCTAGTGACCACACATTCAACGGTGAGAGCTTCTTTTCCAATGTTACATTTTCATCTTTCATAGGATGCACCTCGTAATTACAGGTTTACCTGACCAAATCGGGTGCCATAATGTCGTTTACAAATAAAGTAAAATACGACTCCAAGAATCGTCCATCCACCTACGATAATCCATTCTTCAATTGTCATAGAGCACCCGGACCCTGGAACCAGATACAGAACAACCATTAAACCAGAGAGTAGGGATGCTGTAATACCTATAAATTTATAATGCTTTACCTTAAAAGGCCTTTGCAGATTTGGCTCTTTCTTACGAAGAACAAGAAATGACATTGAAACCATGCTATACGCCAAGCAGCATGCAAAGCTCGCTGCATCAGAAATCCACACAAGCATTGTTCTGCCAAAGAACGGAGCGGCTAAAGAAAGAACGCCGATTAGAAGAAGCGCATTGACTGGTGTCTTATGTTTCTTGTTCAGCACTGAAAATCGTCCTGGAATCATTCTCGATTCAGCCATTGAGAATATTGCCCGGCTTCCTCCAATCAAGAAAGAGTTCCAGCTGGTGACCACCCCACATAGCCCGCCGACAATGAGCACCTTTGCCATAACGGTACTGTTGAAGACTTTTTCCATAGCTGTAGCAGTAACCAGTCCCGCTCCGCCCATCGCTTCAGAAATCTCGGCAGAGTTCAAAGCATATCCAACAGCAAAGACTACAAGGCCATAGAAAGTTACAGCACAAATAATGGAAAGCAGAAGAACTCCCGCTATTTTTTTTAGCGGAATATTTGTCTCTTCTGCCACCTGTGGAATCACATCAAAGCCAAACAGAAAGAATGGAGCAACTACAGCAACGGACATGATGTTCTTTATTGATCCGAACCCTTTTCCGATGATCGCCTGTCCTTCGAGGTTAGTTGCATCTCCGTTTATAGCTGATGCAACAACAAGAATGACACCTACCGCAGCAATTGTTACTGTCAGAATTGTCTGAAAGATCGAAGCAGCTTTAATTCCAAGAATATTAATAACGATGATTCCAATCGTGCAAAGCGAGGCAAGTAATACCCCTGTCAAATAAACATCGGAACCTGCAACTGAATACAAGTAAACCTGATTAAACGACGGGAATATATATGATATGATCGTTGGCAAGGAAACCGCTTCAAAGCACACAACGCCAATATAGCTAAGGATGAGTGCCCATGTACAGATATAAGAACCAGTCGGGCCGAAGGCTTTATAGCTGAAAACATGCTCTCCACCAACTTTCGGCATGGCTGGTGTCAGTTCCGCGTAGGTCATCCCGACAAAATAAATCATAATACCGCCTATGATGAAACCGATCAAGGTACCAATGACCCCGGCGTTCTGAATCCATCTGCCGGATGAGACGACCCATCCCCAGCCGATCATTGCGCCAAACGCAACAACGAGAATGTCGGTGGTGGACATTACCTTTTTGAATCGATTCTTTTCTGGCATAAAAAAACTCTCCTTTATAAATCTCAAACGAAAGCTTTAAATTTGTTAATTAGTGTCTGCTCAACAACTCTGGAGACGTTGAAAATCAAGGCTTAGAGAGGGATTTCTGCTATACTAAGTGCAAGGCTTTTGGAGCCATTTTGACGTATTTATTGGCTTTTCTGCTTGCACTTGGGGGCGAAAACCGTGTACAAATCCTCTGAATCAGAACACCTACAGTTGAGCTTTTTCCAGTTCAATACTTCCTTGACTACAATCGCTCTTTCGGTCCTTGTTACCAACATTTTCGGTTCTTTCAAACTTGCAGTTGAAGAACTGGAAACAGAATCCTCAACAAGCGCCTGACGTCTCCTGTATTAAGGGCTTGAAGCCTCTTTTTTCAGAAAAAGGGAGTTGTTGAGCAGACACTAATTATGAGCATACCTCTCTACTTCTTCCCACCAAAAATCTTTTTCACATTTCCATCCGATCAGGTTTTCAAATTCTTTCTTATATCCGCGTCCGTTGATAAGCTGGAACATAAACTCACCAGAGTAATTGCCTTCCATAACGCACCATCCGGTGGGCGTTAAAACGAGATCCCAGGCAATAAACCTGTAATTTGAAAGCACATTCATGATTTCATCAACAAGCTCAACCAGCTCATCCCACTTTGGGATCTGGAAGCCCTTGATCGTGATTCCGGAATCAGGATGCACTTTGTATACTTTTCCGTTTTCCTGATAACCATCCGAAATCACAATACCCGTTTTGCTGTCGATTTCCGCGTCAAAACCGTTAAGCGCCGCAGATGCAACAAACGCGCCACCAACGCCGGCTTTGATCCAGGGATGGAAAATATGGATTTTCCCATCCTTTCCCCGAACGGCAGTGGCTCTGATGCCATTGACAGAATCCCTGTGAAGCACAGAGAGCGACTCATCTTGGATAATCAGTTCTTCGAGCACCATCCTGTTTACCTTGGACGGATGCTTTTCATGAATCGCCTGTCCTTCCCTGAGAATACTTTCCATCGCGGTCTTATAGTCATTCTCATAACCGTCCATGGAGAACTTGTGCACTCCGACTCCCATGGAAAAGTTAGCAGGTTTTACGACAAACACCTTATGCTTCTTTGCAAAGGCTGTAAACGCTTCAAGGTCATCCAAATTGCGGATTTCAATCACATCACGTTTGTAGTACGGCTTTAGTATCTGATACAGACGGAATTTGTCCTCAAGAATCTCCACGCGTTCCGGACCTGCGTCCCAGTTCAAGTGCTGAGCGTAAGCATTTCGATTCATTCGGACCATATATTCACGTTTTTCCGCGTCCGTCTTATCCATCAAATGAAGATAGAATTCCTCATTAATGGAGCAGCCATATACCCAGAAGTCATAAACAAACCTATACACCATTGTTTTTTTCTGTTCACTCGTCACATCAGGCAGATGCTTTTCAATATCCGCTTCCATCTTGCTCAGCATAAGAGGGGTATAGAAGGTTTTTCGAACACCCCCTCCAACATCAATCGTAACGTCTTTGATAAGCCGCTGGGCAATCTCCCTGATTTGATCCGGATCATCTGTGATTTTCAAATAGTCCTTAATCATACTTCAATATCCTCCTGTATCGCTTATTCTATTCCTGCCACCAGAAATCTTTTGTGAGTTTCCAGCCAATCAGCGCTTCAAATCCATCCTGATCTCCCTTATCCTCATATAACTGCCACATAGGAGCCCCACTGAAATTGCCTTCCATTACGCACCATCCGTTTGGTGTGAGGACGATATCCCACCCAACGAAACGAAGCGTATCAAGCTTTTTCGCCAGAGCCTTCGTCAGAGCGACTGCCTCATCCCATCTGGGAATTTGGGCGCCAAGAATCCGTTCGCCCGTGTCCGGATGTACTTCCGCAAACTCACGGTCTTCCGTCGCGCCCGGCGTATAAACAATGCCAGTCACAGCATCGATTCCTGCGTCATATGTGTTATATGTCGCGCTGGTAATGAATTGCCCGCCTCGTCCGATCTTGAACCACGGTTTGTAGATCAGCACCTCATCACCAATCCGGATCGTAGTAATCCGCACGCCATTGACGGAAGCCGGATGAAACTTTGCCAAAGAATCATCCTGTACGATCAGTTCTTCCAGGACGAGAGACGAATCATGGTAACCGCTGAAAGTCTGCGTATACTCGATTCCCTTATCCAACAGCATCCTGAAGTGGGCTCTGATTGCCGCTTCATCCAGCGATTCCACACTTGACGCGAAAACACCATGTCCCTGCATCAAACTGCGAGGTTTGACAACAAAAGACGGATGTTTATGTACAAAGTCATCAAAAATCGGATAATCTTCCTCTTTTTGGATACAAATCACATCCCTCTTATACGCGTCTTTGAACATCTCATACGCACAGTACTTGTCATTGAGAAGATAAGCGTCTTTGGGATCATTGAAATGATCTCTATAGAATTTCTTTTTATGAACCGTAACATAATTGTTTGCCTGCTCGTGCGTCTTGTGAATCAAATCCCACATAAAGAATTCTTCGATGGAGCATCCGTAAGCAAAGTAATAGTAAATCGACAGCCAAACCATTTTTTCGATTTCATCTTTATCCCCTGCTGCCAGTTTGTTCGTAACAAATTCACGGATTTTTCCAATCAGCGCGATATTATATTTCGCAGGGTTGTCGTTAGCAACAGTTTGTGCAACACGAATCCGTTCCGCTTCCGAATCCGTCAAAACAAAGTTTGACATATTGAGCTTCGTCATTTATCACACGATCCTTTCCCATACCGTTATGCACTGTCCAAAACCTGCACATTGCGAGATTCAGGATGAGTTTTTGGGGCCTCGCTAAAAAAGTTTGTTATTATATTTCGCAGCCTCTGAAGAAGCTGCTTTATTCCTTTAAAAACTTTCAGGCATTGCCCTGATGTATGTCTGCTGCTGTTCTGCTGTTGCAATGCCTGGCTCAAAGCAGAAGGCAGGCCGCATACACACGATACGAACGCCGCTTGCCCTTTGTGGCCGCCTTCATGAACGCAGCCGGCTCGCCGGCAGCCTCGCGCGGCCGATGGAGCCCGATATTGGATTCGCTGACCCTTCGAGCGATCTGCTTTTCCGTCTACGATTGGCCGCTGCAGCTTCCGTTCGCCCGGGTCTTCTTATCATTCAAACAAATCCGTATACTTGGATTCGTCCTCGATCACGCCGTAGGCTTTGGCCCGCATGACGATCTTTTCCGCCCAGCAGCGGTGAGGACCGATTTCGTTCATCTTGTTCCCGCTGCTGCTCTTGATGACGCCGCCGCTGGTGCCCAGCACCTGGAGCGCATCGTCGTACACTTCCTTGGTCACAGCAAGCATGCCGTTCACATAGGGAATATGGGTGGGATGAATGATGGTCTTGCCGATGAAGCCGTTGGCACGGTCCAGAAGCAGCTCGCGGAGCAGGCCATCCACGGCGTCGTTAATCAGAGTCTTCGTCTTAAAGAGCGACTTGTTGATGGAAGTTGGCGCTTCCTCGAATTTCATATCCTTGTTTGCCCGGAAATACTCCCACACGGGGCCGGATACGCTGTAATCGTTATGCCGGGAGAACACGTTCAGCACGTCCTTCAGGCAGTCCGCCACCGTCATGATGTCGTAAATCGTGTAGTTGATGCCGCGCCGCATACCGAACACGGAGGACCAGTCCGTGCCGCCAACGCGCACGTTCAGCACCAGGCGCTTATGCCGGTCCAGGATTTCCTTCACGCCCATCAGCTCGGGAATACGGGTTTCCAGGTAAGCCATTTCCTTGCTTTCCAAGATGGGCATACCGTAGATGATCTCGCCGAATTTTTCATTCAGATATTCCAGGTGCTCGTAATAGGCTTCGCCGGTTTCCATGTTGAACTTCGGGAAATTGAACGCCGTCACCAAATGAATGTGCTCCTGCCTGAGCATGGAGGAGAAATGCTTGAACTGCTCCACGTTGCGGACGCGGAAAATGATCAGCGGGATCTCCTCATACTTGATGGTTCCCTTCTCCAGCTCAGCGTTCAGGGCGTCCAGCAGGTTGATTACATTCCGCTCCGCCTCGGGAACCAGTTCTTCCTTGCAGGCGTCCTCAAAGCACATGACCATGGAGGTCAGGCCCGGATACTTTTTCGTCAGGATCGGCTGCAGGAAATCCTTGGTGCCGGGCATGTACATGGTCGCGCCAAGACAGTACCTCAGCATGTCCCTGTCTGTGTACTTATCGAAGTTGATGGGCTCCATAACGAACTTGGTGCTGGGCTGATAGGCATGGTGTCTCATATGAAAATCCTCCTCCTTTTTTTCTGTATGGCAGAATGTTTCGCCACGGTCTTTTTGAATCCTTTTTCAGGATTCTTTGAATGGACGGTATTTCACTTTTGCGGTAAAACCCTTATCTCATTTGAAACATTTTTCAAATTCTTTTCGCATGCCGATTTTCAGATACTGCGTAAGAAAATTTCCCCAGTTGCCCTCAATTACCACCCATCCATTCTTTGACAAAGCAAAATCCCAGCCGACGTATGGATAGTAACTGATCAGGGAATGAATCTTTTCAACTTCCTGCATCAACTGATCCCAGTCTGGAATCTGAAATCCCAGCAATGCTGCGTCCGTGTCCGGATGGCGCGCATACATTTCGACGCCTTTTCCAAAGCCCTTGCTGGAGACGATGCCTGTTTTTATATCGATGGCCGCGGCGAGCCCGCCGCTGCTGACATTGTCGATTACTGATCCCGCTCTGCCCATGCGGACAAAAGCTTCAAACACGGAAAAACCTTCACTGTTCCATCTTGAACAGATCCTGACGGTGTTTAAGGAAGACGGATTCAGCAGCGCCATCCTTTCATCCTGATCAATGAGTTCCTCTATCACCCATTCCTTGCCATGAGACAGGAGATATGCTATTTCGGACGCAATGGACGCTTCGGTTCCATCCTGCTGTCTGACGGCGGTGCCTATTCCCATACGCCCTTTATTGTTCTTTGCAATATAGGCGGAATGCGCCTTGCAGAAGCTGATGAATCCATTCCTGTCCGCTTCACTGTCTGTAAGACGGCAGACATCCCGATGAAAGAATTCCTGAAAATGACAATAGAATTTATATTTGTCTTTCAGCAGCAGGTAATCTTCGCCAAGACCCACATGAAGAACCATTTTCTGATCCTTTTCTTTTCGGGACACAAACGTGTCTCGCTGAGTCTGCTTTAAATCCTGAAAGCCAAATATATAATATTCTTCAGGGCTTACCGTATTTTTGTACCACGCGCGGATCATGTCCTGATGAATCGCCTGTTTCGCTCCCTCATCCTTTTCGGCGGCATAAATCTCCAATGCCTCCGCAGCCGCTTCTTCAAACGGAACCATTGATCCCTTCGCGCTTTTTACTTTGGGTATACGCTTTTCTCCCAGCAATCGCCATACGCCTGGAATTCGGTAAATACGATACAGAACGGCTCGCTTGATATAGACCCTTCGTTCGACAATTTGTTTGATTGTCAACGAAACATCACCTCTCCAATATCATCCTGATTTCGTTTCATCAACACAGGCTTCCCTTCGGGCTCCACACAGCCTCCGGATAATACTCGTCGATCATGCGCTTGACCAGCACGCACTGCTTGGCGCGCTTCCGGGCGTCGTCCTCGGAGCTGTCCCAGCTGTGAGTCTGTGCCACGGAGCCGCCGGTTTTCAGATAAATGGGGGCAGCCACCCGGATCATTTCCGGCACCTCATAATGGCGGATGAAGCCGCCGGTGGATTTGGGGTTCTCGGTGTGCAGGTCCAGGGGGATATCAATGGCCTGACGCATAGCGGCCATCATCTGAAGCTGAATATCGCGCACCGGGTTCAGGGAATCCGCGCCAATGCTCTCCAGCAGCTTTGCGGAGCAGGGGTTTCCGTGACCGGCGTGCGCAGAAAGCTTGAAATGGCAGTCAGCACTGATTTCGCCTGCTTCACGCATCTTATTCAGAATCCAAAGGCAGCCTTCGTCATAAACCAGGAAGCCACGGCAGCCGAGGCGATCCGCTCTCTTAACATCTTCAATCGCTCTGACGATTTGCTCCTGTCCGCGCAGACGATAGCCCATACGGACGCCTTCTTCCGTATTCACAGAAGCGGAGGTATCCGTGGTTGCTCTCGGTCCAATGGCTAGAATCAAGTCTGTCTGGTACTCATGAGCCAGTTCAACCATCTTGCTGATCTCTTCGTCAGTCAAACGCATGATGCCCTGGGTCTGAGTGACGCGGTGGAGGTAAAGGCCGTAAGAATCAATCGCTTCCAACAATGCTTTCATGACCTTCGGTCCCTGAATGCCAGGAACTTCAAAACGGTACTGTCCTCCATCAGGAAATCTCTTCTCCGAGGTAGGAAGATCATAGGCGTCCCCGCCGGGAAGGCCGACGGACTTCAAGAACTCTCTCGTTTTATCCATGCTGTTCATAGGTTTTCTCCTTCAATAATCTTATTCGCCTTCCGGCTGGGAAAGGTTTATCTGTGATTAGCTGCGTAAGCTAATAACAAACGCTTCTTTTCTGCCAATTCTTCGGCAGTCATCGGATTTTCAGGATCACCCTTGGCGTAATCCACACGACAATTTTTTTCTGAACCGTCTTTCAAGGAAACCGTCACAACAGCTATTCTCATCTTCGGGCTTTCTGCTGTCAGTGCTGGATCCTCAATTACTTTTACCTTTTGAGCCATGTTTACGATCTTCTCGTCCAACGGTTCGAAAACAGAAAGATCGGCACGTCCGTAAAGGAGTCCTGCGGCAACAGCGTATGGGGTACTCAATTTTGCTGAAGCAATTCCCTGAATATTCGTATGGTCATGACCTTTGACGCCGAGTTTGTACGTTTGGATTGTTACCTCTTCAATTTCTTCTGTATCTATCTCTTGATGTAGCTTTATTGCCGCCTCCACTGCTGAATGACTATGACGGCAGGAGGCATACGGTTTCACATAGATCCGTTCGATTTCAAAGTAGTTCTGGACTCCGATCAGCTTCTCCAGATCGAACTGATCAGCAAATGTCTTGAAGAATCCTCTTTCTCCGCCAAATATATCATCCGGCGTTTCATAATCGGTTAATCCCATATAAGCAGCAGCAAGTCCGTCCATCGCGGCACGTCCAACGTTATACGGTTTGATTTCCGACTTCTGTTCCTGAATCTCCAGCATACCGGCTGCGCTACCAGCAGCGCTGGTAAGCACTCGCTTCATCTGCGCCTTGTTCATACCAAGAGCATACGCTACGCCCACAGCACACCCTATCGTGCCGCAGGTACCGGCAGTGTGGAAACCCCGGTTCTTGTGACTTGGCTGCATAGCAATGGCTACCCTGCAAGCCGCTTCATAACCCATGATGATGCCAGTGATGAAACTCTCGTCTGTAACGCCACCATCATCTGCCGCTGCTTTTATTGCAGAAATAATAGAAGCTCCGAGATGGATCATGGCGAAACGCTGACCATCATCAAGTTCCAACGCATGTGCATTAAAGCCGTTAATCAAGGCTGCCGTTTTGCTGTCGACCTTTTTCTCATATCCGATCAACTCAGCGGTTCCATCAGGAATTCTTGCTAATAACTTTTCCCAATGGCTTCTGTTCTTCACAGAACCAGCTTCTGTAACAGCTAGATAATCCTCTCGGCATGCTTCCGCTTTCGCCTTGATCTCATCTGTAATGGTCGCAGCCTTTTCAAAAAGGTAATCTACCAGGCATTCTGTTACATTTGGCATATTCTTTCCTTCCTCACAGGTATCGATAAGGAGCTATTGTGTCCAGTTCTCCCCTGTCAAAGCAGTCAATATTCCTGAAAGCATCATGCATCATGGTTCTGAAGGAATCCGCTGTTACGCCTGCGATGTGCGGAGTCAGAATAACATTTTCGATATCCTTTAATGGATAATCTTCTTGGATCGGCTCCTGAGCATGAACATCAAGAGCGGCGTAAGATAATTTTCCATTTTTTAGCGCATCTGCTAGGGCATACGGATCAACGATTTCTCCTCTGGCTGTGTTGATGAGAATCGCGCCATCTTTCATCATGCCAAGTGTCTCTTTGTTGATCAGATTCCTTGTCTCAGGAGTTAGAGCACAATGGATTGTCACAACGTCTGAATTCTTCAGCAACTCATCCATGCCCACAAAACACATATTATTCTCTGTTTCATAATCTGTGGGCATCTGTATCAAGTTGTAGTAAAGGATCTGTACATGGAACGGTTTCAGAAGGCCAACCAGAGTCTTCGCAATATTACCCATTCCAATGATACCGATAGTCTTCCCTTTCAGCTCTGCCGTCTGAACGCCTTGCTCTTGCTTCTTCCAGACTCCGTTTTTAGTATTTCTGTTTATCGTCGGAAGTTTACGTAGGCAGGCCAGCATGAGTAAAAGCGCATGCTCAGCAACACTCTCAGCGTTTACACCTTGATTTACATAGAGTGGAAGGTCTTTTTCTTTGATTGCCTCCAGATCGAGAGCATCCAAACCTACACCGGAGCGTTGGATCATCCGGAGATTTTTTGCCTTCTCCAGCACCTCTCTGCTTATCTTCAGACGGCCACCTGCGAGTATGTAGTCAGCATACGCAGCTTCAGCAATCAACGCATCCTGTGTCTGTTCAGAGAGGAATCGAATACCAAAACCTTCCGGAACTTCGCCTTGAACGATCTGAAGCGGAGTCCCGCTATATTTATTTGTCAATAGAATTGTTTTCATCTAACCTCATCTCGCCATTCTGCTGACTCCATTGATATCGACAATATCGATGTGGTCCAGAACAAACTTCGTCTTTTCTTCCAGTTCTTCTCTTGTATCAGCTGTCATCAAAAGCGTTGCTGCACGATTACTTGAAGTTCTGTTAGCATCCACTTCGTCTCCGCGTATTTTCAGCACCGCACCATAGTCTACCGTTCCATCCTTCAGCAACTCATCAAGACCCGTGACCTCGCCAAACACTCCAGGCTCCATATACAAGAGTAACGTTGATAAGTGCTTCGGTTTATCGAATTTACCGTCTAACGTCATCTGCTCTCCAACAAAGGATTGAATAGAAAGATCAACAATATCGACACCTATCGCTCTTCTTACCATCTGGAAGCTTAAACCACCACCGATACGCGGAGCGAACTCCAGCACACTGATAATCCCGTTATTAAGTCTTGCCTGGTAGAAGAACGGTGTGTTGACAAGTCCAAACGCATCGACGATCTTCTGTGCAAGATCTGCCGCTTGCTCTTCTTCTCCAGCTTTCATCTCAGCAGGAACAATGGAGCCTCCAGAATTCAGTTCGATGGAATTCTGTGAAAGTGTTCTTTTACTCCGGGTCATAAGAACATGCGCCTTTCCATCTATTGCGGCACAGTCCACCTGGATCTCTACTCCGGGACAATAGCATTCCACAATGCCTTCTCCGGAGCGGCTATTCTTCAAAGCATCTTTAGCAAACTCTTTCAGTTCAGCAAAATTATTTGCCTTATGTACACCCTTGGAGCTATAGGCATCCACAGGTTTTACTACCAATGGGTACGACAATTTACACTCTGATAATTCCCCTATTTGTTTGAATAGCATGAAGTCGGATGTGGTAACTCCGCCCGCCTTAAACAGCTTCTTCATGCGGCCTTTGTTTGTCACATCCAGACTGGTTTCATAACTATACGGATGAGGAAGCCCAAGCTTCTCTCCTACATAACAGCTAACAGAATTTGCCTGTTCAGAGCAAGAAGAGATGACGAGGTCTATTGCATTTTCCTTTGCATACTCCGCAATCGCTTCTTTATCAAAGGCACTGATGCTGACAAATTCATCTGCTAAAGGTATGGCAGGCGCTTTGGGATTCATATCTGCCACAAGCGTGTAGTACCCGCGTGCTTTAAGTTTTTCAATTAATAGTGTATGCGGAACTGTTGCGCACAGCACCAATGCTTTCTTCATACAACTTTCCTCCGGGTTATGTCGATCCAGGGCATTCATAGCGCCCGATTAGTTATCTTCGATACAGTTTTTTCTATCACTTTCCAGATCATCACAAACACAATGCAGCCTGCAGCAATCATTATCCAGTTCAAGAAGAAGCCCTTCCAACTTAATCCTGCCCAATCGTTACCTATGGTTTTTCCGACAGCCAGATACACCAGAGACTGTGCCAGGTAGATTTCCAAGCTGATGCTGCTAAGCCACTTCGTTATCTTATTGTTCAAAACCTTGCTCTCTACACTGATGCTATAGCAAACCCAAGGGACAAACATCAGGAGCCCTTTAAGCATTGTGATTGATATGCCAAACAAAGAACTTGGGCAGAAGCAAAATACCACACTCAGTATTACACAGGTAATAAAACTAGGCCATTTGTGCTTGGAAATGAAGCTTCTGATTGGTTCTTTGTATAGGTACAGTACCCCCCCCACAACGAAAAATGGGCTGCAGTAAAGGAAATTGTGTCTCTGAACAAAGTTGACCACAAATTGCTCAGAGGAAAAGTATTCACTACAGAATAATGAGAGGACGATGGATACTCCAAGCGTTATCCAAGCCCTTTTTTTCGTCCAACAAGCAAAAACGATGAATGGAAACAGCATGTAGAACAGGAAGATAACGCCTACCGTCCATCCTATTCCAAGCACATTCAGATTATTATTAGGCAACAATCCAAATACCAACGTTGATTCTGTCAGTGCCTCAATTGTGCTGGGTATCGATCTCTCTATCAAAACGTAAATCAGCAGAACAAAAGCCATATATGGAAAAAGCTTCTTGTACCGCTTCTTATAGAAGTCGTTCAGGGAAATCTGATTATTCTTGATCCGCTCATAATACCCGCAAAACATACCAAAACCGCTGAGGATTAGGAACAGCGGCACAAACTGCGTGAGAGTGCTGACTATCCTCCCTCCAATACCTCCAAACGGCATATCCGTCCATTTCTTCACATGATAGCCAATAATAGCCAGGCAACTGATTGCACGGAGACCATCAAGATTATCAAATCTCATCCTTTTTTCAGCAATTTTCTGTGCTTCCATATTCTGCTTTCCTTCCCGCTATTTAATCCTCTCCAGCTCTATCCGTGCCGTGCAGCTCGAAGTATTTCGTGATGATGACATTACCTTGCTTGTAAGTGATACCTTCTCTAGCCAAAACCTTTTTTATTGTTAAAAGAAAAATCTTTAGATCCATAAGGAAAGTAACATTATCAACGTACTCGATGTCCATCTCAAATTTTTTTTTCCATGGTAGAGCTACTCGTCCGTTGACTTGCGCTAATCCTGTCAGTCCTGGTCTCACTTCATGCCTGCGGTTTTCAAAGCTGTTGTAGTGTTCCAGATACTTTACAAGAAGAGGTCTGGGTCCAACAAAACTCATATCGCCCTTGAGAATGTTAAAAAACTCCGGAAGCTCGTCGAGGGAAGTAGACCGAAGGATGCGGCCAAACTTATTCAGACGCATCTTATCCGGCAACAATTCTCCGTTCTCATCCCGCTTATCGCTCATGGAGCGGAACTTGTACATCTTAAATATCTTTCCATCCTTTCCCGGCCGATCCTGTGTGAAGATGATCGGAGAACCGAGATTAAGGCGAACGATGATGGCCAGGATTAAGT
>ERZ773359.3446-NODE-3446-length-18061-cov-5.849439_pt1 | contig 18061 bp, 20 predicted proteins | sample MGYA00374955_ERZ773359 | MGnify/ENA primary metagenome ERZ773359 (study PRJEB29098, sample SAMN04486028) | biogas fermenter metagenome | study: EMG produced TPA metagenomics assembly of the Biogas fermentation microbial communities from Germany - Plant 4 DNA1... | reverse complement strand
CCTCCACCTCTTACCTGCGGCACAATTACCTGACGACGCGCATTGTGAACGTGAAGTTCGCGGCGCCCTGTCCCGAGCTTAGGCTGTTTCATGCGGAGATCCTCAAGCATACGGAGAAAGGCGTGAAGTTCCGCATCAACACCCGCTTTACTTCCATCGAAGAAGTTCTGGGAGAGCTGTTTGCTCAAGCGGATATTGAGGATATCAGCGTGGAAGAGCCGGCCATGGAAGAGGTCATCCGCGATATCTACGGCCGGCCCGCGGGGGAGGGTGAGCAGCATGCAGCTGGTTAGTGGCGGCGCATGGCGCAAGTACTTCAAGGTTGCAGAAATCAGCTTTACGAACAGGATTGTCTATCTGGCTGATCACTTCGCCAGCAGCATTTTCCTGATCCTGATCCTGTTCATCTTCTCTCAGCTCTGGAAGACTGTCCTGGGGCCGAGCGAGGAGATCGCCGGGCTGAACAGCACGGCCATGCTTTGGTACATGCTGTTCACCGAGATGATTGCCCTGTCCACCCCGAGAACGCACCAGCTGGTGAGTGAAGATGTCAAAAGCGGTGATCTAGCCTATAAGCTGGTCCGGCCCTGTTCTTACATCCTCTACTACTTCGCGGTGTACGGCGGTGAGTTCATCATCCGGGCGGTCACCAACTTGACCGTTGGGTCGGCCTTTGCCCATCTAGCCGGGGGGCCTTTGGCAGTGGATTGGAGCAAATTGGGCTGGGTGCTGCTGGGTTTTGTCTTGGCCGCTGCCGTCAACTTCCTGGTCTGCTTCTGCGTGGCTCTGCTGGCCTTCTGGCTGGAGGAAACCCGGCCCTTTTTCTGGATCCTCAACAAGATGACCTTTATCTTTGGCGGCCTGTTGGTCCCAGTCGAGGCCTACCCTGAAGGGCTGCGGCGCATCTCCTATCTGCTGCCTCTGCGCTACAGCTTCTCCGCACCCGCCCGGCTGGTGGTGAATTTTGATTATTCCTTGCTCAGGCAGATGCTGGCCGGCCAGTTGATCTGGGCAGTCCTGCTTGCTTCTCTAGCTGCGCTTATGTTTAGGAAAGGAGTGCGCAGGGTTCATGTTCACGGAGGCTAAACGCGTAGTCCGATTTGTCTTTCAGTACTTCTCCGCCAATCTGCAGTCAGCCATGGAGTATCGGGGGGCTTTTCTAAGCCAGGTCGTCTTCATGTTCCTCAACAACCTCATGCTCCTCTTCTTCTGGTGGGTGCTCTTTACCCAAATCGAATCTCTGAACGGCTGGAGTTTCGAGCACGTGATGCTCTTGTATGCGGTGGCGAGCGGAGCCTACGCCTGCCAGGCCCTGCTGTTTGGCGGGTCCTTCTCTTTGAGCCGGGCTGTGGCCGAGGGCAGGCTGGACTTCTATCTGGCCCTGCCCAAACCTGTGCTGCTCCATGTACTCATCTCCCGCTCTTCAGCCTCAGCTTGGGGAGATCTGGCCTTCTCCCTGGTTATTTTCGCTCTGACCACTGCACCATCGCCAGGGCAGCTGCTGGGGTTTCTCATCCTGATCCTGGCTGGGGGAGTGGTGACCACCAGCTTCGCCGTGCTGGCCCACTCTCTGAGCTTTTGGCTCGGGCACAGCGAGCAGCTCGCGGGCCAGTTAACCGAAGCCCTGCTCACCTTTTCCCTCTACCCAGAAGGCATCTTTTCTGCGACAACGCGCCTTGTGCTGTACACAGCCATCCCTGCAGGGTTTGTTTCCTACCTGCCCGTGCGCATTCTCAAAGATTTTGGCCTAGCCCACGTGGGCATGCTTCTCGTATTTGCCCTTGGCTTGGCTGTGGCGGCTCGCCTGGTCTTTTACCGGGGGCTGAGACGCTACGAATCGGGCAATTTAGTGGTGATTAACGCCTTGGACTAGAACCTCTACGCGCAGTCTGCCGGGGCCTGCTCTGTCGAGTGGGCTCTGGCAGGCTTTTTCTTTCTGGGGGCGAACTCAACAAGTACAAGATTCTCGCAGTTAGGGGGACGATTGTGCAACTGATTGGGATGCTGATTACCGTAGTGCTGGCGATCTGGCTCTACACATCAGTAGGCAAACCCGGTGCCAGTAAGGAGGACAAGGCTGCACCAGATGCCGTCAATGGGACTGCTGCTGCGAAGCCAGCGCAGGCTGCCGCGGCAGAACGTGCACTTCATGGGGATGTACTTCTACATCCTCGCCCCAAACAGGAGCGAACACGGTCATCCCGAGCACTACCTGAAGGCCTTTGTGAGTTTTTCCCACTTCATCCAGCAGCGGGGCTTTGGCGAGGAGATGATCGACCTTCTGGTTCAGTATTACCTCGGCGATGTGGCAGCCAAAATTGGTACCGGCTTCGATGGCCAGAGCACGCTGCCGGCCTTCCACCGCGCCCTGTACCGGTCTTTGGCCGTCATTTTGCTCTCGAGAATACAGAAATCAAACATCGAAGAGTTGTTCCCCCAGATGGCTAAGTATAGGTCTAGGCTGACGTCTGTGATTGACGCACTTATGTATCTGCACCGCAAGCAGTTGTCCTCCATGGATCCCCAGGATCAGCAGGAGTATGACGAGTTCCTAGACCAGGGGAGCATCAAAGAAGGAGGTCAAGTGGCAGCCCTGCTGGGTTCTGCCGATGTCCAGAAGTTCAAGCGTCTTTCGCCCCATGCTCAGCTGTTGGTCTTGCTGACTGCGGCGGCCCAAAACGCTCTGCATGAGAAGCCCAGCGCAGTGTAGGTGGCAGAGGGGAAAAATGGGTGCTCCCCTGGTAGTGGACAGCTGAGACACAACCGCCCATGCCAGGGGAGCTCCCGTCTACACGTACCGCTCCAGGGGATTACCGCATTTCTCGCACTTGCGTACTCCTAGGAGGTTGTCATACCCGCAGACCTTGCACAAGGTCTGCAGTCCTATCGTGCGAGTGCCGCCGCTTAACTCAGCGAGTTCCTGGTCGGTAACAGCATCGCGTGATTCTTCTTGATCAGGCCTTCTTTCCCGTTCGCCTTCCATGTCCAGGGCCTCCTTTCTCACATTTCTACTCCGCGCCGCCCCGGCGACGCTTGGAACCAGCAGTACGCTTGAGGAACGCCTCACCGAGGCACTACTCCGCCGAAGAGCTCCTTCCTGCGCCCCTGAGTTACCTCTTGAGTTACCTCTTGCGTTAAGGGCGCCGATCAACAGAGTTGGAGGCAGGACAAGAAGATTGGGCGCAGAATCAGTGTGTGAAAGGATGTTTCCCGTTTCTGCCCGGCGTGCCGGGGAGAATGCTCTCAGGCCGCCAAACCAGCGGCGATTTTGCTGTAGGGGCCCAGGCTTGTCTCGGGGCTGGCCTGCCTGTTTTCGATAGCAAATACTCGTTTTGCGTACCTGTGACCAAAGGAGGAAATCTGTTGCCTGACCAGTACAAACCGACGCTGCACGCCTGCTACGTAGCCCTCATCAGCCAAGCAATCAACAACAACCTGGCTCCGTTGTTCTTTGTCATCTTCCACGAGCAGTTTGGGCTGTCCTTTGAAATGCTGGGCCGCTTAGTTTTACTCAACTTCGGAACGCAAATCGCCTTTTCGGTGCTGTCGCTCAAGTTCGTGGACCGCATCGGTTATCGGGCCTCGGCCGTTCTTGCCCATGTACTGAGCTGTGCGGGCATCCTGGGATTGGGAGCACTGCCCCGGATCATCCCCCACACGCAGCTGGCCTTAAGTTTAGCCGTGTTCATGTCCGGCTGCGGCGGCGGGATCATGGAGGTTGTGATCAGCCCTATCGTGGAATCACTGCCCACCGATGTTAAAGCCGCCTCCATGAGCCTCCTCCATTCCTTTTACTGCTGGGGGCAGATGGCGGTGGTGATCGTTACTACCCTCGCGCTCTGGATCTGGGGTTCTCAGATTTGGTTCTATCTCCCTTTGCTCTGGGCGCTCATTCCCTTTTTCAACATCTGGAAGTTCATCCGCGTTCCCCTGCGGCCGCTGGTCCCCGCCGGGCAGGAAATGTCCGTTTCTCAGCTCGTGCGCTCACCCTTGTTTTTCCTGGCACTGGTGCTCATGGTGTGCGCAGGTGCCGCGGAGCTGACCATGTCCCAGTGGTCCAGCCTGTTTGCGGAAATGGGGCTCGGTGTGCCGAAAGTGGTAGGTGACTTGGTGGGGCCCGCCCTCTTTGCCTTCTTCATGGTCGTGGGGCGCACCGCCTATGGAATCTGGGGGCAGAAGATCAACCTGCACAATGCGCTGGCCTTAAGCGGCGTGCTGTGCATGTTCTGCTACGGACTGACCGTGTTTTCCCAGGCCCCCCTGTTTTCACTGCTGGGAGCGGCTTTCTGCGGTTTGGCTGTGAGCCTGATGTGGCCTGGAACCTTAAGCCTCACCGCAGCTCAGTTTCCCCGCGGCGGAACGGCCATGTTTGGCATTCTAGCTGTCTTCGGTAACTCAGGCGCTTCCCTTGGTCCCTGGTTAACCGGGATGGTATCAGATCTGAGCCAGAGTTCTCACCTGGTGCAGAGTTGGAGCGCCGCCTGGGGAATGGGTCTGGAGCAGGCTGGCCTGCGTGTTGGTCTAATGACCGGCCTTTTCTTCCCCCTTGTGATGCTGGTGGGAGTTCTGGCCCTGAAGAGGAAGACGGCGTCCCTCGGGGTTCCTTCCTAGATAGCGGCCAAGTAATCACTTCCTACTGGGAGGTTGGTTGCATGCGCAAAGCAGTAATTGGCGGACTCGTCGCCCTGCTGCTCACCGGCTGCATTGCGCCTCCAAGCCAGCCTGTGGGCAGAAGGGAAGCAGAACTGGTGAAAGCATCCCTAGAGGACGTTTTCGCGCGTGACCTCCAGTTTATCTATGAAGAGATCCGCGACAACTACGTGAATCTTCCCTGCAAGGAACAGCTTCTAGGCTTTGACTGGGATGAACTCTATGCCCATTACGCTGCGCGGCTGGAAGAGGTGGAAACCCAGAAAGACTTCTTCCTACTGGCCAGTGCCTTCGTATCGGAACTGCGAGATGGCCATGCCGCTTTGTATCCCTATCGCGGCAGGCCAGAAGTGGAGCAAGAACTCTACGACTTCGACCCTGCTTTGAAAAGCCTTTTCGCTGTACGGCTCATCGAGGGAAGCCCCATTATCGTGGAGTCTGCACTCCCTTTCCCCCTCGTGGGTGCGGAAATCTTGGCCATAAACGGAATCAACTTCCTGGAACTGGTGGAAGCAGCCAGCCGCCACTTTTTCTACGGTGCTACAGACCGTGCAGCTGTGGAGCGGGTGATGGCTGATCAGTACTTCCTCAATTACCTGGCCCTGGTCAGTGGCCCCTTCCCCGGGCAACTGGAGATTGTCTTCCGATCTTCAGACGGACGCCTTGGGAGTTTCACGCTCAACGCTCACCAACCTTACGCACCTGATCAACCAGAACCAGCTCAACCGCTGGATCCACTGCCTGAATTGGCCATAGAGGAAGGAATTGCTCTGATCAGAGTCCCCACCTTTGACGTGAGCAGCAAAGAGTTCGGTGCGCGGCTGAAGGCGATTGAGCAGGAACTAAAGACTGCAGGGGTCCAGGGCGTAGTCTTGGACCTGCGGGGTAACGGCGGGGGAAATGAAAGCTTTCGGGAGCTCCTGGCTTATCTGGTCCGGGAAGAGACTGTGGTGGCTGCTTACCGCTATCGAGAATCGCCGCGTTTCCAGGAAATCTACAGGCTCAGGCCCCTTTACGACCTGCTGCTGGGCCGGCGAAGGCGCGGCGAGAGGGAACCGGGTTACAGCAGCTGGTATCACTGGACTGTGCAGCCCAAAGGCGAGGGGGTGCTGCGCAGCCTACCCGCAGCGGTCTTGGTTGACAGATTGGTGTTCAGCTCGGCAGACCGCTTTGTAGGGGCGGTGCTGGAACATGATCTGGCTGTGGTGGTGGGAACAGAAATCGCCCTTTCTGGCCATGGGTTATCTACGCCGGTGCTGCTGCCCAGCGGTAACTATGTGCTCAGGTATGGGTTTCAGGAACTGCGCGACGCCCAATTCGCCCATTTGGAGAACCAAGTGAGGGAGCCCCATCTGTTTGCCGAGCAAACCCTGGCCGACTATCACCAAGGGGTTGACACGGCTTTGGCACAAGCCGTTGCTTGGCTGCAAGTCCAGGGACAAAGGGTCTCCCGCTCTACCGGCTCTGGAGTTCAGTGATGACTTGTGAATGTGGGCACAATGTAAAAAGAAAACGAAGGGGAAGGGGATTGGAGGCGAGAGATGGAAAGGAAAGCCCACTCGGTTTTATGCGTCAGACTCCTGCGCCATTCGGAAGGAGCAAGGGCTGCCGCAGAGCAGCCTTTCCCGGCTGAGGAAGGGAGGTGATGCTATGACTAATCTCGGGTTGCCGGCTCTAAAGATATACCTTTTTGATTCCTTCCGCGTGGAGATCAATGGCGCGGAAATACCAACTGCGCGCTGGAACTCGAAAAAAGCTGTCACCATGCTCAAGTACCTAGCCCACAAACAGGGCAAGAAGATTCCCAGTGAAGTCCTCACGGAAGTCCTGTGGCCGGGCGAGCATAACATCGACAAATCGCGCTGTCTGCACACTACTGCTTGGTGCCTGCGCAAAACGCTGGCACCGGCCATCCCAGGACGTGAATCTGTGGTGCGCTCTGCCGCCGGAAGATATTGGCTCGAGGCGGATGACGACCTGTTTGTAGACGTCAAAGCGTTCGAGAAGCATGTTTCCGAAGCGAAGCGCCTCGAAGCGGCCGATGCGCAGGCAGCCCTGCAGCATTACAGAGCCGCCCTGTCTCTGTACACCAACGATTTTTTGGCTGATGACCTGTATGAAGAATGGACTACCCCCAGCAGGGAATATTACCGGGAGCTGTATTTTGCCGCAGCCTTGCGTGCTGCGGAGCTTTTGACTAACAGCTCAGCATACGATGAAGCTGTGCAGATCTGCCGCACAGCCCTGCGCAGGGATCACACGCGCGAAGAGTTTTACCAGGTGATCATCAAGGCGCTAAGCGGAGAGCACCGTTACGCAGAGGCCGCAGCCTACTACCGTCAGTGCTGCCAGATGCTGATGCGGGAGTTCCAGCTAGAACCGAATCCGTACACCCAGGCCATAATGAGCGATGTGCGGAAGAAGATGGCAGCCAGTTCGCAGGTAATAGATCTGGACTTCAAAGACCACGAACCCACTGGTGCCTATGCAGCAGATCAAGCCGTCTTCCGCGCCATTTTGCGCCTAGAAGAAAGAAAGCTAGAGCGGGGAGGAGCTGCCTTCTTCCTGGTGGTCATGAGCTGCGACCACACGAGCAACTGGGCCTTAAGCCAGTTTCAAAGCGCCTTCCGCCTTATCCAGCGCTCTTTGCGCAAGTCTGACCTGGTCTGCCAGTGGTCACCCAATGTCATTTTGATTCTGCTTTCCGGACTTGACTCAGCCGGCCTCCAGGTTGTTCTCCAAAAGCTAAAAGCGTCTGTGGAAAGCAAACTTGATGTAGCTCCCCACATTCACTGCGAAGTTCTATCCAGCCAAGACCTGGACCACATGAAAAGACGACTCGCCTCTTTTCCTGCCTAACCTCTTCTCCGGTTTTCACCCATTACCGCAGACAACTTCTCACACCAAGCAACGCTAGTAGTCTGGCTCTCCCAAGTTTGAGAATTTTTTGAGAGAAACTTTAGCTCGCCAAGAGATGCTTGTCGTACCCTGAACGTGGATGCGAAGCTAGCTAACTCGTGCACGATCGGGGGTGTGTGCAGCAGAGGTGGACAAGCCGCAAGACAGCATCTGATCCGTTTACTGTTTATCTTACTCTTTGGAAGCAGAGACCTACCGTCCCGCAACTGGTCACCTATGGGAGGTAGCGAGCTAGGGTGAAACCGACCAAGGATAAGAATCCAAACCCAAAGAGGAGGATTAGGCGTGAAAAAGCTGCTGGTTTTGGTGTTGATTGTGTTGTTGGGCTTATCCAGCATGGCGTATGCGCAGAACTTGGGTACCATTAACCAGAATGGGTCGTTCAATGAGGCCTTGGTGACCCAAAGTGGAGACGACAACCTGGCTGCTGTTGATCAGGCCGGTACGTCCAACAAGGCCGATACGTCTCAGGCGGGTTCGGACAACAGCGCTGAACTGTTCCAGGATGGTTTTGGCAATACTGGCACCATTGCACAGGATGCTCGAAACGCACAGGCGAACGGCACGCAAATGGGTAGCCAGAACGCTCTGGAGATCACACAAACTGGAGTACTTAACTCAGCCGCCGTGGTCCAGATGGGCGCTCTTAACGCCGCTGATGTGCGGCAGACAGGCTGGTTCGCCAATAGTACCGTGAGCCAAGATGGTCAGATGAACAAGGCAACCGTATCGCAAGCGGGTGTTTGGGATCAGGCAACCGTAACCCAAACAGGGAGTGAGAATGATGCCAAGGTCAGCCAGGGTGGCGCTGGTCTGCTGGTCTTCCCCACTCTCGCCGGAGTATCCCAGACTGGCCAGAAAAACGTGTCCGTCGTGTTCCAGCATGCCTACGGTCTGGCTAGCGGCTTGAGCCAAGCTTACACGACTCAGACCGGTACCGGGAATCTGGCCACCATCCTCCAGTTCGGAGTCGGCCTAGCCCAGGGGCTGAACTACGCTGCCATCACCCAGGAGGGTGCCAACCTTTCCGGCTGGATCAAGCAGGATGGACTCTCTCACCTGGCCTACGTGATCCAGAGAGGCGAGGCGCACGAGGCTGCAATCGAACAGCTTGGTTTGGCTAACCAGGCCATCATTAACCAAGAGGAGTTTGCAAAGGGGCGGGCGGAGGCCTCAATCTTCCAAGATGGCAAAGGGAACGAGGCCGAGATCAACCAGCTCGAGAGCCTGCAGAAAGTAGCCTTCGCGGCTGTGAATACGGCTGCTATTGAGCAGATCGGCATTTCGAACAAAGCCTCTATTCTGCAGCGCGAAGATGAAAAGGTAGACAACGAGGCTGCCATCCGTCAAAATGGCCTAGCTAACGACGCAGGGATCGTGCAGGGTGACCATAGATATGCGCGCAATGGGCTGGAGGCTGAGATTACCCAGAGCGGCAGCTTCAACTATGCCCAAACAGTGCAAAACCGCGGCCCCGCTTACGCATGGGTCACCCAAGTTGGTAATTTCAACGAAGCATATCAAAGCCAAGACAAGGATTTGGAAGGCGAGAAGATGACGGCCACCATAGTCCAGTACGGAGATGCCAACCAGGCCCGCCAGGACCAGGTTGCCAGACGGGGCCATGCAGCGTACATCTATCAGTACGGCAGCCACAACCAGGCCTATGAGACGCAGTACGATGCTACTCATCAGCCGCCTTCTTACACAAATCTGGCTGCAATTACCCAGACGGGTGATTGGAACTACGGTGCGATAGATCAATACGGTTACTCCATGGAAGGCACCATCAACCAGTCTGGTAATCTCAATGTGGGCAAGATCACCCAGACTGGCATTAATAGTGACGGTTTGATCACCCAAACAGGTTCTCTCAACGACGGCCTGATCGTCCAGGCAGGCGGCAACAGTGTGGGAACCATTGTGCAGTCGGGCAGTTCCAACACCGGGAAGATCTATCAATAAACGAAAACGGGCGAAGGGGTGTTCCCTTCGCCCGTCCCCCCAAGTTCCGATCATCATTTTCCAGGCGATGCGAGCCTGATTGGAGGGTGCCCATGACCCGTAAGCACGCGTTTTCTACGGCAATGCTAGTTTCCGCGCTCTGTATCGGTTTCTTCTGTGCTGCCTTGCCCGCTGCTGCCCAGGGCTATAATGAAGCGTTCATCTACCAGTTCGGTGATGGTAATGCCGCGGTTGTCTATCAACAGGCTCAGAACAGCCGCACAGTGCAGTACCAGTTGGGCAGCGGCAATCAGCTTTTCGTCTATCAGTCTGGAGAAGGCAACGCAGCTGTTCAGATCCAGGAAGGCCAAGCTAATGCTGCCTTTGCACACCTGATGGGGAGCCACAACACTGCAATCCAGAGCCAGATGGGCAGCGGCAACCGTCTCGTCCTCCAGCAGATCGGCAGTGGGAACATGCTGCTGCAGGATCAGATAGGTTCACAGAACGAGGCCGTTCTGCGCGTTCAAGGCGAACGGAATGCCGTCAACCACAGGCAGGTAGGCAGCAACCACACCGCCTATGTGGCCATTACCGGGCACAATAATACCTTCGATCACGTGCAGATCGGCTATGGAACGGATCTGAGAGTTGTGCATATGGGGAATGATACTGTGATTAGTACTCTGCGCGTGGTGTTCTGAAAGCTAGCACTGTGAGGCAGCTAAGGAGATGACAAAGGGGGAGTAGAATATGCGCCGGATCGTTGCTGTTCTAATTCTTGTTTTACTGCTAGCCATACCCTCCGCGCATGCGGCCGATGCTGTATCGGGAGTAGTTGCGCAGGAGAGGATCGATCTGTTTTTGGCCTCTCGGGAGATGCTGCTGCGGGAACGTCAGCCCGATCACATGAGAGTTGGTCTGGTCATGGCCAACCTAAACAGCGGGAGTTTCATGGACGTTGGTGTGAAAGCAGAACCTAATTTAAACGCCAGCGGCACAGTGCGGTTGGTGACCGAGACGTTTTACCTGCGGGAGGATAACACATTGGCTGGTTTTGCTTCCCTGAAGATCCTTCCCTTTGCGGACAAGTCCCCGATTCCGTTCTATTTCGGTGCCGGGGCGGGTTACGTCAAGGGGTTAAAATACCAGCTTTTTGCTGGTGTAGAGGTGACAAAAAACTTCTTCGCAGAAGTGAGATATATGAACCCGCCGGGCGGCATAGGCGGTAAAGGTTTGGTTTTGGCCACAGGTTTTCAGCTGACTTACTAGGGGTGAGAACATGAAGCGAGTGATCCTGTTCGGTACGGTTGTGCTTTTGATCCTAGGACTGAGCGCAGGCTCTGTGCAGGCCGTGCACACGATGAGCTGGGGATTTCAACTGATCAACAATCCCAATGCCCGTCAGGTGGCTCTCAATGTGGCCAACGCCCAAGAGCAGCTCTTAGAAGAGACTGATGAACAGACGGGGTTGGAGCGCTTTCAGGAAAGCTTAGAACGCATGGTGATGAGCAAGGCCATCCGGGACATCGTCTACTACGATCCCGAATCAGGCGCGCCGGGATATGGGTTTATACCGTTAGAGGACGGGTGGATCTACTATGCCTGGGACGAAGCAACCCAGACCATGAGAATCTTCCATTATTCCGATGGCGGCTGGACCGAGATTTCCATAGATGCTGGCAGTCAACCGGCTCCTCCTAGTTGGCCGTAGACCACGAGATCCAGATTTAGAGGAGTGATCCCATGGAAATACTCATGATTGGCCTACTTGCCTTAGGACTTCTGCTGGGAGGCGCAGCCAACCATCAAGCTACACTCCCGCAACCTACTGAAATAGTGCAGGAAATGGAAGCGGTGCTGGCAGCCCCCGAGGATGTTCTGATGTCCGAAATCAACGTAACGACGGCAAGTCAGCTTTTGGCAGCGCTGCCGGAACCGGAAGAGAAGATACCCATCGCCATTTACGCCATAACCGACAGCACAGGCCAGTTTAAGGCCGATGGGGGAGCATCTTCCACGGTGGTCACCCAAGGGGCTACGGAAATGCTCATTACTGCCCTGCAGAGATCGCGGCAGTTTGTGGTGCTGGATCGGGTGCGGTTTGGCGATTTGATCAACGAGCAGAACTTGGTGGCCAGTAACAGGGTGGTACCTGGCCAAGGGCCTGAACTGGGGGCGCTGATTGGCCCCAAGTACATGATCAGCGGCTCGATCACGGAGTATCAGGTGAGCAAGGAAACCCGAGGAATCGGCCTGATCATAGGCGGGAAAGGCGGTACCCAGGAGTACGCCAAGGCTACCGTGGCGTTAGATCTGCGCGTAACGCACCTGAGCACTGGCGAGGTGATCTGGGCCGAAAGCCTGAGAGGTGAGATAATCGGTGAGAAGGTGGGAGTGCAGCTCTTCTCCTTCCTCGGCAAGAACATAGTGGAATTCGAGACCGGAAGCGGCAAACAGCAGGTGATTAACCTTGTGGTGCGGACACTGCTGGAGGAAGCCGTCTTCAAGCTGGTCCAATCTAAAGTGCTGGTACCCTAGCTGCTGCCTTCACGGTAGACTTCTGCGGCAGAAAAAAGCTGCTCCCTAAGGCCAGGAGCAGCTTTTTTCATTGATGTTACTTGTACAGAATCAAGGCGATAAACTCCAAGGGCTCCTCACCGATGTTCTTGATGCTGTGGCCTTCTCCGTCGGCGGTGAAGGTCACGTCACCAGCATGAACGGTGGTGACCATCCCGTTGTCGCTGTATTCTCCTGTCCCCTTCAGGATGTAATAGGTCTCCGACTCTCCCTCGTGGACATGGTAGCCAATGGAGCAGCCGGGCTCGAGGATGAAGTGGGCAAAGAGCCGCCCTTTCCGGTACATCTCCTCATCGCCGTCGAGCAGGTGGAACATGGTAACGGGCCCTTGGCCTCCCCGCATGTTTTCCCTAGTCACAGCTAGTCTGTCTGCGCGCCTTTTCAGCATCTGTAACCTCCTGCCTCTTTTCTAGGCTTAACGCCTGTACCCAACTTGATCATACAACACCTGGGGGAAACTGCCAAGAAATAAGGATCCGGCGCAGGAATGGAAGGAAATGAGTGGCAGGAGATCGCTTCCCGCATTCTATCCTTGGTCAAACCTGAGGCCGCGGACGAGGTGCGGGCAGCTGTGGAGGATTTCGGTTCCCGGCTCTAGCCCAGCGCAGAACAAACACCGCTCACTAAAGAACGGTGTTTGCCCGGGAGTACTGACCCTCTTTAGTACCAAATCCACTCTTCCCGGTTGCACTGCCGGCACACATACTGTTCTTCCAGGTTTTCTGTGCGGACTGTACGATACATCGTCCAGTCCCGGCAGTTAGCGCACCATAGGCCCCTCTCTCCAGTTCCGCCTGTCACCGCATCGAGCTCTCGGTCTGCAAGCTCACCCATTCCTGGCTGGGCTTGCTTTCTGCGCTCAAAGCCATGGTCGGCAGCCAGCTTGTGCCCGGTCATCCTCGCACCTCCCAAAACCTTTTGGCCGCTAACAGGAGTCTACCCGTGTGAATTAACGAACAAACTTCTTTGCTGCAACACTTCTATATATTTATTAACAATCCTGCTGTTCTGTGTGCGCGGGGGTTACCATGGCAGTTACTATTTGTGAATGTGCACCTAGGATCTATCAACCCCAAGGAATCCCTTGTTTTGGGCATCCGAGGCACCAATTGGCCACCCGGTAATTGTCCTTTGGTGCGGCTTGGCATGGCTGAAAAAAACAGTAATTTCCAGTGGAGCGCGCTGGTTTGGATAAAGGCCCCGTTGATCGGAATCAGACGACGTTCGTTCTGCAGACTGTCCATCCGTTGATAGACCATGAAAATAAGCGCGCCCCATTGATTTTATTCGGTTTAAGTGCAACAATATGCCAGAAAAGCAAATTGAGGAAGAAAAAAGGCAAACGTTCCGAAAGGGGCGGACGCAAAGCTCCGGGTCTAAAGCTGCTCAGCAGCCATGACGGCCGAGTTGCTCTTCGCAGTGGTGTCCCAGACACCTCTCTTTGGCGTTGGAAGAGCCATTCCTCATGTCGGAAGCGGCTTTTTTTGTTGTGTAATCATGACAGGGGATGTGGATCGCTCTTGCCACTGAATGATGATCTCGTCATGCAAATTGTTGCAGAGTTGGATGCGCAAACGTTCGTTCACTGCCAAAGAGTTCAGGCTCTAGCGCTCGTCCTAGGCGAGAAGATGGGGCTTCCATCTTCGGAACTAAGGTACCTAGGACTAGGCGCTTTTTTGCATGATGCTGGCAAAAAATTCCTGCCCACCGGGCTCTTGAACAAGCAGGCTCCCTTAACTCGAGAGGAATGGGAGGCCATCAAGATGCACCCGCAACTCGGGTATGAGTGCGCCCAACGTCTAGGGATGGAGGAAACGGTCAGCAGAATTATCCTGGAACACCATCTTTGGGCCGATGGGCAGGGCGGCTATCCCCAGGAGCTGCAGGGCCGAAAACCCAGCCTGCTTGCGCAGATAGTGACGGTAGCCGATGTGGTTGATGCCATGACCAGTCATAGATCCTACCGCAGAGCGTTGAGTATGTCCGTCTGCCTCGCCTATCTGGAAAAGCATGCCGGGACGCAGTTTAACCAAGACATTGTGGACATCCTCAAGTCCGCAGTTCGTCTTGACGCGGCTGTGTCCAGATGATTGGCAGTCAAAGACCCGCCTGGCTGTATCTGGGCGGATTCAGGGGGAAGGTGAACAGAGATGGACGGACGGCAAGAGCCGCAGGAATTTCAGGTGGTGGTGTTCTCTGTTGCTGGCACTGAGTTTGCTATACCTATCGCGGTGGTCAGGGAGATCATCGCAGTAGCCAAACTGGTCTCGCTTCCCGATATGCCTTCTTCCATGGTGGGGATCATCAACGTGCGCGGCAGTATTCTGCCCGTGATCGACCTGCGAGCCAGATTTGCCATGGGAGGCGGCTCAATAGGTGATGGTGACAAGCAGAAAATTCTCCTGGTGGAAGTGGAGGATGGCATGGTCGGGTTTTTGGTGGACACTGTTTCAGAAGTGCTGCGCATTTCGCGGCGTTCTGTAGAAAGCTTGGATGCAATTCAGGGGCTGCATGCTAATGTGATCGATTCCATCTGCAAACTGGAAGGACGCTTGATTCCCATTGTCAACACAGCACAACTATTGACAACTCAGGAAACTAGACAACTCGAAGAAGCCGCGAAGGAGAGAGCAACATGTTCCGCAATTTAACGCTAGCGAAGAAGCTCATCTTAGGTTTTGCCCTCGTACTTTTGGTGAGCTCTGTGGTTACGGGTTTCGCCATTATGTACATGAACCGTATTGCATCCAACACTGACACCATGTTTAGGCATCCTTACACAGCAACCGCCACCGCCCTGCAGGCTCAGGCCAGAGTCACTGCCATGGCCCGGGAGATGAAAGACCTCATCCTGACCACGGATATGGCTGCCCGCAAGGAGCACATCAACAAGGTGAACGAACTGAACGACAAAGTCTTGGCTGATTTTGACACGCTCTATGAAAGGTTTTTGGGCGATACGGCGTTAATTGATGCTGCCCTCAAAGCCTTTCACGATTGGGAGCCCATTCGCAATGAAGTGTTCCGCTTCCTAGATCTCGGTCTAGAAGAGAGTGCGGCACACATCAGCAGAAACGAAGGTACTGCCCAGATCCAACTTGTGGAACGCGCCATCCAAGAGGTGGTGCGGGATGCGATGCTGCGGGCTGAGAACTTCAACCACGAAGCACAGCGCAGTGCTGCGTCCGCTACCTCCACTGTTGTGGGCTTGATGGTGGTGGCGTGCGCAGCAGCCGTTCTGGCCACCTTTCTTATTACCAAGTCCATCACCAAGCCCGCAGGCGAGCTCTTAGCTTTAACCAATGAGATAGCCAACGGCAACTTGGCTGTTGCCGATGTGGATTACAAGAGTAAGGATGAAATTGGCCGCCTGACGGAGGCGATGAATAGAATGAAAGCGGATCTGCGCGAATTGGTCGGTTCTGTCCGGGATTCCGTGCGGATTGTGCGCTCTTCCGCAGAGCAAATGGCTTCCGGAGCACAGGAGACCAGCGCCTCCGTGGAAGAACTGGCCAGCAGCGCGAATGAGTTCGCCAGTGCCGTAGACCGCCTGAGCCAGAACACTCAAGAGATGTCTCTCTTGGCCGCTAAGTCCAATGAACTGGCCACGAACGGCTCTACCGACATTGAACGCACTGTCCAGTCCATGAATGAGATCAACGAAGTGGTTTCCGCTTTGGCCACGGAGATTAAGGCGCTGGGACACCACTCGGAGGAGATCGGGAAGATTGTGGCCCTGATCACCGGTATTGCCGATGTAGCGGCCACCAGTGAAGAGCTGGCGGCAGGTGCGGAGGAGATGGGAGCAACTACTGAGCAGCAATCTGCCTCGGCGGAGCAGATGGCGGCATCGGCAGCGGAAGTGGCTCGTGCTGCGGAGACAGTGGATACGCAGATGCGTCGGTTTCAGGTTTGAGCAAGCTGCAGAGGGGACGTTCCCCAGCCTTTAAGTGAGATGACAGCCTTCGCCTCTTGCTTGCCGTGAGTGCGGAGGCTCTTCTTTCTGCACTGGCTAAGAGGATGTATGGCTGATCGCGAAGAATTAATATAACAGTGTTGACATCTTCCTCCATCAATGCCACAATTCCCCTGTGGGTCTTGACCGGTCCCGGGGATCTTGACGGCGCGGGGAGGTAAAACGTGCCATACGGTCGAAAAGGGATCTGAGGCACTTATCATTTTTGGCCTCCATGGTGAAAGCGGTACAGCTATTGGCCAATGGGGAAACGGACTATAGCGCGAAGGGGAGAACATCATGTTCCGAAATTTGACTTTAGCGAAGAAGCTCATTTTGGGCTTCGCCCTAGTACTTCTGCTGAGTACTGTGGTCACTGGTTTGGCCATCGTGTACATGAGCCGCATAGCTGACACCACCGAGACCATGTACAATCATCCATACACAGCTCATACCACCGCCTTGGCCATCCAGGGGAAGGTAACCGCCATGGCCAGCGAGATGAAGGACCTGGTGCTGACGGGCAGCCGCACCACCCGGGAAGTGTACATGAACAACATCGCCGAGCTGCACCAGCAGGTTCTAGCCGATTTTGACATTCTCTATGAAAGCTTCTTGGGCGATCGTGCCCTGGTTGATGACGCCCTCACCGCCTTTGTGGATTGGGAAGCACTGCGGGAAGAAGTGTACGACATGCTGGATGTGGGCTACACCGCCCAAGCTGTGGATGTGACTAGAACCCGCGGCGTCGCCCAAGTGGATTTGGTGCAGAGCTCTGTGCAAAAGGTTGTAGATGATGCGAAAAAGCAGAGCGAGAGCTTCAACATGTCTGCTCGCCAGAGTGCCAACTCTGCCACCTCTACCGTTGCAGGGCTTTTGATTGTGGCCATTGTAGTGGCTGTACTGGCCACTTTTCTCATCACCCGCTCCATCACCAGGCCTGCTGCCAGGCTGTTGGCGCTGACCAATGAAATCGCCTTGGGCAATCTGGCGGTGGCCGATGTGGATTACCGCAGCCGTGACGAAATCGGGCGCCTGACTGAGGCTTTGAACAAGATGAAGCACGATCTGCGCGAGCTGGTCAGTGCCGTGCAGAGTTCCGTGGGTGTGGTGCGCTCCTCGGCGGAACAGATGTCCACGGCCACCCAAGAAACGAGCGCTTCCGTGGAAGAGCTGGCCAGCAGTGCCAACGAGTTCGCCAGCGCTGTAGATCGCCTGAGCCAGAGCACCCAGGAAATGTCCACTCTGGCCGCCCAGACCAATGAGCTGGCCACGGAAGGTTCAGCTGATATTGAGCGTACGGTGCAGTCCATGCAGGAGATTAATGAAGTGGTATCGGCCTTAGCTGCCGAGATCAAAGAACTCGGGCGTCACTCGGAGGAGATCGGTAAGATCGTTGCCCTGATTACAGGCATTGCCGATCAGACCAACCTCCTGGCCCTCAATGCGGCCATTGAGGCGGCTCGTGCCGGCGAACAGGGCCGGGGTTTCGCTGTGGTGGCCGAAGAAGTCCGTGAACTAGCAGAACAGTCAGGCCGCGCTGCAGGAGAGATTACCAACTTGATTCAGCGCATCCGGCAAGCCGTGCATGCGTCTGTGGACCGGGCCGGGTTGGGAACGCAGAAGGTGCATGAAGGCATGCAGGCGGTAACCCTTACGGGCACCATGTTCGGCCGGATCGCCGAGATCATCGAATCTCTGACGCGGGGCATCGCCGACATCGCCTCCACCAGCGAAGAGCTGGCGGCAGGTGCTGAAGAAATGGGGGCCACCACTGAAGAGCAGTCCGCATCGGCCCAGCAGATGGCTTCCTCGGCTATGGAAGTGGCTAGGGCTGCGGAGACTGTGGACACGCACATGCGCAGGTTCAAAATCTAGTTTGGAAGATAGTCCATGGGGTCGGTGCGCCGGCCCCTTTTTGTTGTGTGCCGAAAAGGGACCGGAGATGGGCGCTTGCACAATGGTAAGCGTCAAACCAGCCGTACCTTCTAGCTCCTCTCCACTGATGAGATA
>ERZ773359.3443-NODE-3443-length-18074-cov-73.422887_pt1 | contig 18074 bp, 17 predicted proteins | sample MGYA00374955_ERZ773359 | MGnify/ENA primary metagenome ERZ773359 (study PRJEB29098, sample SAMN04486028) | biogas fermenter metagenome | study: EMG produced TPA metagenomics assembly of the Biogas fermentation microbial communities from Germany - Plant 4 DNA1... | reverse complement strand
GAAGTCTTGGCCTAGCCGCGTAGTCAAGTCCAAAAAAACGTCCGCACCCCCAGTTGGATCACTTTTATGTTGACGATCGCAGGAGATGCGCTTCAGGTTCCTGAAAGACCCAATGTTTGTCAATGCCATCTACCTGAAAACCCCAAAAAGGGTTCAGGCCCTGGGGTATGTCATCCTGCTTGCGGTCATGATAGCTGCCATGCTGGAGATGAGAATCAGGAAGGCCATGGCCAAAGAAAAGGCGACCATCTCTACGGGCCCCCGCACTGTAGATAGGCCAACTGCCCGTGTGCTGCTGGACATGCTCAACACCATACAAGTGGTCTATCTGACCTACGAAGAGCGTGTAGAGCGCCATCTACCCCATGACATCCCTCCGGATGTACTACGACTGTTGAAATTTGCGGGCTATGACGGACGTATCTTGAAAACCCCTACAAAAAACCCAGTTGACTTTTGTGGAAGGGTGCGAAAAACAGGCTGGAGGAAGGAGCTAGCCCGCGTATTTCTGCCATTGAACTATAAACTAGAGGATGGTTCTACTTGACCCGAGTTCACCCCTGTTATCCGATCAAACACCTTGACCAAAACCCGAACAATTATCGTGGCGTTCTGTCGAAAACAGAGTGTACCCTTGGCTCCGTGGAATGTAATGTATGCCCAGACCGTTTTTCGTCTAGCCATTGGGCTACTACTTCCTATATACACCCTTTACCTTACCCGAACATCTCCGTACAACTCAAAAAACATGCCAAACATCAATATAAAGCCCACTTGGTGCAACGGTAGACTCTCAGGGGCCACATCCGTTGAGATTATGCCGAGCTTCTTACAAACACGTACCGAATTCTCGTACTCGAGGGACTCCCTCGCTTCGATGTAATCCTTATCCCAACAGCTTCGCTCCCTTCTTGGCGTTCTAAAGACCACACGTTTTACTCTCCCAAGTCCGAGTTGCACATAGCTCCTAAGCTTCTTGAGCGATTCTAATAACAATGCCTTCTGATTGGTCGAACATGTCAAACCTTCATCTGTTTCAATACGGGACAGTGCTGGACAATACTTGTGTATCTCGTTTCTCTGCCACCGGGCCATTGACAAAGACAATGGATTTCTCCAACAAACACTCGCAATAAGATTTCGATCCATCAAAGGATCAATTTTGGTACAATAGGGTAATATATTTCCTGAAATATTACAAAACCCACCCCTTAACATGAGGGTGGCAAAAACGTTGTAGTTTCTAAGAAAACCTTTCTCCATGTGTTTTGACATGATCCCGAGGAGATTATCATACACTCTTCTCTCTACTGCAATGACTCTATCCCCATACCACCCTTTTCCCACTAAAGCTCGTCCTATAGTGTTCCTTAGAATACTGTCGGCGGTTGTTTTGCGAAAAATCCTTCTGAACCTAAAAGGGCGACAATAGGAGTTCTTATAAAACTCACCACCTACTCCACCAAACTCGAAAGAGGAACCTTGTTGAAGGCTGAGTTGTGCCTTCCTGAGATGCCTATAACTCAGTACCACATCGTATACGCCATTGCAGAAATCAAAACCCTTCTTGATCCAATCGGGCTCCTTGTCGTTCGGATCATAAATACTCAACTTTAGCCCTAGATGGTCAGCAATGTTTTTCGCTATCCGTACGTCGTCGTCCTCTATACGGCCAGTGGTTATGAGCCTTGGCAAAAAACCCAAAGACATTAAATGTGCCAGTATAGTACGACTATCCGTTCCTCCAGTAGCAACCGCTGAGACTAGCTCCCCATCCATAGCGTGTGTCAAAATGCGCATCAGTTTCTCGAGACTAAAACTCGGATCAAGTTCTGAGTAGGCCCTAAGCCCCTTGGTCTCCTCATAGATAATACCATTCTTCAACCAATAGATGCAGTCACACGATGTCATCAAAACACCATCGACAATTGTTTCGTTGTCTATGGTTCTGCCAATAGAAAGGTACTGATAAATAGCCTCATAACAGGGACGTACTTTCTGAGATAAAAGTGTGACACACAGAGGAAGTGTATCTGCAATAACACCAGCATCTTTGTCATAGAAGAATCGCGCACTCCCCGAATTGTCGCAAAAATACAAGGTCTCCTCAGTAGCCTTATCGAAGACTACAATCTTGAAAAAGCCAAATAGATTATTGTAATCGAGCGTCTTAGAGACGGCCATCTTAGCAATTTCCAGGACATCGCTAGTGATAAAGTCACCTGAAGAAAAAGCAACCAAGCCAGCACACCATACAGTAATTGCATCGTCCTCAAAGACTGCATAGCTACCCCTCATCTCGTGTGCCATCCATTCTAGTGCAACGCCATCAGCCATATTGTCTCTCCTAACACACATTTTTACCTTAGCAGCCGTCCCCACGCTTCTTGACATTGATTCCAGGACACCTTTTCTCGCAAGACGGCTCGACTCGGACTTTCTTCTTTGCCTGCTTTGGAAAAGACACTGGTCACCAACTTAGGTATATCCTCAAATCGCGAAAAACTTAACAAGGAAAGGCCCCACTCTAGATATTCACGATACGAAAGCCACGACGCGTTCAACAAAATCGCTCCAGCGTAAAGAGCCTCTAATACACTTGCCGATAAGCCGTCTGACATCTGTGCGTTTATGAAAATATCTGTAGCCAATCTCAAACGTGCGATCTGATCCCCATCCATAAAATTGCGAAATATTAGGAACTCACAACCCACTTGCGATACCGTTTTCTGTACCGAAGAAATGTATCTCGAGTTGCCTCCATAGGTCATAGGTAATAGAATAACTAGTTTGTCTCTAACATCTTGCGGTAGGCATCTGATTTGTTCCAGGACTGGCAGATGGTTCTGGGCCCCACTAGCATTATAACCAATGCTAAGTGTGATCTTGTCTAGAGGAATGTTCAACTCTTGTTTTGCATCATTCTTGGTTCCCTTCGAAAGTCGAGCGTCAATATAGTCAAAACTTGTTATACCCAACCTAATGGTGGTGCAGGGGGTAGAGGCGTCGTTGCCGATCTTTGTATCATAGGCCTGCCGAACATTGCTACTTGCGCAAACTACATGGTCAACCTTTCCCAAAAGAGATCTCAATCTCAGTGTCCTCCAAAACGATGACCTAATGATATCACTTCCGCAAAAGAACGCGTACACCTTTCCACGGTCTCCCCTGCACTGGAGAGCTTGTGATAGCGCCGCCGGACTAACGAACATGTTTATTACAATATCGAATTGTCCATGCTTCGCAAGCGCTTTACTCTGCTTTTGTGCCATTATCGACGCTCTAATCTTCGGCATTCTCATAACCCATCGAGGTATAGGTTCACCACGAATAACAGCTATTCCATTTTCCTCATAAAAACCGGTAAACCTATCGTCTTCACTGTAATTACTCTGCAGAAAGACCCTGTGCCCTCGAGGAAGAAGCACATGTTCAACAAACTCCTTTTCCCATACTGAGCTAGGATCGCCAAGGATCAGCACCTTCAACCTACCCATCCCCTTTGGCCGGACTGCCAGACCACTTCCTAAACTCTCCAATAAATACGCGCAGCTGTTCCCTATAGATGACACAAACCAACAGCATGCCAAAAAAGGTGATTAGGGATCTTACATGGAAATACTCGAAATAGAAAGTATTTGCCGCCGCCACACCCAAGAACAGCGTTGGAGCCAGGAATGATCTGATTCGAGAATTAATGATTCTGTAGTATCTCTCGCCCAATAACGTTTTGATGATCAGCATCACAAGAGCTGCCATTGCGACCGCTATAGCAGCCCCTTCTAAATGCAACACGGGAACTAGTAAGCGGCACAAGACAAGTGTGACTAAGATCGTTACACCGTACACAACGAGATTCAAATAGGTTTTCTTCGAAATATTAATTCCTACTCCTGTCGTTTCGGAGATCGTGTAGCACACGGGGGCAAACAAGAGTAATGGGAAAAAACTCTGGCTTCCGTGGTAGTTGGGGCCAATAGCCAGATAAATAAAGTCTTGAGCAAGAATGACCCCTAGCCCAAAAACCGTCATTGCAAAAGCAATAATATCATGTCCCGCCGACAAATATTCTGGATACTTTGAATAGTTCTTATAAACAAATGGTGCCCAAAAGACATTAATTCCACTCTGAACAACAGAAATCAAACTCACAATGGAGTAGGCCGATGTGTATACTCCCACCTCGGAATAACCCAGGCTACTCGCGATCATGACCTTTGGTAACGCAGTGTTAATCTGAGAAATAAACAATACCGGCATCAACGGAAGGGAGTACGTCAACAATGGTATAATCTCGTCACGTCCAAATACAACCGGCTCCTTACGATAGCGAAAAAGGTCCATCATCATGTAAAACACAGCAAGGGCAACATATGATATCGTTATAAGAGTAATCGCTCCAACAAACTTATCATCAAGCAACGTTGCACCAACATAGGTTAACTTTGCCCCCACATTCATTAAGACCGTCATTACTCCGTATGCAAGAGTCGCCCCCCGCATTCTGAACGATGAGTTCACTACGTTAAGAAAGGTGGCTGCTACGACAAATAGCGCGAGGCAAAGAACCAAATACGGATCATACTCACCTGCTATGGCATTTGACAGATAGACTCGACAAACGATAATACCGCCAATGACGAGGCAGACTGAGACAGCCGCCACAGAGTGACAGAGCTTGTAAAACCCTCCCGTCGTGTTCCGACCCGGAGGCTCATGGTAAAACCTCATGATTCCTTGGTTTATCCCTATGAGCGCAATACAGAACAGAATCGTGCTGTATGTGCTGAATAAGTTGAACTTACCAAGGACTTCAGGCTCAAAAAGCCTCGTTACAATAGGCACTGCTACAACACCTAATACTGCGTTAATCCATGTCGGAAGCGAAAACGCTAAAAGAGATCTTATGATACTCGAACGCGTAAGACCGTTATCCATCTATTTCGATACCCCAAAAACCCGCCCACCTTCTTATATAGAACTCGAAAGTGGGGTTCGGTATTATTGACTGAAAGCACTGCAACATCTTTATATGGATATAATGATAAGCCTCTGCCCATTTTCTTGTGGCGTTGCGCACGGTTACATGGGAGAGGCAGTATGTCGACATGAAGTCTCCATCATATAGCGGAACCATAAAAGTCAAGGTATCCACTGCCTTTCGCCATAGGTTGACTATATACTCCTGTTTCACCAATCTGCTCAAGTCATACAAACCGAGGGCACAAAACATAAACCCATTAAGTGTAAAGCTGTACGGTATAGTAGGAAACTCCTCGTAGACAACATGGCCCCACAACTCAGATGCCAATCCTCCGTTAGATATTGGGACATCCAACATTTTAACAGCTCTTATGGCCGCTTCAAGATAACTCTCAATATGTGTCAAACGATAGAGTCGCGTCAACAACGAAATCGCTTGCCCCTGCGCCATGGCACTAGCCCACGGGGCTTTTAGAACGAATTTTGTCGGCTCATGAACATAGTCATATGAGTAAATCCAGTAACCGGTCGACACATCCTGATTCGCTACCAACCAATCAGAGATTATCTTCACGGTTTCAAGGTGGGAGTCGCGGTTAGTTGTCATGAAAAACCCATATTCTGACAGAGCATATTGGGTCATGTAGACGGGGTGATATACGTCAGTACCATCCATGTTAAGCATCGGTATTCCATTTTCATCCCACTTCATTGACGATTTTCGTTTCTCGTAGAAAGATGGCGGCCTGTCGTACATCGTTGGATACATCCCAAAGGAGTCGTAAGGTACCATAATAACCGGCCTTATGTAGGGACTGTTTACATTCATCTCTTTTATAGCTTGTCGTATGAGGTGCCTATAATATTGCTTTGGAGCCACTGCCATAACAAATGGTTTTAAGTATGCCCTTAAGTATCGCAAAGTCACATTTAATGCCTCCTCAACGCATTGTCTCAACCAGACCCTAGTTTCACATTATCGCAAACGAACTCTATCCCCTACTGAGTTTAATTTTAGCAACACATATAGCAAGAAAGGAACCGCAGTTAGTAGCGATAATGCTAGCATAATATTGTTCATGAGGGCAAATGCAAAGATCTGCTCGCAATACGAGTAGAGATAAATCTTAGATATGTCAGTGGTACACAGCCTTTTTCTGTAAAAATAGTGTATTCCTATTACAATCAACCAGTGGAAAATTATGTTGAGCAAAAAACCTAAATACTCACTCCCCAAATACATTGCAAGTCCTGCATTTGGCAATATAAACGCATCACCTGGTCTGAGAGTTGAGTTAAAAAGACTTTGCACTGATGGTACGGGTTCAACTAATCTCCCTACAGACCACAATCCTGGCAAAGTAAAAATATTGTTTGACTTAATTATCTCACTCACATATGTCTCAACCCCCATCCTACTTCTAATTGTGTCATACATATCATGGGCATGGGCCTCCATGGACACCCCGTTGCTGTAGAGTTCTGCAACACGGGAAACCTCAATAACCCAACTGCTTCTGTCGAATAGGCTTTGCCCATCTTTTATCCCCAACGTACCCCAAGAGAAGAGTGACCAGACAAAACCGAAACCTAATACAGCAATAACCGGTAAAAGTCTTCTAATTTCCTTTCTATAACAATGTAAGAGGACACTTATGCTTGAGATCGAACACATTACCATTGTTCCTCTGTGGTCCGAATCATAGACGAGCGCATTTCCCAAAGCAGCAAGCATGGCTATAAGCAATAACCAGTTTCGTTTAAACCGATCCGTAGTCTTTAGATACCGTGACGACGTCCAAGATACGACCACGAGGAACAAGAATGCCTTTATTGTCATAAAAGCCGACATGTCATAGGTCTGTAGATCTGAATACGAATAGACAAACCGGGTACCAAATGACAAATGCTCTACAATGTTTGGAAACGTACCCCGATACATAATGAGCGCCACCAGGAAAACAACTACCATGAAACCCGTCCATGTCATTTTAAACCGCTTGCTCTTTGCGATCCTCAAATCCTTTGGACTATCAGACTTCCAGACCACTCTTACAGCCGAAACTACTATAACCAGCTCAGTAATCATGATGAAAATAGCAAAACGAAGTCCCGAAGCGGATGTGGAAACACTACTCACTAAGGACCCTGAAACCGCAATCAGACTAGGTGACACAACGTATCTAAGAATTAGCAATCCATACAAAATAACCAATCCGAAACTGTCTCGTGCATAACCGATCACATGCCGAGACAGGGCACACGCTATAGAAAACGACAGAGGTAACAAAAACAACCACTCTAACCCATTTGCACCAAACGTAGCAGAACCAACAATTCCCGTGGACACTAGTCCTAGCGTTACGAAAACCACTTGAATAGGTGTTGTGGTTAGCCGATTCTTGTATGAACACTGATCCACTTTTCTGGTTTGACCTCCCAATTATGGAGAATATCTGCTTAGTATTTCAGCTATCGCATGATTGCTTGTATCTTAGGCAACCATCATTGCTGGTCTGAGTTCTCCATCTACGTTGCTGTGGTAAAACACCATTGGTGCTTGGTTCTTCAAACTGCCATGACGCCTCCGGTGATTGTAGTACTCCATGAATTCGCTAACGCATTTGTAGGCTTCGGCGTAAGATTGGAACTCATGGCGGGACAGGCAGTCGCTTTCCAAGATTGAGTGAAATGATTCAATGTGCGCATTCATGTTCGGTGTGTTGTTGGGTATCCGAGTATGGTTAATCGCTAACTCTGCGCAGCCATCCTGGAATGCATGGTCCGTGAATTGCGGGCCATTATCGGTACGTAATATCTTTTGAGCAGGCTCAGTTATTCCGCGAAGTATCATAGCTTGTCTGAGAGTTCTTAGGGCGTCTAGAGCTAGGGCATGAAGCCCTATGTGATAGCCTACAATGCAGCGGTCGTCTACATCGATGATGGATATTATGAAAAAGAACCTATCGATACCGGCAATATAGCCATACTTCAAGTCCATCTGCCACAGTTGATTGGAGCCCGTTACCGTGGTTCTTTTGGCCAGTCTGCGCTGATGCTTAGGTTTCACTTTCCGCTGGGAAAGCAGCACATCCATTTCCTTGCACAACCTGTATACCTTTTTATGGTTGATGTTCAGTTGATAGTCCTCTTGCATGCTGGCCGTAAGTTTCTTATAGCCATACGGATACCCATCGCCAGATATTTCCTCCATGATGAATTCTTTAATCTGCTCGTCGGAAACTTTTTGTCCTATACAGGTGTAGGAGTAACCCCGTATGCGGCGTCCGGCGCGGCTCTTCAATGGTTTTGAGCCATCATCAGAACCAAGCAAGGTTTTCTTCGCTTGACGAGCTCTATGACCATAGTAGGTGGAAGAAGCCAAACCGACAGAGTGGAGAACGAGGCCAGCATTATACCCTTGTTCAATCCACCGATTAGCTATGATCACTCTGTCGGCTATCGAGGGTTTTTACGGTCCCTTACCTCCTCCATGATCGCGATTTGGAGTTCCTTTTCGGCAACAATCCTCTTCAGTCTATCGTTTTCGGTACTTATTCTCTCAAGCCTGGCCTCGAGTTCTTTGATTCTTTTAGCCTCATCGGCCGGCAAAGGCTTTGTTGAACCGGTTTTCCGGGCCTTACTTCTCCAGGTATGGATGGTATTCGGTGATATGTTATGCCGTCTAGCAACAACGGCGACATTCCCCACCTCTTGGCATTCTTTTAGAATCTGTTCCTTGAATTCCTGAGTATAGTCTCTCTTTGTCATGAAGTCTCCCCCTAACTAGAATGGTAACAGATAAAAGGATTTTCTCCAAATCTATTAGGGGGCTAACTAGTTAAACACGTAAAAGGACCCCGTGTGCAACTACTTGCCTGCAAAAGATTCTCTACCAAAACCCTTTTTGCCATCTCAAAAGACCGTTTAAGCGCTCATTCATGACTCTACCATACCAACAGACAGTGTTTCAAACAACTGTAGGCTGTAGTGCCATGGGTTCACCGGACACGCTGTAATGCCACTAGCTCCCGTACTCTAGCATTTGCGCTAAGTCTAGGCTTTTGCGACAGCCGCGATCTTTCTCCTATTTGAATAGTCCCTCATACGCACTAACGAGTACGTTCTTTTCGTTTTCCCAACAAAGCTCTTGCTTTGCAAGCTGGAGATTGGCTTTACATTGAACATAATAATCTTTATCGGTCCTCATCTTCTGAATAGCAGCATCGACTTCACTGTCGTTTCCTAGGTCGACAACCAAGCCGATGCCATACTTCTCTACAAGGCGTTTCATTTCAGGAAAGGCTGGAGCAATAATCGGAGTCAAAGCTTGTATATTCTCAAAAAACTTATTAGGTAACGAAAGATAATAACTTTTATACGTGCCTGACACCAATACTATGCCGAGATCCGCTGCACCCACGTATTTGTACAGATCCTTGATTGAAACAGCCGGATGAAAGAGTATCCTATTAGTGATACCAAGTTCTTCGGCTCGGCGTTGCAGCTCATCTAAGTAACTCCTGGAGGAGGCGTTTCCGAGAATCACTGCAGCAATGTCTTGATTTCTGGATACTGCTTCAACAAGAACCTCGATACTTCGCTCGGGTGCTATGGCACCGTGGTACATAACCAGGAACATATCATTCGGTATTCCCATTGTATTGCATATTCTCACCCGGGTCGCCTCAATCGCGTTCCGGTCAAGTTTCCAATTGTGCGGCGTACTCCTCACAACGGTGGGACGGTATTTCAACCCATGGATTTGCTGTAGCTCGTCTGCGATGCTGTCGTTAACCACTATAGACAAAACACACCGCTTCATTAAGAAGCGTTCCAAGTGCTTGATAAGAAAAACCTCGAACCGAGAGCGCTTCTTAGCCCTGCCTAACTCAAACTCATGAGAGTCATAAATGAGCTTCGCCTTACGGCTCTTCTTCAACCCAATATTAGATAAATACCCGATAAGCACGCCCAATAAGTCATGCCCACTTATGACACTGGCTTCAACCTTGCGCGCACGTAATGCCCATGTGAAGGCAGACAGTACGCGGTTTACCAGCACAGGTACCTTGTTGCCCAATGGACGCGTTGAGAGCCGAATCACATCGAATCCGTCCACGGTATCATATCGTCCACAATGCGTTGGTTTTCCTTTAGCCATGATCAAGACGCGGTCCCCTAACTCTCGATACACCGATAACTCCCGTTTATCACGGCTTGCGTTTTCCCACTCAGAGCAACATATCTTGAGTACTGTTCTCACTTATAACGTCCTTCCCATCAACGGGTATAACACCCTTATACTGATCGAGTAGCCTCAATTGCCACCATCCAAAAGGCTCTCTTATCCTCCCTAATTGTACCGTAGTGAGCACTTTTCCCATGAAGCCGCGTATTTCGGTCAATCCGATCGCGCGATACGCTTCAATCCGATCGCGGGTTACGGTTTGAACCGATCACGGATTTCGTCCGCACCCCCGCATGAACCGTATCAGGTGATCGAGATGAACCGTATTTCGCGAAGCCGCCCTTACAGATGAGAGTATTCCCTATCGACAAGCAAGAGATTTAGAGTGACTCCCTTACTGCTCTTGTTATCCTTTCGATATCCTCTTCACTCAAATAGGGGTGCATCGGCAAAGATAATACTGTCTCAGCTGTCTTTCTGGAATTCGGGAAAAGACTCGAATCCACTGTCATAGAAGCAAACGCCGTCTGTGTGTGCAACGGACGCGGATAATACACCATTGAAGGAATCCCCCTGTCCGTGAGGCGGCGTTGAAGAGCGTCTCTGCGCGCCCCACTGTCCAGTGTTATCGTATATTGCGCCCAACTGGAATAAAAACCTTCAGGTACAATCGGAACTTCAACAATATCACTTAGCTTGTCGTTGTAAACCCCTGCAATCCAGTTCACTGTTTCCAACTCATACTCCGTGAAAGCTTCCAACTTAACCAACAAAATCGCAGCTTGCAGGGTATCGAGCCTAGAGTTTACACCTATCAGCCGGTTGTCGTATTTGTCTTCCGATGACCGTCCCTGGGCCCGTAAGGATCTCAGTGTAGCAGCCAAATCATCATCATTAGTAAAAATGGCCCCACCATCACCATAACAACCTAGGGGTTTGGCAGGAAAAAACGAAGTTGTTGCCGCATCCCCAAATGAGCACGCCTTTCGTTCTTTTATGCTGCCACCAAACCCCTGAGCCCCGTCTTCCAACACCAAAAGGTTGTATTTCTGAGCAAGTTCTTGAATCCTTGGATAATCTGCAGGTAATCCGAACAAATCCACCGGAATAATGAGGCGAGGCGTTAGTTGCCCTTCTTGGAGAGTCTTTTGTATAGCTTCTTCTAAGGCAATGGGACAGATATTGAAAGTCCGGGGGTCAATGTCTACCAAAACAGGCGTTGCTCCTCTTACCGATGCTACGCTAGCCGATGCAACAAACGTAAAGTCAGATGTGAATACTGCATCGCCTGGTCCAATACCCCACGCCATGAGCACAAGTAGTAAGGCATCGGTACCGTTAGCACAGGATATGCAATGTTTGACGCCTACATAATCCGCCAATTTCGCCTCTAACTCTTGAACATGCTGACCAAGAATAAACTGACCTTCTTCCAAAACATCCCTGATCTTGGCATCGATCTTATCTTTCAAAACCAGATATTGCGCCTTTAGGTCCCTAAACTGCACGTTACTATCCCTCCAAAGCTAGTCCGGTATCAGTTACAATATATCGCTTACCACAGTTAACACATTTGAGCACATTCTCTAGCATCGTACCACACTCACACACCCACCCGATCCTGCGGGCTGGCACGCCAACCATAACTGCATAATCGGGTACATTTTTGGTCACTACTGCTCCAGCGCCTATTAAAGCGTATCTGCCTATAATGCTCCCACAGACAACGGTCGCATTAGCGCCAATACTAGCACCCTCTCTAACCAAAGTCCTTGCATAACCAGTTTTATCCCGCAGCGGATACTTGGCTCTCGGCGCCAATACGTTGGTAAAAACCATAGACGGGCCGCAAAAGACGTAGTCCTCCAATTCGACTCCCTCATAAATGGAGACGTTATTCTGTACCCTGACGTAGTTTCCTATCTTTACATTGTTTCCCACGTTCACATTCTGTCCGAAAGAACAGTACTCACCAATCCGAGCACCTGATTGGATATGACAGAAATGCCAAATCTTCGTTCCTTTACCTATTTCTACATTCTCATCCAAGTAAGAACTTTCGTGCACGAAGTAGTCCATCATTCTCCCTCACTCAATCAAAATATCCTTTCATTTCCAACGTGGAAAAATCAGAAAGGGGTAGTCGAACAGGCTGGCCTTCTAATGCCGATCTATAGATGGCCAGTACTAGTTCAACTGCTCTTTTTCCGGCCTCTCCATCCACTAAGGGCTTACGACCTTCATGGATTGCAGAAACGACATCCATATATAAAGGTGTGTGCCCAAAGCCGTAAACATTGGGTGGGTTTTCGTGATATCTTGCCTTAATCTCATCAGGGTCTTCTTTCTTGTCCGCGAAGTCCCACTCTTCGATGATGTTTACCGATTTTCCTCCTACCTTAACAGTGCCGTTTTCACCAAAAACGTAAAGAGTCTCCTCCAAATTCTTAGGATACACGTTCGTTGTTCCCTCGATTAAACCATAAGCACCGTTGGAAAACTTCACGAGAGCGAGGCCTAAATCTTCCGCTTCTATATAATCATGTTTCAGGCGCGCAGTGTAGGCAAAGACCTCGTCAATTCCATCGCCCATCATCCAGCGCAACAAATCGATATTGTGCAAACACTGGTTCATCAATGCACCGCCATCGTGGGCCCAGGTACCGCGCCATGGTGCCTGCTGGTAGTATGCCTTACCGCGATTCCACCTCACGTGGGCCGCTCCGTGAAGCAGTCTCCCAAAACGATTCGCGTCAAGGGCTTCTCTTAATTTCTGGATAGATTTATTGAAACGATTTTGATGACAGGCACAAAGCACTACTCCTTTAGCCGTTGCCGCGTCGATGAGCCTATCGGCATCAGCGATAGACAAAGCAATGGGCTTCTCAATAATCACATGGCAACCTGCCTCAATACAATCTAAACCAATGGCAGCGTGACTGCCACTTTCCGTGGCAACGGCCACCAAATCTAACTCCTCCGACCTCAACATAACCTGGTAATCTGTATATTTCTTAGCCTTGACACCATTCATACCTACACTAGCCAAGACCGCATCCATTTTTTCCGAAACCAGGTCACAGACGGCCACAAGCTCAATATGGTTGCTATTGGCTTGAACCGCTGCCAAGTGGTTTGGGGAAATCCTTCCGCATCCAATAAGAGCATAGCGCAGTTTATCCATCTACAACACCTCAATATTCGAACGATTGCTAACATCTTTCATCGCATTCTTAGTGTCAAAGACTAACTTGGCATGCTGCTGTACAAAATCATAATCGATGTTCGTATGAGCAGTAGTTACTACCACCAAGTCTGCGGACTCGATAAGCTCCTTAGTTAAGGATTCCTCACCTTGCTTTGTATTGCCTTCATCTTTGTATTCCTTGATATAGGGATCGTAAAAGACCACTTCCGCCCCGCGTTCCTCTAGATGACGAATAACATTGATGGCAGGACTCTCACGGTAGTCATCGATGTCCTGCTTATAGGCAACACCAAGTACTAAGACTCTAGAGCCGTTTAGTGGCTTCTTGACCTTGTTTAGGAGTCTGGCAGCCCGCTCCACACAGTACTCAGGCATTCGGTCGTTAATCATCATCGAAGCCTCAATCATAGAGGTATGGAAGCCATACTCCCGAGCCTTCCAAGACAAATAGTACGGATCTAAAGGGATGCAGTGGCCACCGAGACCCGGCCCCGGATAAAAAGCCTGGAACCCGTAGGGTTTTGTCTTAGCAGCTTCAATCACTTCCCAAATGTTGATACCCATCCTATCACACAAAACAGCCAGTTCATTAATAAGCCCTATGTTGATGTTGCGATAAGTGTTTTCCAGGATTTTCTCCATCTCAGCCACTGCGGGACTCGAAGCTCTAAACACTTCTGCCTTTAAAATGTTTTCATACAGAATGGCTGCCAATTCTGTACAGATTGGGGTCACTCCCCCAACAACCTTCGGAGTGTTGTAGGTCTTATAAATGCGATTGCCGGGGTCAACCCGTTCAGGCGAGAATGCGAGATAAAAGTCTGTGCCACACCTGAGGCCACTGCTTTCAAGGATTGGTTTTAAAAGCTCCTCTGTGGTCCCAGGATAGGTCGTGGACTCCAACACAATGAGCATGTCTTTGTGCATATGTTTGACAATCGTTTCTGCGGTAGTCTTCACATAACTTAGATCAGGCTGCTGATAACGGTCCAAGGGGGTCGGCACACAAATACTAACGCAATCCAGCTCAGATATCCTGCTGAAGTCACCAGTCGCTGTGAGCAATCCACCGTTAATAATTTCTGCCAGTTCCTCTTCAACTACATCACCTATGTAGTTGATACCTTGGTTTACCATCTCCACTTTATGGGATTGAACATCAAAACCAATAACCCGATAGCCGGCTTTAGCTTTTTCCACAGCTAACGGTAAACCAACATATCCCAGACCAATGACTCCTAATAAAGCTGACTTGCTCCTCAAACGCTGCTCAAGTGTAGTCATTTACAAACCCCTTTCATGCTGTCTTCACCCTTTAACCGATCCCTTTTCCCGTCAAAACTGATGCAAAGAGAGTCGATCAACGAAGAGCTCAAATAAGAACTATCGAGAATCTCTAAACCCAGCACCATATTGTGCTTCGAGCGTTTAATGTTCAAGGTCCAACACGATTTGAGGTACACGAAAAGGAATCGCATCCAATTCTAATCCACGTCTTAAACTCTTTCCTTACCTCGCCGATGATAAGAGGGAAACACATTGGTTGTGTAAGGTTGGCCGCCATATTCCAGAAAACTTACCAGAGCATATCGAGCGCCGGAGATACTTTGGGGGCTCGGAAAACTTTCGGAATTCCTGCCCAATTCTCAGGAGAGGCGAAATTGTTATGGCTGTCAACAATGTGCAACTCCATTTGCGACGCGTCTTCCTATTGCTGTTCTCGGAACCCACTCTACAACACTATCACTTCCAGCTTCAATGCTACAACTAATTTCGCTCAGGCGCTTGTACTTGTCCCCCCCATTGACGCACTCACTATGCCACCGCTAAGAGCGGTGGCTCACCCTAAGATAACCTCCTCCAGCTTGTCGGCAAGTACTCCAAAATCGAAATCCAGGGATGCCAGTGAAGCATTTCGGCAGAAACGTTCATAATCTTTAGGCGACATTTTATAGAACTTGATGATGCCGTCCGCCAATGCTTCCGGACAACCGCCTTTTACTGTAATGCCGCACTGGTATGTCTCTAGTAAGTCGTAACCGCATTCGAGATTAGAAATGATGGGTCTACCTGAGGCCAAATACTCAAATAATTTATTAAGACTGATTCCGTACCTATACAAGGAAATGTGCCTACCAGTAATGATGTTTAGATGTGACCTACTCAAAATGTTGGGTATATATTTCCTTTCCACACGGCCCTTAAAGCAAATATTAGTAAGCCCCCTGAGTTCTGCGACTTCCTGCAACTCTCTCCTTTGATATCCATCACCATAGAGCAAAAACAGTATTTTTTCAAACCCTCTTCTTTGAATAATCTCTGCCGATTCAACAATGAACTGAAGGGCGTTCGCGTAACCCATTGACCCAGTGTAGACGACTCTGAAAGTGTCTTGGCTGTCCAAATCTTCATCTAAAAAGGTGTATGTAGACTTGTTTCTGTGGAACTCCTCCAAGTCTACACCATTATTAATGTAGTACGCTTTAGAATGATCCAGCCCCAACGCTGCGACATAGTCTATACCCCCCGGCATGGTAAAAACCAATCGATCGGCTCTGCTATAAATGAATCTCTCAAGCATATAAAGGAGCCTGGCCATTATGCTGTCCTTGCGCAACCTTCCCATATCAACTAACGTCTGTGGCCAAAGATCTCTAGTCTCAGCAATGAACCTCGCATTAAGGCGTTTGGCTATAAAGTACCCAGAGAGCCAAGTCAATGGATGCACAGAAGAAGCGTACAAGACGTTAGGTTTTTCTATCCCAAACACTCTTGAAGCGGTGATTACCCGCAAGGCGTAATCAATCATGTTACCGAGCCTGTCCCAGCCATTGGTGGAATAGTCCCGCGCTTTAACAAAGACGCACTTAACGCTACCATCATCTATGACCCTATAATTTTCGCGCCCTAAGATCAGATTTCTTCCAGTACCATGTTGAGTACTAGCAGCAAAGATCGTGACCCGATACCCTTTCATTGCAAGATGTTGCGCCAATTTGTAATGACGGCCATAGCCATATGTTGCATAATGGTTTAGTATCCAGATGTGTCTCATCTTATCCTCCAGCACAGCACCAAAAGAAAGCCCCCCTGCAGCCCATAGACTCAACAACGACTACGATACAACCTGCGGTCGATGCCGACCTGGGCACATCCAAGAGTCGGTGAACCTTTACTGTGACTCAAACACAAGCTGAATTAATTGCTTGCAATGTTCTGGTCATCCCTTTAATTTGAACGCTATCCCTTAGATCGCTTAGCCAATGCCCCATAGCAATCCATTAACTTTCGAGCCTGGCTCTCCCAATTGAAAGCCTCCGTTATGGCTTTCCTTCCATTTTTTCGGAGTTCGTCTGCAAATGCGCTATCATTCCGTATCCGAATTATTGCTTCCGCTATGGCATCAACGTCAAGTGGGTTCACACATATACCGCAACCATAGCCCTCGACTATCCGCTTGTACACCGGGAAATCTGAAGCTATCACAGGTAATCCTGCGGCCATATACTCAAAGAGCTTAATGGGATATGCCATGGAGTCGTTTGGCGTATTTAGAAGCGTCACAAAACCCATACTCGCTCCCACCAAGAATCTAGCCACTTCAGGTCGACCCAAGGAACCGAAATACGTCACATGGTCGTACTTCCTTAACTCATCTTCTAAACCTTTTGAGATGAACTGACCACACAAATGCAACTCAACTCCAGCTTTTCGCGTAGCCTCAGCTATTTGGCGAATCCCCCTAGTAACTGACAGCCCCCCAACATAACAAGTGGGATTTTGGTTGGAATATTCGTGACCTGAGTATTGTATTTCATCCAACGAAGGGAAATTACAGACTTCCCACACGTTTTTGTTGATTACTCCAAACCGTTCTTTTATGTGGGGAGTCGGGGCAATAACACCGTCGAGATCCCGCGACACGCGGTTTTCGTAATACTCAAATACCCTCGACACCAATGGCCTAGCAAACGACGGCAACCATTCTTTTGCCAAGATCTGTCTCGGGACATCTTCATGCGAATCATAAACAACAACGAATCCACATTTTTTTAAGTTTAAAGCCAGCCCTAACAATTCAGGGTCGTGAATCTGATATACGTCAGCATTCAGTTCTTTAGCCTCCTGGAATATTCGTTGCCTGTTCCCTACTGACAGAACTCGAGCAATACGGCCACGACTTTGCCTGTTCATCGACACAATCTTCACGCCATGCACATACTCATCTTTCAACTCATCGTTAACCAGAAGAACGACCTCGTGGCCCGCCTTAGCCGCTGAAACGCATTGCTTCCAGAAAATGCGTATATCATACCTTTGGTGAACGGTTGTGATATGACATATTCTCATACGCTCCTCCTTAGTATCAAGTCCATGCTCTTCCAGTTAATTGGTGTTCTCCATAGCGGACAACATTCCATTGCCAATCACCCACAGATACTTCTTTACCAGCTATAGTGCAGAGTATCTAGACGAATGAGTTACCGCGAGCACTATGGCACTAAAATCCACCGTCCTATTTATCTCGACCGAACAACTTAGGTATAGAGTTTACTACACTAATCACTTCTGCGAAATCGATCCCTACTAAATCTAGATACCATCGAATACTTTCATAACGAGGTTTATTCTCTTCGCGCACAAGACGCAACGCCTCATCCCTAGTAATCTGCCCTTCCCGAATTTGATTGC
>ERZ773359.3442-NODE-3442-length-18079-cov-7.891700_pt1 | contig 18079 bp, 14 predicted proteins | sample MGYA00374955_ERZ773359 | MGnify/ENA primary metagenome ERZ773359 (study PRJEB29098, sample SAMN04486028) | biogas fermenter metagenome | study: EMG produced TPA metagenomics assembly of the Biogas fermentation microbial communities from Germany - Plant 4 DNA1... | reverse complement strand
TGACCAAGAAGCTCCCACTTCAACGAATGTGAGTAAGTGGTGAGTAGTTCACTTGATTTTAGGAGGAAAATATGGAACATAACAATTTTAAAAGTGGTTTTGTTACTGTGGCCGGAAAACCGAATGTGGGTAAATCGACATTAATTAATGCGTTAATGGGTCAAAAAGTGGTTATTGTCTCTGACAAGCCTCAAACAACAAGACATAGAATAAACTGCATTTTAACAGAAAATAATTATCAAATTGTTTTTGTAGATACACCTGGGATTCATAAACCCTTAAGAAAAATTGGTGAATATATGTACAACATTGCAGTTCATGCTCTTGAAGGTGTAGATTTGATTCTTTTTGTAGTCGATGCTACGGAGGGGATTAGAAAATCAGACTTGCAAGTTGCAGAAATAATTAAGAATTCTAATATTCCTACAATATTAGTTGTTAATAAGATTGATAAGCTTAAAGACAGGGGTTATATAGATAATATAATACATCAAATAGAGGAAATCTGCACTAATATTGTCGAAAGTATACCTGTTTCAGCTGTCACAGGTGAAAATTTATCTGAACTCAAATTAGCAATCATAGGACATTTGCCATATGGACCTCAATTTTATCCAGAAGATATTATAATTGATAAACCATCAAGATTTATAATTTCTGAAATAATACGTGAGAAGGTATTTCACCTAACTAGAGAGGAAATCCCGCATTCAACAGGTGTCGTAGTAGAGGAATTAAAAGAGAGGGAAAATGGGGTCTTGTATGTAAGGGCAGAAATATATGTTGAAAGAGAAAGTCAAAAACCTATAATAATTGGAAAAAATGGTAGTATGATCAAAAAAATAGGTGAACTAGCAAGGAAAGATATAGAGTTTCTATTTGAAACAAAGGTTTATCTAGATCTCTATGTAAAAGTTAGAGAAAAATGGAGAGATAATGAAAATATATTAAACAATGTAATGGGGTATAATGCGGAAGTCACAAAGAAAATAAACAAAAAAGCAATGAAATAAATTATTTAGTCAAAGAATTACTATATTAATAGGCTATAAAACATCATTTAGATATAGTTACGTAAAACCTAGACTTAAATACTTTACATGAGAAGGACAGGTATTATAGAAAGCAAAGGACCTATCTAAAAAAGCAATTACATAATATAATTTACTAAAGTACCAATGTTTTCTATTTTGACTTCTACTTTATCCCCAATGTTCATGGGTCCAACACCTGAGGGTGTTCCTGTTGCTATTAAATCTCCAGGCAAAAGAGTCATTATTTTTGAAATAAAACTGATAAGCTCTTCTATAGAGAATATTAATTTACTTGTATTAGAATTTTGTTTTATTTCACCGTTCAATAAAAGTTGTATGTCTAAGTTACTTGGATTGGTATCCGTTTCAATAATGGGGCCAAAAGGTGCAAAGGTATCAAACGATTTTGCACGTGTCCATTGTCCATCTTTCTTTTGTAAATCACGAGCAGTAACATCATTGAAACAAGTATAACCTAATACATATTTATTAACTTCTTCTATTTCTAAATTTCTTGCTCTATTTTTGATTACCACCCCTAATTCTGCTTCATAATCAACTTGTCTACTCATTGGTGGATATTTGATATTTTCATTTGGACCTATAACAGCAGTCGAAGGTTTTATAAAAATGATAGGTTCAGTTGGAAGTTCGTCATGCATTTCTTCAGCATGATCTCGATAATTAAGACCTACGCAAACTATCTTACTTGGTGTGCAGGGAGACAACAGTTTTACTTCTGATAGGTTATATACTTCATTAGTTGTTTCAAAATCACCAAAAATATCGCCATGAATAACCTGAATTTTACTATCTTCTAATGATCCAAAACTTATTTTCTCATCTTTTGCAAATCTAACTAATTTCATGCCCTGTGCCTCCATAATCGCTAGTGTTTTCAATTCCGAAGATTATTTTTTACTCATTATAGCATAAATATTTTTAAAAAGAGTTAATTAGTTATAAGAAAGGCAATTTTTAAGAAATTTTATCATAATCGTTATTAGAAAGTTTTAATTTACTTTAATCGTCTCAGATTACAGATAGTGAAATTTATTAAATAAAGAAGAAAAAGTTATAATTAAATGAAAGATATGACGTATGATATGTTGTTTGATTTTAATATAATATATACATTTTGTTAATATTAATATGAGGAGGTTGATAAATGTTCTCAAAAGCGGGAAGATCATTATTTAAAGAAGTTTTGAGCGAACTAAGGAAAGAGATTTTGCAGCTTCCAGAAGGATACAAAATCCCTTCTCAACAAGAACTGTGCAATAATTTTGGGGTAAGCAGAACATTAATTAGAGAAGTTTTGGTAAGTTTGGAGAGAGAAGGTTTAATTATTAGAAAACAGGGATTAGGTACGTTCGTAGTAAAAAAGGAAGGTATGGTTCAAACAGGGTTGGACTATTTAAGGGGGGTATATAACATTATATCCACATCTGGAAGAACTCCTAAGCTTATTTTAAATGAATTTGAAGAAGTTAAAGCAACTCCTCCTATTTCTAAAACATTGAAAATAGACAAAAATGAACCTTTAATAAAAATCAAAAGGCTCTATACCGCTGATGATATACCAGTAATATATGCAGAAACATACATGGTAGTTAATAGAATACCAGGAGGAAGAGAAGCGATTCTTTCGGTTTTAAAAAATGAAAAATCGAGAGAAGAAGAAATTTTTTCTTTTTTAGATAAGTATTTTATGAGACCTATAAAACATGCTATTGCAGAAATAGAAGCAATAGAAGCAAATAAATATCTTTCTGATCTTTTAAAAGTACCTGAGAAAAAAGCTATAACACTTCTTTTAGAAGTTCATTATGATGAGAATAACATCCCTTTACTTTATTCTTTGGATTATATAAATACCTCTGTTTTCAAACTAAGTGTATTCAGAAGAAAAATCTAATTTTTAAAAGGAGGAAAAATAGTGTTTAAGCAAGATTTCAGACTTCCAAATGGTTTAGAAAACCAAAGACAATACCATATAAAGTGTGGTCCTGGAGACATTGCACCAATTGTTATAGTTCCTGGGGATCAAGGGAGAGTACAAAGCATAGTTGAAAAAATAGATAATCCTAAAAAAATTGCTGAAAATAGAGGTTTGATAACATATACAGGAAATTATGAAGGTTACCCTGTATCTGTAACTTCAACAGGAATGGGAGGTCCATCTGCAAGTATAGTTTATGAAGAACTAATAAACATAGGAGCAAAGGTATTGATTAGAATTGGGAGTGTTGCTGGATTGCAAGAAGAAATTGAGGAAGGAGATATCGTAATTCCTTATGCTTCTGTTAGAGACGATGGTGCAAGCAATTATTATGTAGATGAAAATTTTCCCGCGGCAGCTTCACCAGAGGTTTATTTAAATCTCACATTAAGTTCAAAAGAGTTAAAAATAAATTATAAGACTGGAATAAATTGGAGCCATTCTTGCTTTTACAACAGAGATCCGGAATATTTTCAAAGATGGAGTAGATGTAGAGTTATTTCTATGGACATGGAAGCTTCAGCACTTTTTGTTGTATCAAGCTTAAGAGGAATAAAATCTGGATTTATAGGAATTTGTTACGCTAATAGATTCAAGCAATCGAAGAAAGAAAAAGTTGATTTAAGTGTTCCTGATACTGCAAGAGATCTAATAAAAGAAGCAACAAGTAACGCTATAGACATTACTTTAAAAGCTGTTAAAAAATTGTATCAAGGTGAATCTTTAGAGACTTTGGAATGGAAAATTTTCAGAAAATAAGCATTTGAATTTAAAATTGGTTCAGTGCGGAGCCCCCCTTCCCTCCTTCGGTACAAGTACCGAAAAAGTTAAAAGAATTAAGAATTAGTGAAGATTAGAGCTATGGAGGTATTTTTGAATAAATTTAAAACCAAAAGATTGGCAAAACTTAAGTTTTGGAATTTCTAAAGTAAGTACAAAGTGAATCTTTATTAGGAGGTGTTAAAAATGGTTAAAAGAAAAGTTTTTATGTTAATGCTCACATGTTTGCTAATTGTTTCAAGTATCTTTTCGCAAGTGAAATTGGTGAGCGAAGTAGGAATTCACACCGAAGCTTGGAAAACTGTCATAAATGACTTTCAGAAGGAAACAGGAATAAAAGCCACAATCCAACAATTCCCGTATGCAAACTACTTTGATCAACTAATGCTAACTTTTACATCTGGAAGAGTTGATTTTGATGTACCATACATTTCTATGCTTTGGTATCCAGCACTTGCCACAGCAGGTTACATTTATCCAATAAACAAGCTTTCAGGATACGAAGAATTAAATTTAGAAGATATTTCAGGGATAGACAATGGGTGGCAAAACGGTAATTTGTATTATATTCCTTATATGAATGAACTGGGAGGAATAGTGTATCGTACAGATCTGTTCAATGATCCTAAAGAAAAAGCAGCTTTCCAAGAAAAATATGGATATGAGCTTACTCCCCCTAAAACTCTCGAACAATATAGAGATATTGCTGAGTTTTTCTATCGTCCCCCAGAATTGTATGGAGTAACACTGATGGGACAAAGAAGCATATTCCTTGCAACACACTTTTTACAACGATTATGGGCAAGAGGTGGGAATCTATTAGATTCGGAAAAGAAGCCCATCTTTAATTCGAAGGAAGGAATTGAAGCATTGCAAGAGGTAGGAGAAATGTTTAAATATGCAAATCCTTCAGCTAAAACTTATGTTTTTCAAGACGCTTTGACAGAATTTACTCAAGGTAGAAGTGCAATGGCTGAGATTTGGACTACAGCAATGTTGTATACTGAAAATCCAGAAACCTCAAAGGTTGTTGGTAAAGCTTCTTTTGTTGGATTCCCAAGGCCAGAAGAAATGAAAGATGAAAGATTACCAATGTTGTATATTTCATGGGGGTTCACTATTAGCTCAGCAAGTAAAAACAAGGATCAAGCACTCGAATGGATAAAGTTTGTAACAGATACTAAAAATGAAGTTAAAGCAGCACCTTATGGTAATATACCAGCAAGATTTTCTTCAATAAATGACGAAGAATTAAGAGCAAAATTTCCTTGGTTAGAAGGGTTTTCAGAAGCTATGGAAAATTCTATTCCTACACCTATGGTGCCCCTAATTCCGGAAGGTAATGCTATAATAAATGATTACATTGCTCCTGCTGTTTCTGAATATTTAAGTGGTTCAAAAACTGCTGAAAGAGCTCTAAATGACGCTGCTGATGGGGTATATAAATTAATGAAAGAACACGGTTATTATTGAATAAAAGCCTCGAACCAGCGGGGCTTTTAGTTCAAAAGGAGGATTCTCAATTTGTCAGAAAGAAAAAATTTTAATCATATACAATATATTCTACCGTCTCTTCTTTTTATATTACTTATTTTTTTAATACCAATTGTATACACTTTAGTAATTTCATTTTTCTCTTGGAACCTTCTGAGACCAGATTTGGGAATAAAATATGTAGGATTTCAAAATTACTTACAAGCTTTAAAAAATCCCTTTACCTGGGAAACCATTGGAAGAACTTTTTACTTTGTAATTATTTCTGTTCTTTTGGAATTAATTTTTGGTTTTTCATTAGCTCTCTCTCTAAACACTGAATTTAAAGGATGGAAGATTGTTCAGTCGATAATACTGATACCTTTTATGATAGCTCCTGTAGTTGTAGGCTTTGCGTGGAAATTTATTGTGAATAATGATTACGGGCCTTTACCTCATCTTTTAATCAACCTTGGTTTAACATCAATAACTGAAAACCCTTTATTAGCTAATTCAACAACAGCAATGTTTATGGTAATCCTGGCAGATGTTTGGGAATACACACCCTTTGTAACTTTAGTTTTGTTAGCTGGTTTAAAAGCACTTCCACAAGAACCTTATGAAGCAGCATATGTGGATGGAGCTTCAGCCATACAAAGGTTTTTCTATATAACTTTACCCTTACTTAGGCCTTCCATAATGGTAGCTGTTGTAATAAGGACTTTAACTTCACTTAGGGTATTTGATACTATTTTTATTATGACCGGCGGTGGGCCGGGCTCAGCCACAGAAACTCTGTCTTTTTATGGTTATAGATTAGCTTTTCAATCTTATCAAATGGGATATTCTTCAACAATCAATTTGATTTCTTTTTTTCTCGCAATAATTTTTACTTTAATTTATATGAAATTGATAGGATGGGATAGCAATGAATAAAAACATAATTATAAAGATCGTATCGTTGATAATTGTGATCATAGCCTTAATTTGGACTCTTTATCCTCTTATATGGATTGTTTTTTCATCCTTCAAAGCACCTTTAGAACAATTTTCAATACCTCCGAAATGGATCCCAGAAAATTTTACTTTAAGAAATTACAAGATCTTTTTCAGTAACACTGAATTTATCAGAACATTTTTCAATAGTGTATTAGTTACAACATCTTCGACAATTTTAGCTTTAATTTTTGGAATTCCTGCTGCTTATGGACTTGCAAGATTTAAATGGAAACATGCCAATCTTTTGTCTTTTATTATATTATTGGCTCGTATGACACCACCAGTTGTTATGGTTTTGCCTTTTTTCTTGATATCACGTTACCTTAACCTTTCAGGAACATATATACCAATCATTATTGCATGTTCTTTTTTTAGTGTACCTTTTGCTGTTTGGATGATGCAAGGATTCTTTTCGGAAATCCCAGAATCTTTAGAAGAAGCAGCAAGAATAGACGGATGTACAAGATTTGAAGCCTTGAGAAAAATTGTTCTTCCTTTAGTTTTACCAGGAATTTCAGCAACATCTATTTTATGTGCTCTCATTTCTTGGAATGAATTTTTATTTGCTTTAGTATTGACGGGTCAAGAAACACGCACTTTACCTGTTCTTGTTAACATGTTTGTAAGTGAAAAAAATGTGGATTGGGGTGTAATGAGTGCAGCAGCCATAATAACTGTTATACCAATGATAGTATTCGGTCTATTAGTACAAAATAATTTAGTTAAAGGGTTAACAGTTGGAAGTGGAAAATAATTATATTTTTACCTAATAACGTCAAAGGCTTATTGCCTTTGACGTTATTAATAATGAGTATTTTTTAGTCTAATCTAAAAGCCTTATCAGCCTCAATAATTTCATTTGCAATATCTACTAACTTTTTATTTGAATTTCTACTTTTTTTCTGTAAAAATTTCATTGCTTCGTCTTCTTTGAGTTGCATTCTTTCCATCACTATTCCTTTTGCTTTTTCTATAATTTTTCTTGCTTCTAAAGCTTCTTTAGTATCTTCTAATTCTTTTTTTAAGCTTTTAATTTCTTCAAACCTTGAAATAGAAATTTCTATTGCTGCCTTTAGGTCAGATTCATCTATAGGTTTTATCAAGTATCCTAAAACTCCTGCTTCTTTCGCTTTTTGAATTAATTCTTCATCGTCGTAACCAGTGACAATTAAAGAAGGTATTTCTATTTTTTGTTTTATTATTTCTAACGCTTCTAGACCATCCAAAATCGGTAAGTTGATATCTGCGATTATTAAGTCAGGTTTTTTTTCTAAGGCAACATCAATTAGTTCCTTTCCATTTGTGGCTTCTCCAACAATTTGACACCCCAAATTTTCTAAATTGCTTTTTAAACCCATAAGTATAAGAATTTCATCTTCAGCAACTACCACCTTTAAATTTTTCATGAAATAACCCCCAATATTTTCAAACTTTTTCAATTTTTTCTTCAAAAATAGTTGCTTTATCTTGTTTAAAAGCTATCTCTATAGAAACTTTAGCTCCATGATCATTTTCTGTTCTTATTTTTCCATCTAGTTGTTTAGAGACTATTGAATAAACTATTGATAATCCTAATCCTTTATTTTGATCAATATCAAAATGTTTGGGGAAGCCTATACCGTTGTCCGATACCTCTAATTTTATTGATTCATTAGAGTATTTACATGTAATTTGAATTTCTCCTTTTTCTCTTCCAACAAATGCGTATTTTAAACTATTCGTCACTAACTCGTTGACAACTAAAGCAATTGTTGAAGCTTTACTATACGAAACGAACACATCATCTAAATGTAAATTAAATTCAATTCCCTTTTTTGTATTAATCATGGATTCTATAATATGAGTTATCATGTCTTTTAAATTAATGATACTCCTTCCTAATTTGTCTTTCGCTAACAAATCATGCACTGCGGAAATACTCTTTATTTTAGAAATTAAATCGTCTAGCATACCTATAATATCTTTTTGTGAACCCTTTTTTACAGAAGTTTTATATAAGGAAATCAAACTTATTATAGATTGTAGATTATTTTTTATTCTATGATGACTTTCTCTTAATAGTACAGAGTTTCCCATTAATTTGGTGTTATGAATTGCCAAAGCAGTCTGATGAGCAATTGTTTCTAAATACTTTATTTCTTCTTCGGTATACAAATGATAATCTTTATAATAAATTTGAATAATTCCACCTAATCGTGATCTTATATAAAATGGAACACAAATTAGGCTACAAATATCGTTATTAAGTTTGAAAAACCTTTCAAAACCTTTATCTCTTTTCGTGAAATAATAAACCTTTTCCTCATCAATTAATTTTAATATTTCAGTTTCATTAGAAATAAATTCAATAGTTTCACTATTTTTATAAATAGATTTATCTATTATGGTAGAAGTTTCTTCATCAATTAAAGATATTTCACATGCATCTGCTCTTGTTGCTTTTGCAGTATTTTCTGCCAAAAAATTTAAGATATCATTTAATTCATATTCTGAAGTCAAGTATTCTGTAGCTTCAAAGACAGAATCAATGAATTGATTGTCTTCTTGATAATTAGGAAATAGATACAAATCTTTATTACTATTATCAGTTCCAACAATATACTGCAAAAGTATTTTAGGATTATTTCTTATAGCTGAAGATTCAAATGTATGTTCCAACTCTCCATTAATAATCAAAGATATTTTATCGCCAATCCTCAACGCTTCTTCCCAGCTTCTAGTGATATACAAAATACCCTTGTCCATATTTTTATGATTTTTAATCATAGAGTCTACTAGCTTTATAGAATCTAAACTCAAATGAGTAGTAGGTTCAAATAATACTACTATTTCAGGTTTGAGGAAAAATATTTTTGTTATCATAAGGAGACGTTTTTCTTCTAAAGAAATATCTGATACTTTTTTATGGGGATCTAAATCAATTCCGTAATTTTGAAGCATTTTTTTACTTTTCATTTCAATTTGTTTTTTTCTTAAAAAGGGTTTAAGATTAAAAAAACTATTTTTGTTAGTATTATTTAAAGTTACAATAAGCAGATTTTCAGCAATTGTTAAATTTTCTAATAGATAAGTTTCATCTAATAAAATACCTACTTTTTTATTAAGAGCAAAGTGTGGTTTAAGATTAATAATTTTATTTTCAAAATAAATTTTCCCTTTTTCACCACTTTTTAAAAGATCATTGAAGATTTTTCTCTCCGGCGAATTTAAAAAAATAACTACATGGACTTCACCTCTATGGACTTCCAAAATAAGTTCTTTTTGTTGTTCATCTTTACTAAACTCTGAAGAGAATGAGTTTATTGTTTCCATAATTTAACCCTCTTTTTTAATTAGTATAAACGATAATTACTTAAATTATAACATTTTTTTGTTTCTTTAATAAAAAAACACAGAAACTAAGATTTTTAGCTGTAATTGTAAATATTTGTCTTTATTTCGAAATAATTGTTTGTAAATAGGAATTACGATACTTGAATTTATGATGACATTGTGCTATATTTTTAATAAGAAGTGTAAGAGTTTATCTATGAAAGATAAGCTTAAACATATAAGGTCATGAATGCCTTACAACAACTGAAAAGTTGTAGTAAGGCTTTTTTTATTTTTTAACCGTTTGTTTTATAATCATTATTTTAATATTGTTTAGAGAAAATCGTGAATATAATGGTCAAACTTCCTATTAATAGAATATTTTAAAGAAGGAATAAATTAATCTATTATATTGAGAACAGTAAAAAACAAAATTTTAAAATATACAAAAATGAAATAGCGACAAGAAAGTTAAAAATAAGAAGAATAAATATATTAATAAATTGTTTTGTAAAAAAAATATATATATGTTGAACAATTTATGTAAAAGACAAGAAAGACCGTGCATTATAGAAGTTTAAAGTTACTTAAAACTATTTTATAGGGAGGAGTTTGTGATGAAACAGCTTTTAAAAGTGAGTATTCTCTGTGTAATTTGTTTTTTTAGCATTTTTGTATATGGTGTTATAACTGTCAATCCAGATATTCCGGATTTACCTGTTATGAGTAGTGGACCTAGAGGTGAAAAGGCTACTTCTGCGAAGGAACTTATACTTACCGATTCAGAGATTGAAAAGTTGAAAGGAGGTAATTTTACAGCAGCGATCTCTTTTCACTATTCTGGTGATGATTGGTCAGCAGCTCAATTGAAAGCTTTAAGAGATACCTTTGAAAAAATGGGAATCAAGATCTTAGCAGTAACCGATGCTGAGTTTAAGCCTGAGAAGCAGATTTCTGATATTGAAACTATTATAGCCATGAAACCTGACGTATTAGTGAGTATACCAGTTGATCCCATTTCTTCAGCTCCAGCATTTAGAAAAGCTGCAGATGCAGGTATAAAAATAGTTTTTATGGATAATGTTCCTTATAATTTAGTACCAGGAAAAGATTATGTTGCAGTCGTTTCGGCGGATAACTATGGAAATGGTGTAGTATCTGCTGAAATTATGGCTGAAGAGTTAAACAATGAAGGCACTATAGGAATGATCTATCATGATGCAGATTATTTTGTTACAAACCAAAGGGCCGAAGCCTTCGAAAAAACAATAAAGGAAAATTTTCCTAATATAGAAATAGTGTCGAAAGGAGGCTTTGTTGAACCTTATGAAGCTGAAAGAGTAGCTTCGGCTATGTTTACAAGGTATCCAAAGATAGATGGTGTATGGGTAAATTGGGATGTTCCTGCAGAAGGTGTTTTGGCTGCAGCTAGATATAGTAATATAAAAGATTTAGTAATAACTACTATTGATTTAGGATTGAATGTTGCTCTTGATATAGCTCAAGGAGGCATGATAAAAGGTTTAGGAGCACAATTACCCTATGATCAAGGAGTAGCTGAAGCTATTTTAGCAGGGTATTCATTGCTTGGTAAGGAAGTTTCCTCGAGTTATTATGCTTTACCTGCTGTAAAAGTTACTAGAAGTAATCTATTAGAAAGTTGGAAATTAGTATATCATGAAGAAGCTCCATCTATATTGAAACAATATTATAAATAACCTTTTATAATTTTACTTATCCTTTAAACATAATTTTCTTATTTAAATGAACAAATAATCTCAAACAAATAAGAAGTGTCAAATTTTTTTAAAGATAGAAAAAGTTAATTATGAATGCGTATCGTTATTAAATTGGAACAAAAATAATTGCTGGAGCAAAGTGAGAATTAGTTTTAAGAAAACAGATCAATTCTCTAGTAGGATACCTTCAAAAATTTATGATTGTAGTTGTGAACGGTAGATCAACCAAAATTGAAGTAAGGATAAGAAGGATTAAATTAGTAAGGCATTTGTAAATCCTCCTTACGATTTGGTAAATTAATAATGTCAAAATAATTATATCGTAGGGAGGTATGTGTCAACAATAAGAAGGACTAAAAACATGTTACATTGTTTGTTTTATCATTTCTACAAATAAGTAACTATATTACATGAGGAGGAGTATCAAATGCAAAATAATATTGAGATAAAAGGTAAACAAATGGTTATTGATAAAAAAACATTGAAAAATTATGGAGGATCTGTACATTACTGGAGAAGTAGGCCAGAAGACTGGGAAAAAATTTTGGAAGAAGTAAAAAAACTTGGAATTAATCTGATTACTACCTACATACCCTGGGAAATTCACGAAGTCAAAGAAAATGTATTTGACTTCGGGGGATCAAAAAATGTAGACGCATTTTTGTCTTTATGTTCAAAAAAAGGTTTTAACATTATGGTACGTCCAGGGCCTCAAATCAATTCTGAGATGACTTGGTTTGGGTTTCCAGAAAGAATATTAGAAAATCCAGATTTACAAGCTAAAAATCCTTTTGGAGGAAAAGTAATTCTCACTCAAGTTCCAAAACCCATACCTGCTCTAAGCTATGCTTCACCAGAATTTTTTAAAGAAGTCGAAACATGGTATGACGCAATTTGTCCAATTTTAAAGAATCATTTATTTCCAAGAGGAAATATTATTGGAGTACAAGTTGATAATGAACTAGGATATTTTTTTAATGTCAATCCATATACTTGCGATTATAGTACCGCATCAATAGAATTGTATAGAAGATTTATATATGAAAAATATGGAACTCTCGAAAATTTAAACAAAATTTATAAATGTAATTATAGTAATTTTCACGAAATTGTTCCTCCGGTAAGATTTGAAGGTACTTCTAAGAATGACCTACCTTATTATCTTGATTGGATTGAATATAGAGAATATTATTTAATACACTCTCTTGAAATACTGAGTAATTTGTTAAAGGATAGAGGTATAGATGTACCGATTTATCATAATTATCCACATCCATTAGGTCCCGGTGGGGCAACAGGAGCTCCTTCAACGCCTTTTAATATACCTAAATTAGAGGAAAAAATTGATTTTGTGGGTTTTGATATTTATTCTAGGAAAGAACTCTATGATCACGTAAAAACTATATCTTCTTATGTTTCTGGATGTAGTCGTTATCCTTTCATTCCTGAATTTATAACAGGGGTCTGGCCTTGGTATATTAATCCAGGAGATGTTGAAGATGAAATTTTTGATACAAAAGCTGTATTAATGCATGGTATTAAAGGTTTTAACAGGTATATGATTGTAGATAGAAATAAATGGTTAGGTTCACCCATTAATCGTGAAGGAATAAAAAATAAAAAACCTTATGAATTGCATAATAAAGTTCAAGATCTTTTGAATAAGCTACCCATAGAAAATATGGAAAAAAAGTGCGACATCATGTTATTGACAAATAGAGATTACGATAGATTGGAAGCTGCTACCGCCCTCATACCTGTATATGGAGATTTTTTGGATCCAATATTAGGATTTTCTGAATATCCAAATACTTCTTATATTTCAAATAATTCATTTGATTTTAAAGAACCCATTCAGATAAATAAAACACATTGGTTTGAAGAGTATTATAATTATTTATCAAGTGAAGGGTATACTTTTGAAATCGGTGATAGTGAACTAACTGTTTCAAAAATGAAGGAATACAAGATAGTTATAATATCAACTTTTGAATATTTATCTGAAGAACTAACGAGAAAGTTAATTGAGTATGTTAAGGATGGTGGAAATTTAATAATTGGACCTAATGTTCCATCTTTTAATGAATTAATGACTCCTTCTAATGATTTCAAAAATTTTATTGAATCAATAAAAAAAATTGACATATGCTCAGAAAATGGTATGGAAATTGTTGGAACAAAATATTTTGATAATAGATCAAATGGCTCAATAATTTTGGTTCCTGATTTAAAAACAATACAAAAAAATCTTTCAAACATATTTAAAGAGCTCGATGTTTATAAGATAAACAAGAAACCTAAACAAGTGGACGCGATTTTATATGAATCAGTTAATGGGGAAAATATTTTATTTTTATGTAATCCAAGTTCAGAAACTGTTGACACAGAGGTTATACTTTCTGAAAAATCAATATCATGCTATGAAATTTGGGATAATATCGAATATAAGTTATACAAAGGAGTATTAAGATTGAACTTGGAACCTTACACAATCAAGATTTTTGATATAAAAGTTAATTGAGATTTAAAAAACAAATAAAATTTAACTTTAGGAGGTTAAAAAATGTTATCAAAAAATCCTTTAATGATTGATTTAAATATAAATCAATGGAGAAATTTACATTCCTTGTTTTTGGAACCAATTAGATCAAAGGAAAGAATAACTGTAATTCATGAAAAGGGCAAGATATTAAATATATCCCATTCTTTAGGAAAGGCTGTTGAAACAGATTATTTACAAAAAATAATCGATCCTGAGTATGACACCAAAATTATATATGAAAAAAATAAACAAAATACTGATTTAGTGATAATGATAGATCGTTTAGCACTTGAAAAATATTATAATGAAGCATTCAGTTATTGGACAACTGAAATGGACTTAGATGAATATGTCATAAATATGTATAAGTTGTTAGATAAATATTATCCAGACATTATAATTTATCCAGGTCCTTCTTCTAAACAAGCAGGGCTACAGAGTAAAGGTCTCCATGATATGATTTTCAAGGTTGTTCAATTTGTTGTTTCAAGCGGATCAACTATAGTTTTTTGTATATTTGAAGATAACTCAAAGATCTTTACTAGTTTAATATTAGGTATTGACGATCATAAAAAGATATCTCTTGTTACTAGTGTAAATCAAGAAATTATAAGTAATGATTGGAGAAAAGAATATTCAAATGTACTATCTTGGATCGATGAGAGTTTTTGGGAATGTGACTTAGGAATTTTCATGAATAAATCTACATTGGATCGCATAATGAAAAACCAAAGTATGGAAGAAAGTACTTTTAATGCTATCTTAAATAGAGAGATTATTGTAGATCCTTTTCCCAAATCTTTACAATCTATAATTAAAAAATATAAACTTCACGATTTAACATAAATAATATATTAAGAAAGGATGCTTTAATAGAGATGAAGGAAGAAATTTTAAGAATGGTTAATATTACAAAATCATTTAATCAAGTGACAGTATTAGAAAATGTTGACTTTGATATGAGAAAAGGTGAAGTCCATGCTTTAGTTGGTGAAAATGGAGCGGGTAAGTCGACTCTTATAAAGATATTAGCGGGTGTTTACCAACCTGATAGTGGAAAAATATTTATTAACAATGAAGAAGTTAAATTACGTAATCCTATAGAAGCAAAACATAGAGGTATATCAATAATTTATCAAGAATTTAGTTTAATTCCTACTTTAAGTATTAGTTATAACATTTTTTTAGGAAAAGAACCTAAGAATAGATTTGGAATAATTGATCGGGGAAAAATGGTGCTTGAGGCTAAGAAGGTGTTAGAAAAGATTGGGTTAAATTTGAAGCCAGAAAGTGTTGTTGGAGACTTAAGTACAGGAAATATGCAACAAGTCGAAATTGCAAAAGCAATTTTAGAAAATTCTAAGATATTAATTATGGATGAACCTACATCTGCTTTAACTGAAGCTGAAACTGAAAAATTATTTAATATAATTAATCTTTTGAAGGAAAAAGGTACTTCTATTATATACATTACTCATAGAATGAAAGAAATATTTCAAATATGTGATCGAATAACTGTTCTGAGAGATGGCAAAAAAGTATTAACTTCAGAAATTAAAGACACATCTCTTCAAGATATAATAAGAAACATGACAGGTAGAAATAAAAAGATTGAAGTATTAAGAGAAGGAACGAAAGCTTTAAATAAACAATCAAAAACTCCATTACTTGAAGTTAAGAATTTAAGCTCCAGTAATAATTTTTCTTCTGTTAACTTTAACTTATTTCCAGGAGAAGTTTTAGGTATAACTGGGTTACTTGGTTCTGGAAAAACAGAATTAGCTCAAACGATATTTGGAATTGAGAAAAAAGATTTTGGAGAAATAATCATTAAGGGAGATATTGCTAAGATAAAGTCGCCTAAAGATGCCATGAATTATGGAATAGGCTTAATACCTGAAAATAGAAGAACACAAGGACTTATTTTAAATCAGAGCATTAAAACAAACGCAGTGTTACCTTCTCTGAAAAGATTTTGTAATTTTTTTATAATTAGAGAAAAGGAAGTTATGAATACTGTCAAAGGAATTATTAGACAACTCAAAATAAAATCAAAAAGTTTAAATGAAGAAGTCAGATTTTTATCCGGCGGAAACCAGCAAAAAGTGGTGATTGGAAAATGGCTTATATACGATCCGGATATTTTGATTATGGATGAACCTACAATAGGAGTGGATGTAGGAGCAAAATCTGAAATCATAGAAATTATAAAAAAAATGGCAGAAGAAGGGAAAGGCGTTATTGTTATTTCGTCGGAATTAAATGAACTATTAGCTGTCAGTGATAGGATCATTGTTATGTCAAGAGGAAAAATGGTAAAAGAACTTCAAAGAGAAGAAATAGAAAACGAGGAGGAACTTCAACGTGCAATCCAAACAGCGTGAAATGAATTTTGACTGGAGAAAAAATATAGTATATGTTGTATTCATAATAATATTCGCTTTCTTTTCTATACTATTATTTGATAAAGGTTTTTTAACCACAACGAACATTTTAAATATTTTTCGTCAAACAGCTATGATTACTATCATGGGTGTTGGAATGACATTTGTAATCTCAACTGGTCAAATTGATTTATCTGTAGGTTCAATAACTGCCCTCTCATCTATAACTACGGCAATGGTTTTAAGAAGTAATTTAGGAATAATATTAGCTTCTGTAGTAGGATTAGGGACAGGATTATTAGTAGGGTTGGCAAATGGATTAATTACTACTAAATTTAAAATACCTCCATTTCTTGTTACTCTCGGAATGATGGAAGTAGTGAGAGGTTTAGCTATGTGGATTACACATAATGCTCCTATTCCGATAATAAATCAAAAATACAATAATCTTTTTGGTTTAGGAAATATAGGTGGCATTCCAATTATATTTATATGGACAATATTTATAGTTATAATTGGATATATTGTTTTCAATCATACTCCCCTGGGAGTGTACGTTTTAGCTACCGGAGGTAATGAGGAAGCAGCTAAATATACCGGAATTAACACACATAAAATTAAATTAATAACTTTTTTAATTTCAGGTATTCTTGCTGGATTTGCTGGTATGTTATATGCAGCTAGAATGCAAGCAGGTAGATTTACTTTTGGAGATGGTGATGAATTATCAGTAATTGCGGCAGTTATACTAGGAGGAACAAGCCTTAATGGTGGTAAAGGTACTATTATAGGTACTTTTGTAGGTTCTTTAATTATGGGAATTATTAATAATGGTTTAATTATTGCAGGATTAGATGTTAGTCAACAGATGGTTGTTAGAGGTTTGGTAATTGTGTTTGCAGTAGCCATCGGTTCAAAAAAAGATTAAGAAAATTATAAAGCTTTCCTAATTTTTACATTATATTAAGGAACATTTTTGTAGGAACAAAATCTGATAATTAGAAGTTTCATCTATTATTTTCATAAGCTAGATAGGGGGTAATTTATTATTATGCTTTTAAAAAGTATTAAGCCACGAATTATTATAATAATTTCCATAGTTTTGTTGATCTTCGGAACTGCTTTACTTTTTAATATTTATTCACTTGTTTTTTCCAATAAAGGATTAACGAATTATAAGACTTTATCGGATCATACTAGTCAAATTTCTGAGATAGAAAGGATTTTTTATGAAACTTCTTTATTCACAAAAGACTATATTATAGATTATAATGAAAAAGCAAAAAATATTATTTTACAAAACTTTGGCCTTATAAAAAATATTCTAACAACTTTTGAGATTGATGATGTTAAATTTATTCAAACTTTAAAAAGTTATATAGAAAATTACGAACTTTCCTATAGTTATATTGAAGAATTGAACAATAAGAAATCTGCGCTTATAAAGGATTTCAATTTATCTTCTCAAGAACTAAGAAATTTTATCTCAGATTATCTAATTTTATTAGAAAGCTCTGAAGTCTCATCGATTATATCTGCAGCAACTTTTTATGCAGATACTTCTATTCAGTTACTAGAAAACTTAATTAATTTATCATATAGATATTTTGTATCAAAATCTGAAGGTGACAAAGAAACTGTTTTAAAAGAATTAGATAGTCTTAATTATCGCCTTTCGACTATAAAATACGTTTTCACCGAGGAGTTAGAAAAAGCGTATGAAATGATAAAAAATAGTTTTTCTAAACTTAAAAACACCTTTAACCAAATAGTAGAAGCAATCGAATCACAAGAACCAATAATCCAAGAAATGG
>ERZ773359.3439-NODE-3439-length-18089-cov-5.748198_pt1 | contig 18089 bp, 15 predicted proteins | sample MGYA00374955_ERZ773359 | MGnify/ENA primary metagenome ERZ773359 (study PRJEB29098, sample SAMN04486028) | biogas fermenter metagenome | study: EMG produced TPA metagenomics assembly of the Biogas fermentation microbial communities from Germany - Plant 4 DNA1... | reverse complement strand
GTTTCTTGTGGTAACAGAAGTACATTTTGTTGGAATTCAGCACCGGCTTCTAAAGGAAAACGTGTCCAGGCTATTAGGGTATCAATTGTTGATAAAAATGGTAATCGCTGGCCAGGAACAATAAGTTTAGATTATTTTAAATATGACGATGCAGAAAATAAAAAAATATTTGAGCAATTAGCCGATCGAAAAAACACCAACTTTTATAAACAAAGATATACAAGAAATGAAATTGTTACCCAATATTTAAATTCAACTTTAGAACGAGATCCGTCAGGTAATTATACTACACGTGATGGAATTGTTAAGTTAGAAAAAAATGCTTTTCCTAATTACAATGGTGTTGGAGCAAACGTATTAAAACCTTATTTTCTTAATTTTGCATCATCAAAAGAAGATTTTATTGATACTTATTTAACACCATTGGGGTTTGATTATGAAAAGGAGTTGGAAAAACAAAGACAAAATTCAAATCATTTTAAAAATATTGCTTTATTGATAGAACCAGTTGTGTATTTTAGATTGACAAGCAATCGGGGTGGCGACCTTACATACAGTGTTTCCTATGCAGGAACCGTTACCGAAGTTGCTCACATGATGTCACAAGATAAAGATTATAATTATAACGGCCCAGATAGCTTTTTTGATCTTATCCGGCCAAATAAATCCTATAGAGGAATTCATTTTTCAAGTCCGACTGCCTTCGACATTGATTATCCATTGGCAATCTATGTTGATACGGCAACTAAACAATATGGATTGATGGGGGTAAAACACTGGGTTGATGCTAATAAAATGACTAATTATTCTGCTGAAATTTTAACAACTAATGGTGTTGGAGCAGGACACGTTAGTTTTGATGAACTTTTCTGTCCAGCGCCTAACGAAATAACCGATGAAGATTTACCACTTTGTTGTTCAGAACTAGTTGCTGCTGATGCCTACAATAGTTCAAACTACTCTAAATGTTGTAAAGAACTTTATGAAGCAGGCAAAATAACATCAAGTCATTTACCAACATGCTGTCATGTTTTACCAAAAACTCATCCATTGTGGGAAAAAGAATGTTATTCTCCACCTCCAATTGAAGAACAATGTGAAGGGGAAATAGATGTTTCTTGTCCTGATAAATGTACAAACAAAACAAAAGGATATGTAAAAGACAAGGATGATTGGGATTGCATTTTTGAAAGCAGAAATGCTTCACGTTCAAATATCAGAACTCACTATTATGTTGATGAGTTTAAATACAATCCATATTGTGATTATTACTGCCGTGAAGAAGTAAATTATCAGCTACCTAAAAGTGGATTTACTGTTTTAGCTGGTAATCATTTCACAGTGGGATATGAAAGTTCTGATTCATGGTCACCTATTCGTTTTGAAGGAATAAGTGAATGTAGGACAACTAGTGATATCAAAAAAATAAAACACGAACAATTTCAAAAAGATTATGATGAAGCTAATAGACGCTTGCCAGCATTATGGGAAGAGTATAAAAAGCAACAAATATTAGAAATATCAAGAGATGAGGCACTACGTTCTTCTGTACGAAATTGTGATTATTATTGTGATTACAATGTTCATGGATTGAATTGTTGTCGAGATGCTGATCGTGATTGGGACGATTGTAAATATGGAAGTCCTAATCAGTGTGTAGGTGGAATAGATGATGATGGAAAATATAATCCGTGTTTATATACTATAAACACTTGTAGAGGAGGTTGGGGACCATGGTATTGTGTAGAAGATGATACTCCATATTATCATGGTTATATGAAATACCCTCAGCCAACAACTAGAGGTGATTTTGGACCATATACAGCTAGATCTTGGTGTACAACAAATGGTTCTGGAAACGAAAGAACACGAGAGCCATCAGGAGTTAAAGCTGCAGCAAATGCATATTATAATATGCTAGAATTGCGCGACAGTTATTTACTATATCTTGAAAAATGTAATGACTGGCAGCGCAACTACGATCACTTCGAGCCACAAGTAAGATTAAATTTTGAGGAAGACATGTATAAAATAAACAACTTAGAATTAGAACCATCAGTTAGTGGCCAAGCTTACAGCGATTATTATGTTGGAAATAGTTATAGTCGCGACAGTTATTTTAGGGTATTAACAACACCCAAATATGTATGTAAAAATTTTGATGAATGTTATGAAGACGAATTGATATATCCTGCAAATGATAATGTTAGGCAATATACTCAGCGTGTATTGACTTACCATCTGCCAACTTATACTTATCGTTATGTAACTAAACCATCTGGTGTTTCAACAAGTTTTAAACCCTTTGGTCAATATGTAGATATAGGATATGGCAATTTACCAGTTCACTATTCAAGAGAACCTGGAAAATATGACATATCATTATCATTTAGTAGTTTTGGTAGTAATCACAAATTTAATCCATATGTCTTTAGTGGTGTATCATTCAATGGAAATTATCAAGATATAATTTCATGCAGCACAAATTACGAATGTAATTATCGTGTAATCAATGAATATATGGAATGCTTACCAGGAGAAGTATGTGAAAAATTAAATGTGATTTTTAGACAAGTCTCATTAACTAATCCTTTTCCAGGTGAAGATGGTAATGGACGAACGCCAGGATGGAATTGGAGATGGGATGTATCATTGATTACAAATAGCAGGGGATTAAGTAATCCAGAAAGAATTTATTATGATAGAGAACCAATGTATCAAATTACTTTAACTCCTAGGTTAATAATGAGTATTCGTTCATATAATCGATCTCAAGATGGAGGCTATGGTGATTTTAACTTAACTTGCATTCAAGGAACAGGTAGAGAATGTAAAAGTGAATTTATTAGAGAAGAGTTTAGTAATTATTTTTCTGGATGTGGATTAGACAGTGATTGGAATGCTTGCGATTAATCCATGAATAAGGAAGGAGGAAAAAAATGCAACAATCGTTTTGGGGAGTATTTGTAGTAGTTATGGGCATTCTTACCATCACTTTCATATACATTTTTCAGTCATTAACTATTAGTGGTGAACATAACTATAATTTATTAAAAGAAGTTACCGAAGCTGCGATGATTGATGCGGTTGATTTAGCTGCGTATAGAGATGAAGAGGTGATTCGAATTGATAGGGAAAAATTTGTAGAAAATTTTGTTAGAAGATTTGCTGAAAATGCTTCTTTATCAAGAACTTATGTAGTTAAGATTTTTGATGTGGTTGAAGAACCACCAAAAGTTACTATTGAAATTTCTAGTTCTGAACAAGGAAGCACAGGTTCAGAAGTAATTGACTTTACTATTCAAGATAGGATAAGTGCAATACTAGAAACACCATATTAAAAATAGTAAGTAAGGAGGATTTAGATGAACAATATTGTTAATACTTTACAAAGGTTTATAAGAAATAAAAATACCGTCACGATTGTTGGGGTTATAATAATCATTGCAATATTATACTTTTCGTATAATGCACAAATAGAAAATCAAGTTCGACCAGTAAGAGGAATACCTGTTGCTAATCAAACAATTCAACCGCGAACATTGATTACTGAAGATATGATTGATTATATTGATGTCGCACCTATTGTTTTAAGTAATGATGTTCTTCTTTCAGTTTACGATGTTGTTGGTAAGTATACCAATTATAATACAGTCGTACCTAAAGGTAGTATGTTCTATAATGAAGTATTAGTAACAAAAGATGAACTACCAGACTCAGCATTTGAAAAAATCAAAGAGGGAGAGGTTGTTGTTAAATTACCAGTTAATATGGATACAACATATGGTAATTCAATCTTCCCTGGAAATAAAATAGATATTTATATGAAAGCTGAAACTGTTGAAGGGCAAATCATGGTTGGAAAATTAATCGAAAACGTTGAAGTTATTGCAGTTAAAGATGCTTCAGGTAAACACGTTTTTGAAAACACTTCAGAACAACGTACTCCTTCAATTTTGATATTTGGTCTTAAACCAGAGCTAAATATTTTGTTATTAAAGGCAATGTATCTTAAAGCGCGTTCAGTTGAAGTATTTCCTGTCCCACATGGAGGGACTGTGGTTCAACCTGGTGAGACACAAATTAGTTCACAAAACTTAAAAGATTTTATTAATGCTTATACAGTTCCTAATGATGAATTAATTGAGGAAGAGACTTTACCAGATGAAACGTTGCCAGAAGACAATTTAGACGAAAATCCAATAGTAGAAGAAGGTGAATAATATGGACGATAATATGTTTTCCAAAATTGATTTTGGACCGCTTCAAGAATATTTGGATAACGATGATGTTACTGATATATCTTATAGTAATGGCGGCCAAATATGGATAAAAACCTTATCAAAAGGTATTTATCGTGTTGAGAATCCCGCTATCAACGATGCTTTAATTGAAAAAATTGCGTTCCAATGTTCAAACGTTATGGGAAAAACGTTTAACATGGCACATCCATTTTTGGACGCCGAAGGAACCGAGCTTCGTTTTAACTTCGTCCATGATTCAGTGGCACGAAATGGAATTGCCGTTGTTGTGCGTAAAACACCTGCTAAAATTCGTTTGGAAAAAGAAAAAATCTTAGCAGATAAATACGTTACAATGGATATTCTTGAATTTTTAGAAAAATGTGTTCAAGGGCATTGTAATATTATTGTTTGTGGGGAAACGGGTTCTGGTAAAACCGAACTTGTTAAGTATCTGGCTTCTAAAACAGCTGAAAACGAAAAAATTATTACAGTTGAAGACACTTTGGAGTTGCATCTTCATCGTATTTTTCCTCACCGTGATATAGTTGCGATGAAAACCAATAACATTGCATCATATTCAGATGTATTAGTTACATGTATGCGTCAAAATCCCAAATGGATATTACTTTCAGAGGTCAGAAGTGCTGAGGCAGTTTTGGCGGTTCGTAATTCAATTTCATCTGGTCACTATATTTTGTCAACAATCCACGCCGATAAAGCTGCATCTATTCCTCATCGTATGTATAGTTTGCTTGAAACTGATCAAGATATCGAACAGTTTTTAACTTCTATTTATCGATATATCCAACTTGGAATATACATTCGAGCATATCAAGACAAAGTAACAAAACGTTTTGTTCGTGAAATTGCAGAAGTAACAGAATTTTATGTTACGGAAGACAATAAACCAATGTACAATACAATTTATCGCAAATTGTCTACCGGAAGGGTTGTACGTAATGCACCTAGTAAATATTTGCTTGAATACTTAGAAATTCAAGGTGTGATTTTGGATGACGAATTGCTTGATACACTTGGAAAAAATGAAGAGGATGAAGATAATAAATGTGACCAAACAAACAGTCAATCAAATAATCAAACAAATAAACTAAGCAATCAGCAAATTAATAATCAAGTTGAAGATGATGTTATCAAAACATCAAATACACAACAACATAAAGTTAATGAAGATAAAGTAGAAGTGTTATTTGAGTAAAGGAGGTCTATTATGGGGCCAGGAACGACATTTATTTTGATAGGTATTATATTTGTGTTTATAATAGCGTATCGTACCAATACCGATGAAAGTGTCTACAAATATATAAGGCGAAACATTACTAATATTTATGATAAATATGCGCCTTATTCATATAAAATGGTTAGAGAAAAAGTTGTTGAATTAGGGCAAGAATATACTCCAAGACAATATGCTATGCAGATAGGTATTTTTGCTGCTGGAGCTTTTTTGATAACTTATATGTATTTTTATAGTTTGATTACATCCATAATTTATGCTGTGATTGCTGTTTCAATCATTCCATATTTAACGTATTTAAGATGTAAAAGGATTTATAGTGAATTTATTTTTGAGCAAATCCAAGTATATACCACTAACGTTATTATGGAATTTGCCACAACCGAATCTTTTGTTAAAGCGTTAGAAGGTGTTTATGAATCAGGAGTATTAGAAGATCCGGTAAAAACAGATGTTAAAGTCATGATTGATATGGCGTATGAAAACGGAACAATTGAAGCTTCGCTAGAATATATGAATAGCAAATATGATTATTACATTGTAAAAAATATGCATCAATTATTCTTGCAAATTACTAATGAAGGTTCTAAAGATGCAGGGGAATCTTTAGAAAATATGTCACTGGATATCGATATGCTTGTTGAAAATGTTTATCGTGATCGATTAGAACGTGCTAATTTCCATAAAAGATTTATTCAATTTGGTATTGTGTTATATTTAATGGTAATGTTGGTTCAATTTTTATTAGGTGTTGAAACATATATAAAAATGTTGGATAACCTATTAGTTCAATTATTACTTCATGGAATTATAATTGTTAATTCATATTTCTTATTAAATGGGGAAAAATATTATAATGAGAATGTGGGGGCTGAGTAATGGAGTTTATAATTATTGGAGCAATTTTATTATATATATTGGAAACTAACAAACAACTTAGCACCAAAAAATTTATTGATGATGTTGAACCGTATTTTCGTTTTCTTATGGAAGAAGATTATGAATTTTTGTTAAAAGTTAGATATGGTGCAGATGTTGATGTTAATTATTTATATACTCAACGAGTTAGAAATGGGATTGTAACAATTGTTTTTATGATATTTGTGTTTTTGACAAATTTAAATTTCATTTCAATTGTTTTTTCTTTCATAGTAGGATATCTTGTTTTTAAAATGCAATATTCGAAGTTAAAAAAATATTATAAAAACAATTTGCATCATATTAATTTGATGTTACCATATTATTTAAAAAGTCTTGAAATTTTAATTCAACATTATACTGTGCCAGTGGCATTAAGAAAATCAATTAAAACAGCTCCCGAAATTTTCAAACCAGGACTGGAGCGCCTCGTTAGCAAAATCGAGGCAGGAGATTCAACGGTTGACCCTTACATGGATTTTGCTAAAGAATATCCGGTTCGAGATTCAATGCGTATGATGCGTTTATTATATCGTCTTGGTTTGGGGTCTCAAGAAAATAAACAAGAGCAACTAATGATGTTTTCTAGAACTGTTTCTTCGCTTCAAAATAAAGCAAGGGAACAAAAATATAAAGAACGTCTAGAAACAATGGAAAATAAAACGATGTTAATGTTGGGTGCAACTGGTGGAGGTATTCTTTTATTAATGTTATTATCGATGATGATGATGATGAATATATAAGTTGAAGTGTTAAGACTTGACACTACATATTGATTTTGCAAATATTATTATGTTATAATTAAATTGTTGAAATTTAAGAAAGGATAGGTGGTGAAAAAGTGAAAGAAGCAGCAGGAGAAGCAAATTTAACAGTTGTAGCAATTATTTTAATTGGTGTTATTGCTGCAATTGTAACACCGCTAATTAATCAAACTATGAAAACTACTAGAGATCGTACTTGTTGTATGAATGCAGGTGGTAAATGGAATGGTAACGCTTGTGAAAGCGGTGGTAATCCTGGATACAATCCTAGTGCTTATCAAGCATGTCGTAACGAAGTGAAAACTAATTAGTACAAATAATATAAAGGAAGAAATTTTATGAGAGAAAGTTTTGGCAGTGCATTCATGTATAATCTCATCATCATCTTTTTACTAGTTGTTTTTGCCTTTATTATGGGAACTGTAAGTTATTATAAAGCATTTAAGGTTAACGCAATAATTATAAATGCAATTGAAAAGTACGAGGGATATAACAGTTTAGCTGTTACTGAAATTGATAGATTACTAAATACTATTGGTTATCGTAGTGAAACAGATTTTACATGTCCGACTCGCGATGGAGTAAAACCATTACCTATTGTAAAGGGGACATATCATAAGTATTGTGTTTACCAATATAATGCAGGCGATAATTATCGTCAATATGGCGTAGTAACTTACATGAATATTGAATTGCCCATAATAGGGGAGTTTCTTAGAATACCAGTATTTTCCAAAACAATGAGACTCTATAATTTTGGTTAAGTAAATAGAATTGGATGTGTTGATAGATGAAGGAGTCAATTAATACTGCCTTTCTTATTAAGGTGATGATGTTTTTTTTGGCGACCATTATTGCACTTATAATAGGTACATTAAATTATACCAAAACGTATCGAATTAAAAATCATCTTGTTGAAATTATTGAGAAGCATAAAGGATATACTACGGCAGCGAAAAATGAAATCAATACAACTTTAAGGGAAATTGGTTATAAAACCAATCCTTTAAATAGTTCTCGCTGTCCTAGTGTGACCGGTGGTTATTTAGTGTCAGTTAATCCAGATTTTAGGTACTGTATTTATCGCCATAATGATGTGAAGGGTTATTTTTATACGGTGGTAGTATACATGTATTTTGAAGTACCTGTTATTGCTGATTTTTTCGAATTTCCTGTTTCCGGTCAAACAATTGTTATTTATGACCTATAATTGAGAGGGTGAAATTATGAACGTTGTTGTTACTAATCGATACAAATCACTAATTGAAAATTTAGATATTGATATTATTAAAGAGATGAACGGTGAATTTGATGTTGAAGAAATTATTTCAACTTTCCAAAATTTCTTTTTTCAAAGAATGATTTTGGATATCACCGCCATTAAAAATTATCAAGATATTAAAAATTTACAAAAACTTTCAATTGCTTTAGATATGGATAAGGTGATATTGTTGCTTGACAATACACCTGAAAGTTCTTCAAGAGAGTATCAATCAAATTTAATATCAATAGGAATTTATAATTTCACTCGTAATGCAGAAGGTATAATGTACCTATATAATCACCCTAATAGTTATCGTGATGTTGCTCATATTCATCAATTAATTGACCCAGAAAGAGAAGAAGAGGCAAATAAATTTGGTATTCCAACTGTTGGTCCCAGAATTATCGGTGTGAAGAATGTCACTGTTCAATCTGGAGCGACAACATTAGTATATATGATGAAAAAACATTTGGAAAAAAATTATAAGGTAACAGCAATTGAAGTTAATAAAAGAGATTTCCATTATTTTCATGACAAAGAATTAATTTCAACTGATGATACTTCTGTAACTAATATTGTTAATAAACACAGTGATAGTGATGTCATATTAATCGATATTAATGACAGTTCAGTTGCAGAAAATTTATGTCATGAAATTATTTATTTAATTGAGCCATCTATAATAAAGTTAAATAAATTTATGTTGATTAATGGTAAAAAATTAGAACAATTAAAAAAGAAAACTGTTATTTTAAATCAAAGTTTATTAACATCTAAGGATGTTTTAGATTTTGAGTATGAATCTAAATTGAAAATATTTTTTAATATGCCACCTTTAAATGAAAGGGAATCTGATATCCATGTATTAAATGTTTTTTTAACTCGTTTAGGGTTTGATAAACAAAATACGGAAGATATGACTAAAAAGAATAAAATTTTGGGGTTATTTAGCATATAATAGTTGACAAATAAGCGGAAATATCGTATGATATGCATATCAAAGAGGAGGTAAAAGTATGTTATATATGTTAGCAGCAGATGTTCCATGTGGCGAAAATTTAACAATTCCAGGGGCAATTGTTGAAATTATCCGAGTAATAATCTTTTTAATCCAAGTAGCTGTACCTATTTTATTAATTGTTTATGGAATGTGGGATTTAGGTAAAGCCGTAGTGTCACAAAAAGAAGATGAAATTAAAAAAGGACAACAAACGTTTATAAAACGACTTGCAGCTGCAATTTTAGTATTCTTTGTTGTAACTATCACCAAATTTGTAATTAGTTTTATTGGTGATATTACAGGAGATATTGAAGGTGGATTCTGGGATTGTGCTCAAAATATTATATCAAATCGGGCATCATAAAATGTTCGATAATAATTTACAAAAAACTTACTTATAAATATCATATTTCACATGGTAAAAGAAAAAACATTTATAAAACTGTTTATAAATGTTTTTTTTTATGTTATAATGTACGTGTGAGATTATATAGATTGTGGTGATGGATAATGCATAACAGAAAAATAATGACACTAATCATTTTAATTGTTTCTTTTTTATTCCAATTTGAGATAAAAGCTGATTATTTCAGAGTTTGTAAATACGAAGATATAAATACTAAAGATGAAGTTACATTGTATTGGGGAAAATCAAGTGCACAGTTAATTGCAAAAGATGGAACTCCTATTAAAGATGTAAACACTTCACTTTCTTTTCAAAGTTATTATATTGAAAATTGGTATCATGTTAATGGCTGTCCAACATATATAAATGATTTTCAAGATTATTTACATATGTCAGGAAGTTATAATTCAGAATATACCAAATATAAATTTAAAGAAGCTATTTTAGCAGGAGAAACGATTACAAGCAATCTTACTTGTGAGTATCAAGTGGAAAACGGGGAAACCGTTACATTAACCATTGATAAAAACGGTAAGATAACCAATAATAAAGGAGCGAGTATTAAAAACGAATTTGAAGTCGTAAAAATTTTTGACACGCAAAATCGTTGTCCAGTTTCATTATGTTATGACAAAGAAATAGGACAAGATCATTTAAATTTTTCTGACGATATTGATTACAAATGTCCTTGGTGGTGGGTAAATGCTCACAATAATACTGAAGAAGATCGTCAGCAAAAATTAAATTCAAGTTTTGGTAATGATTTATCAGAAGAACAAGAGTTAGAAGCCCAAATTATCATTACAGAATATAATAGAGCGCTAGATGCTTATGCATCATGTCTTGATATAGTTGATGAATTTAAACAAAAGTGTACAGCGCTTTATAATTCTATGAATAATATATGTTCATCAGGTGATGATGAAGAATGTGTGGGTGCTCAAACTAATTACAAGAAGTGCATTGAAAACAACTATACACAAGATGAAATCGAAGCGTATTGTTCAACAGAACGTAAAGATTACGAGCTTGCTAAAGATCAAGTAGAAAACTTTGAAAATAGAACAGGCACTAAATTAGGAATTGATTTAAGTACAACTGAAGAAGCTGATTGTGGCGATCTATTAGGAAATGAGCTAATAGATTGGTTTAAAAATGCATTTTTTATCATTCAAGTTGGTGCGATAATATACACCATTATTGCTACGATTTTTGGTTATGCCGGTGCAGTCATATCAAGTGATGAAGATGCTATTAAAAACGTTCATAAAAAATTTACAACAAGATTATTTATTTTAGCTTTCTTGATTTTACTGCCAATATTAATTGAATTTGTTTTAGGCCTAACTGATGTACCTGGATTGACTAATAAAGATCCGTTCTGCGAATAAAAAGGAGTGACCTTATGTGGGATTTATTTGTATCGCTTATAAAAACAATGTTCGCGTTATTTGATAGATTAATAGCGTGGGTAATAGATCAAGCATATAATTTACTAATGTTAATTGCAGATACCAACATATTTGCAAATCAAGCAATAGAAGCATTTGGAAATAGAATATATGCCTTGCTTGCACTTTTTATGTTGTTTAAATTAACTTTTTCATTAGTGAATTATTTAATATATCCAGATGAATTTACAGGAAAAGAAAAAGGAGGAAATAAATTAATTCTTAATGTTCTTTTAGTTTTGTTATTTATTCCTTCTTTTCCTATCTTGTTTAAACAAGCATATAACTTACAAGAAATAATTTTAAAAAACCATGTTCTAGAACAAGTTGTTTTTGGTTATCCACTGCAAAGTGCAACTGGTAATATATCAGAAAATGGAGAACAAAATCAAAACAATCCAATGGGTACTTTATCTTTCGAGGTTTTTACAGCCTTTTTCCAACCAAATGAAAATGTTGTACCTAATTGTTCTAGTATATATAGCATTGTACAAGATGATCCAAATGATGTGAAGTTTCCAGAAAATTGCGAAAGTCAACTTCAATCGATATTGGGAAACAAAGGAATGAGTAATTTGCGCGAAGCTTTAGTTTCTAAAAATGTTGATTCCCTATTATCATGGGAATTAATTTCTGCTAAAGAAAGTGGTGAATTTGTTTTTAACTATAAATGGTTAATATCAACTGCTGTAGGTGTTGTTGTAGCATTGATAATGATAATTTTTTGTGTGGATGTTTCCATTCGTGCAGTAAAACTAGGTTTTTTAGAACTAATTGCACCAATTCCAATTGTTTCTTACATTGATCCCAAAAGTGGTAAAGACGGAATATTTAAAAAATGGTTAACCACAGTTATTAAAACCTTTTTGGATTTATTTATTAGACTTATAGGTATTTTCTTTGCTATTTATATCATTTCATTACTTGCGCGTTATCCAATGGAAAGTATTAGTACAGGAGAACCTGTAACAAATCCATTTGTTAAAATTTTCATTATTATAGGTGCATTATTGTTTGCTAAACAATTGCCTAATTTAATTTCGGACATTACAGGAGTTAAATTTGATAGTGGAATGTTTACATTAAACCCAATGAAAAAAATTGGAGGAGCGCCATTACTTGGAGGAGCAGCAGCTGCTGGAATGACTGTTGCCGGTGCTGGAATTGCTGGTGGTGCTAAAGCGCTTGGAAGATTAGGATGGGCAGGATTATCTAGAATTCCAATTGGCGGAAAAGATCAAGCGCAAGAACGATTCCAATACAATCTTGAAAAAGCAAAAGGAACTTTTATGGATCATATGACTGCAGGTAAAGATGTTGCCCTTCAAAGATTTAAAACAGCTGGAATTGCTGGGTCCGAAAAGGTGGCTGATGTTGATGGAGTAGGAAAAGTATTAGCTAAACGACGTGCCGACGAGGCAAAACTTATGAAAAGAGAATTAATCAAAAAAGGTGAAAAAATAGCACAAAAAGTTCAAGAAGCGAAAAAACGTGATCCAAACATTAAGAAAAGTGATATATTATTTTCTTCACCAAAATATAGACAATCATATGAAAATTTAGATAAGGCTAAAAAGACAATGTATAAAGCTAAAGATGCAGTAGCAATCGCGCAAAGTAGATATGCGGCAGCAGCAAGTCGAAATGATCAAGCGGAGATGGCGCATTGGGAAGAACAATATAAGAAAGCAGTTCAAATATCAGGTAAAGCAGCTGGTAAATATGAAGATTTGAAAAAATATCATGAAGAGATAAGAAAGTTATATCCATCAGATGCTAAAATTGAAGATGCTTATGATGCATATGAAAAATGGAATAGTGAAGTTGAAGCTCCAACATTAGAATCTTATACACCAATAACTGAACCATCTGCGCCACCAACACCACCAACAGGCGGTGGCATGGGAGCTACTCCACCTAAATCCAATGACCTTCCAAAAATAGATCCCGATACAGGTTATGTATTAAATGATAGTGGCTTATATGTTCCACCAAATGATAAGAAAAATGAAAATTCAGAAAAATAATAGAAAAAGGGGTGTGATACTAGATGAATCAAAAAGATTATTTAATTCCTGCCAACACAAAAAGATCAATGCTAATATTTAGTGTTTTTACACCAATTGATTTAACTATTTTCCTTATTGGAGTGGGGCTTACATTAATTTTGTTAATGGCATTACCTTTAGAAAATTTAATTATGGCACTTATTGCCCTATCTCCAGCTCTTATTGCTGGGGTTCTAGTTATGCCTGTACCTAATTATCACAACATTCGAGTCATTTTAAAAAATATCTTTATCTTTTATACAACAAGGCAAAAATTTGTATGGAAAGGTTGGTGCTTTACTAATGGCGAAGAAAATCAAAAGCAAATATACAAGCGATGATATCCCTGTAAAAAGTATTACAAATGGGATGATTTTGTTGGATAATGGGTACAAAGTAACGGGTGTTAAAATTATGCCCAAAAACATATTTATTTTAGATCAAGAAATGCAAAATAGTATAATCGCTAATTTAAAAAATGTATATAATCTTATTGATTATGAATTTTGGGTTATAGCAGCTGACAGACCAGTTGATATTAATGTTTATTTATCACAATTACAACTATTATATAATTCTGTTAATAGTCAGATTAAACGCAAATTAATTATGGAAGATATTAATAAAGGGAATATGTTTATGAATAATAATGTTGTTGATACTGAATATTTCTTGTTATTTAAAGAAAAAGACAACGATTTAATTCAAAAGCGTATTCGTGTATTAATTAATGCCTTTGCTAGTGCAGGGCTTTCGTCTCACCAAACTACTAACGATGATCTAAGAATGATTTTAGATAATTTCTTAAATGGTGGACAAACTACTACATTTGGAACGGTGATAGGATAATGAATATAAAGGAACAAATAGCGCCCAAAGGGCTAGAATTTAGACCAGGTGAGTTTATAATTAGTGATAAATGGGCAACAATATTAACTGTTGTGTCATATCCCAAGATGGTAAATGTTGGATACCTATCAGCGCTTACCAGTATGTCAGGAGTCAAAGTGGTTATTAAACATATACCGCTTCCATTTTCAGTACTTAGAAGAATGATAAATAAAGAAATAGCTGATTTAAAACAACGCTATCAAGAAGAACCAGATAGAACTATTCAAGAGCGTATTCGTCAAGACTATGAATCACTTGAATATTTTGTATCAATGTTAGCAGCAAGTCAATCAAAGATTTATGATTTTCAAATGCATATTATGATTACTGCTGATTCTGAAGAGGAACTTATTAGTAAAAAATTGCAAGTTAAAAACTATATCGAAGCAATGGAAATGCGCGCTTTTCCTCTTCGCTTTGAACAGGAAAAAGTATTGAAATCAATTCTTCCGATTTATCCACCGCAAGATATTGAACAACGAATTGGTACACCAATGCCTTCAACAACAATGGCGGCAATGTATCCATTTATTTTCGATAGCATTAAAGATCCAGGACTTTCGACACTACTTGGTGTTGATTTTTCTGGCGGAGTAATTTTATTTAATCAATTCCTATATCAAATTAAAAAGGAACATAACAGAAATAATGCTAATATTATTATTTTGGGTACATCTGGTAGTGGTAAATCTACTGCGGCTAAACTGTTGTTGCGCAGTAATTTTAGAAATAATCATCAAATTGTTGTAATTGACCCCGAAGGTGAATTAGAAGAAATGACAAGGCGTTTTGGTGGGGACTTTATTGATTTAGGTAAGGGTGGCGAATTTGGTATGATCAACCCTTTAGAAGTAGTACTAGATTATGACGATGAAGAAGTAAAAGAGGGATTAGGATATACTGTTTTAACAAGAACTCTTCAAACCTTAAAAGCTTTCTTAAAATACTATGATCCTCAAATTGATGAAGATGTTGTTACGATGTTTAGTGAAGTTGTTCAAGATACATATCGTCGTTTTGGAATGGATTTTAATACCGATTTTACGAAATTTACTTCCAAAGATTATCCAACTTTCACTGATGTTTATGCAACCATTAGAGGCCGTCTTTTATCAATGCCAGAACAAAGTCATGAAAAAGAAATTTTAGAAAGATTAGAATTAAAAATTCGACCAATTGTTAAAGAATTAAAATATTATTTTGATGGGCATACTACAATACAACCAAAAAGTGAAATGATAGTTTTCAATATTCGGGAATTAATGAATGCAGATACTAACATTAGGAATGCATTATTCTTCAACATTTTAAAATATGCATGGAGTCTTACCTTAAATAAGAGTGTTAATACAGTCTTAATGGTTGATGAGGCACATGTGTTACTAAGTGGTAATAATACATTAGGTGCTGACTTCTTAGCACAAATTCAACGCCGTTCCCGTAAATATAACACAGGAACAATTGTTATTACACAGCAACCAAGTGATTTTTCAGATCCTGCAGTTATTACTCAGGGTAAGGCAATTTTTGACAATGCTTCATACTATTTAGTTATGGGGCTAAAAAAACAAGCTGTTGAGGATTTAGCAAAATTAATTGATTTAAATGATAATGAAAAAGAAAGTATCAAGCGATATAATCAAGGAGAGGCTTTGTTTATTTGTGGAAGCCGAAGAATGAGAATAAATGTTGTTGTTACTGAACAAGAATTAGATTCATTTGGTAGCGGTGGAGGATTTTAATAATTTAAAGAAGTAGAGGTGGTGATATGCCATGGATGAAAATAACAATAAAAGTTTAGGTCAAAAAGTAACGGAAACCATGGCTAAAGCCAAAAAAATAAAAAAATTGTGGACATATATCTCCACGGCATCAGGAGTGGGATCTATTTTAGTTCCTGTTTTCCTAGGTATTATCTCGGTATTTATAATATTGACACCAATGATAGCTGTTTATGAAAAAATAGATAATTTGAAACAAGAAGCAGCTAGTTTTTGGGAAAAAACCGTTAATTTGTTTAAATTCAAAGGTTTTCGTTCAAATGAAGAAGTTCAAAATATCGAAAGAGAAGAATTTATAGAAGAACTTGAAGATGTTTATAATGAATACTATTATGACAAAAATGTCAAATTAGATATGCCTCTATTAACATCAACCTTATTTTATGGTAAGTATATTCCCATAGAAGATGTTGACGAAGGGTGTGCATCATATAGGCAAAATGAATCGGGAGATTTTGTTTGTCTAGATGAAAACAATAGGGAAATCAAAGGTAACAAAGCTATTAATTATAAACAGATGAAAAAAGATGTTTCAATACTAGCAAAATATATGGTGCGAAAAGTTGAAGTTGTGTATTGTGTTTTTGAAACAGAAGTCCCATCTGAAGATGGTGGCGATCCGCAAATAGATAGGGAAGTTGTGCCATCTGAAAATAATAGTGATTGTCCAGAAGGTGCTAGTAAAGAAATAGAGATAAGATATTATTTAGACACAAATCAATATAAACAATTTTTAAAGGAAAAAAATGGATGGGGAGAATACAATTTTGAACAAAAGTTGCGAGACATTGGAGCTGATGTACCTGATGATCCTGTTGATAAAAATCTTTTTTTAGATAAAAAGATAGAAGAAATTGATCAAATTAAAGAAACTTTTAATTATTTGATACTTGGTATTGGAATAGGGACTGATCCATGTTATGGGTATATTTCAGGCGGTAAAGCTGAGAATGTTGATCTTGATGATTCTATGTTTCAAAATATAGAAGTACAATTAATGCAAGCTCAAAGTCCAACTGCGAGCTTAAGTTCAGACATACCACAAACAATTTATCATTCTGGGCCTATACCAATGAGTGAATACCTAGCGGGCGTAGTCCACGCTGAAATGGGTGCAAGTGCTCCTGATGAGGCCATTAAAGCTCAAATAATCGCGGCTAAATCATATGCAATAGCCCGTGCAATTAGTCGAGATAGACTTATTTATGAAGATGGAAAATATATTTTACAGATTCGTAATTCAAGTTTAGATCAAAACTATTGCCCATTAAACCAAAAGTGTACTCACAATACTTTTGAAATAAGAAATGGTCAATACGTTTATTTTAATAAAGAACCATTAAGTTATGATCAACAAGAAAGATTAAGGAAATTAGTTAATGAAGTGGAAAATGAGTATTTAGCAACATATGGAATAAATGAAGATGTTGTAATTGCACATGCAAGTTATTTATCTGATACGGATAAAAAAGATGTTATGTCACAAAAAATGGCAAGAGAATGGGCTAATGCTAATTTGAATTATAAAGAAATTCTAGCGCGTTCTTATTCATATATGCTTTTAGATATATCTTCAATGACAGTTAATGTTTCAGTTAATGTTTGTTCAGAAAACATTTGGGAATTCAATGGTGATTTTGATGAGGTATTTGTGATGGCTCCTGTTGGATCAGTAAAGGGGATAACTTCATATCCTGCATCATGTCGATGTCATCCATCACAGAAAAAATATAAAACTCATACAGGAGTAGATTTAGCTATCAATTATAATACACCAATTACTCCTATAGCTGATGGAGTAATTGCGGAACCCCCTATTATTGCTAATCGTGGAAGTAATAAATGTGGTGGAAGTATCATAAAAATAAAGCATACTACTTCTACCGGTGAAGTTTATTATAGTCGATATGTTCATTTAAATTCGAATTCAAACAATATTTTAGCTAAATTAAGAGTAGGAGATACTGTAACCAAAAATACTGTAATTGGATATGTTGGTGGATTACCAACTGATAATGACAGTTACTCTTGCTCAACTGGGACTCACTTGCATTTTGAATTATATAA
>ERZ773359.3438-NODE-3438-length-18098-cov-10.014798_pt1 | contig 18098 bp, 15 predicted proteins | sample MGYA00374955_ERZ773359 | MGnify/ENA primary metagenome ERZ773359 (study PRJEB29098, sample SAMN04486028) | biogas fermenter metagenome | study: EMG produced TPA metagenomics assembly of the Biogas fermentation microbial communities from Germany - Plant 4 DNA1... | reverse complement strand
TGCCGTTTATGGGCCCGCAGCGCCTTTTACCAATCGGGTGGGGCCTATGGTTACCGGGATCAGCTCCAAGACGTCCTGGCTTTACTCCACGCCCGCCCCGGGTTTGCCCGCAAACAGATCCTGCTGCATGCCGCCCATCAGTATTTAGAAGGTGACGTCCAACACTGGTGGCATGAAGAGACCGGCTATGGGATCCGGACTCGTTTCTCCGATGATCTCTTGTGGCTGCCCTATGCCGCCTGTCGCTATGTCAAGCACACGGGCGACCAGCGCATTTGGAAACACCAGGTTCCCTTCCTGGAAAGTCCACCCTTAGAAGAGCATGAGCTGGAACGCTATGAGCAGGCCAAGATCTCCGCGGAGACGGGTACCCTCTATGAGCACTGTGTCCGCGCCATCGAGCGGGCGCTCCGTTTCGGTCAACATGGTCTCCCCTTAATGGGCACGGGCGACTGGAATGACGGGATGAGTGCGATCGGGGCGGGAGGTGCCGGGGAAAGTGTCTGGTTAGGATGGTTTATCTACCATGTCCTGCAAGAGTTCATACCCTTCGCCGTCAAACAGAAAGATACCGCCCGCGCCGAGCGTTACACGGCGATCTGCAATGAATTGAACATCGCCCTCAATGCGCACGGCTGGGACGGGCAGTGGTACCGCCGGGCTTATAACGACCAGGGTGACCCCATCGGTTCGATCACCAACGCGGAATGCCAGATTGACTGTATTGCCCAAGCCTGGGGCGTCATCTCCGGCGCGGCCGAACCCGATAAGGCGATCCTTGCGATGAATTCGCTCGACAATAAACTGGTCCGCCGGGAAGAGGGAGCGCTGATCTGTCTCCTTACTCCGCCCTTTAACAAAACCGAACCCAGCCCCGGCTATATCCAAGCGTACCCGCAAGGGATCCGCGAAAACGGTGGCCAGTATACCCACGGCACGATCTGGGCCGTGGTTGCCTGGGCCAAGTTGGGCCAAGGGAATAAGGCCTATGATCTGTTCCGGATCTTGAATCCAATAAATCAAACCCGTACTTACAATGAGGTACAGCGCTACAAGGTTGAGCCCTACGTCATGGCGGCCGATGTATATTCCGTTCCGCCCCACGCTGGTCGCGGGGGTTGGACTTGGTATACAGGCTCGGCCGGCTGGATGTACCAGGCCGGTTTGGAGTGGATCCTTGGCCTCCACCGCCGGGGGACCAGGCTTTATCTCAAACCCTGCATCCCGGAAGATTGGCCCGAATATACCGTCTGGTATTGGTATGGGCAGTCCCAGTATGAGATTAAAGTAGAAAACCCCGAGCGGAAACAGACGGGCGGTTCCTACCTGGAACTGGATGGAGAACAGCTCGAAGATGTGGAGGCTGGTATTCCCCTCGTCAACGACGGTGAAAAGCATCAGGTCTTGCTGATTCTCTAGCGCTTTTACGCAAAATAAAAGGGGTTATCCGCGCTTTCGGATAACCCCTTTTGCTTTGTGCATTATTTTCGTCGGTTGTGTTTTAGCACCACACTTCCCGTCGTCTTGGCCCCAGCTGGTTAGATGTAAATCCGGGGCACGCGGCTACTGATCTGACAGACCACCTCGTAGTTGATGGTGTTCAGGTGCGCGGCGACCTCTTCCACCGTGATCGCCTTCCCCTTTTGCTCCCCGATCAGGACTACTTCATCGCCCACTTGAACCGGGGCATCACCCACATCCACCATGCACTGGTCCATACAGATCGTCCCAACCACCGGGTAATACTCGCCGTTAATTAAGACCCGCGCTTTGCCCGAAAGGGCCCGGCTCCAGCCGTCGGCATACCCGATCGGGAGCGTGACAATGGTCGTCTCGGCACGGGTATGGTAACACTGTCCGTAACTGATCCCCATCCCCGCCCGCACTCTTTTTACAAACACCACTTTGGTCTTTAAGGAAAAGGCCGGTTTCAGCTTTATCTTTCCTTGCTCGCACCAGGGCGAGGGCAACATCCCATAGAGAATCAAACCGGCCCGTACCATGTCAAAATAACTTTCGGGAAGGTTAAGAATCCCCCCGCTGTTCGCCATGTGTTTCAGGGGAAAACTGATTCCTTTACTTTCCAGTTCCTGCAGCAACCGGGTAAAGGTACGCAGTTGCTGCCGGGCGTAGGTCAAATCGGCCGCATCGGCCGTGGCGAAGTGGGTGTATATCCCCTCAATGCTCAATCCCGGCAAGGAGAAGCTTTTTTCGATCGCCGCTCCGCCCTCGGCCGCTAAAAAGCCAATCCGCCCCATCCCGGTGTCAACCTTAATATGGGCCCGCAACTTTTGGCCCCGACGGATCATCTCTTGGGAAAGGGCGGCCGCACTTTCCCCGCTGGTAATGGTCGCGACCAGATCGTAGGCGCAAAAAGCCCGCGCTTGCTCCGGTAAGCAGGGAGCAAAGACCAGAATGTTGCCGTCCACACCCGCTTGGCGCAGGGCGATCCCTTCCTCCGGTAGCGCCACGCCAAACCAAGCAATCCCTTCGGCCTGGGCTAGTTTGGCCACCGAAGATGCCCCGTGACCGTATGCTTCGGCTTTAATCACCGCCATCACTGGGCGCTCCGGTCCAACCAGCGCTTTTATCCCCCGTAAATTGGCGCGGATCGCCGCCTGGTCGATCTCCACCCAAGTCGGGCGGATGATTTGTGCTCCACCATTCAACATTGGCCTGCCCCCATTCCCATCACCCGCGGGATCCGCGGCAGAAGGTCCCCCGCCAGGATCCCGGCCGGGCCGATCTCCTTCGCCGCCAAGTCCCCGGCTTGCCCGTGCAGATAAACTCCCACCACGGCAGCCTGCGCCGGCGCTAATCCTTGGGCCAAAAGGCCGCCGATCATGCCCGCCAGAACGTCACCGGTGCCCCCGGTGGCCAGCGCCGGATTCCCGGTACGATTAATGTAGATGGGTTCTTCCCCACTACCCACGAGGGTCGCTGCACCCTTCAGCACAAGCGTAACCCCCCATTGTTCCGCCTTTTCTTTGACCAGCCCCAGCCGGTTGGCCTGTACGGCCCCGGTGGACAGCCCGCAAAGGCGGGCCATCTCCCCCGGATGTGGCGTCAAAATTAAAGACCCTTTCACCTTCGCCCACCACTGGGGGATTGGGGCCAAGAGATTGAGGGCGTCGGCATCAAGCACGCGGCCGGGCTGGGCCAGACTGAGAACCGTCGCCAAGATCTCCTGCCCGTCCGGTTCGGTAGAAAGCCCCGGTCCGACCACAATGGCGTCATAATCCTCCCACTGCAACCGCGACCAGGGTTTAACCATTAGTTCCATCGGTTTTTCAGGGAGGTTTAAACCATCCCGTACTCCCAGCGTCACCAGGCCGGCACCACTCCGCAAGCCCGCCAGACCGGCCAAGACCGGTGCCCCAGTCATGCCCGCGGCCCCACCCACCACTAAAAGATGGCCTTGGGTTCCTTTGTGGGCCTGCGACCTTCTTTGCGGGAGGAGGGCAGCAAGCTCACTCTGGTCCAAAGTATAGTAGGCGGTGGCGCGGTCGGTCAGCAATGGCGGGGGCAGGCCGATCTGATCCACAATGATCTCCCCGGCATACTCCCGTCCTGGATAGACCAGAAGGCCCACTTTCGGCAGGCCGAAGGTGACGGTGAGCGTCGCCCGCACCGCCGGGCCGGGCACCCGCCCGCTATCGGCTTCCACGCCGGAAGGTAGGTCCACCGCCACCACCGGCCGGTCCGTATTATTCAATGCCGCAATAACCGCGGCCATCTCTGCCGCAACTTCTCCCTTGAAACCGGTCCCCAGCAGCGCATCGACCAGAACCGTAAAGGAAGAGCATACAGAAGGATCGGCCAGCAAGGCCGACCAGGGCGCTTCCTTAATCCCTAAGCGCCGCGCCACCTCCCGGTTGGTCGCCGCATCCGGCGGCAAATTCTGCACTTCCGTGGGGGCAAAGATCATCACTTCCGCGCCGGCCAGGGCCAACAACCGGGCTAAAGCCCAACCATCCCCGGCGTTGTTCCCTTTGCCACAGATGATGCCCACTTTGCCCAAGGGAAAACGCGCTTTGATCGCCTTAAAGAGGGCAAGGGCTGCGTGTTCCATCAAAAGCAGCCCCGGATAGGCGTACTCCTCCATGGCTAACCGGTCGATCTCCCGCATCTCCTGCGCCATTGCCACTTTCATCTTTCGATCCGCTCCATAATGACCTGCGCGACCGCGTATTCTTTACTGTGGGCAATCGACAAGTGGGTCTTGTCCACCCCCTGCTCCTGTAGGTAGTCCTGAAGGCGCGGGGATAAGGAAAAATAGGGGGCGCCCAGGTCGTCGTTGTAAACCTGCACTTCCTGCCATTTAAAACCGCGAAAACCGGTCCCCAGGGCTTTAAAAAAGGCCTCTTTGGCCGCAAACCGTCCTGCTAAACGGTGGGCGGCCCGGCCACAGATTTCCAACTCTGCGGGGGTAAAGACCCGCTGCAAAAAGGTCTCCCCCCGTTTGACAATCAAATTGGCGATCCTGCTGATCTCCACGATGTCGGTTCCAATTCCTTTAATCATAACAGACTCCATGGTCCGGCCTCCAGTTCCGGCTTGGGGGGACCAACTTTTTTATAGAAAGAGGGGGCGACGTTCTCGAAACCGTATTGCCGGTAATAGAGGATCGGCTCAGTTCCGCCCGTCATAAAATACCCCCCGTCCCGTAATGCCTGATTGAACCCAAGGTAGATTTTTTCTTTGGCCTCTTCCGTAAAATAGATCACCACATTCCGGCAGATAATCAAGTCTAAGTTCTCCGGGAAAGGTTCCAGTAACATATTGTGTTTCGTGAACTGAATCCGCTTTTTCAAGTTTTCATCAAAATAGAATACCTCGCCCGCCTGCCGGAAATACTTCTCCCGTAATTCCGCCGGCAAACTTTTCACTTCATTAAAGTAGTAGGCTCCTTGCTGAGCCTTGTCCAAGACCACCTGATCAATATCGGTGGCCAGAACCGTCGCCCGGTGCAGCGCGTTCAACTCCTTTAAGATAATGGCGACCGAGTATGGTTCCGCACCATTGGAACAGCCCGCCGACCAGATCCGGATCGTCCCTGAACTGCGCAAAATCTCGGGCAAAATCCGCTCCCATAACTCCATGAAGCGGTCTGGATTACGGAAAAACTCCGAAACATTAATGGTCAGACGCTTCACAAACTCTTGAAAACGTCGGGGATTGGTCTTTAAGACATTTAGGTATTCATCGTAATCTTTGACCTCCCAATAGCTCATTAACGAATGAATCCTGCGGTCCATCTGCTGACTTTTATATAAAAAAAGATCGGTCCCACATAGTTGGGAAGCTTCCTTCTTAAACTCCTCATAGGAAAGGGCCATGGTCGAATCATCCTCCGCTTTCGTCATCTCAATCCAGCAAAACCTTTTGTTACATTCGACGGGGGACAAGGTTTTCCTTTTTCCGGGTTTGACATTGGCTGTTGGGTAAAGCCCCACCCGGACTGATTGTGGCAACAACGCGAATTTTTTAGTCGATAATCAGATCAGCCAACGACCGTTTGGGCACATGATGCACGCCCTTTTCATCCCGCCAGTAGCGGATATCCCCGCTTTTATCCACCGTCTCGAGGACCACCTCTTCTTGCGGTCGCCCCAACGCCAACACCAGTAAGATCTCAAAATGGCTGGGAATCTGGAGCGCTTGCCGTAAACCCGTCCGGTCAATGGCGCCGATCATACAGCCGCCCAGCCCCGCCTCGACGGCACCCAAAAGCATGCTTTGGGCGGCAATACCATGGTCACAGTCGAAATTTTTACTTATGGTGGTATCTCCTAAGATCACAATATAGCCCGCTGGGCGCTCGCCGGGGGCCGGACCCGGCCAGTCGGTAAGGTACCCCGCCCAGCACAAATGGGGAAAGATCAGACTGTTCCGCTCGGGCGTATAGGACAACAGATACTTTAAAGGTTGACGGTTGGCCGCCGACGGCGCACACCGTGCCAGTTCCACCAGTTCAACCAGGGTTGCCCTGCTTACCGGAGAATTTTCGTAAAACCGGCGGTAACTCCGGTTCTTTCTGATCAATTCTTTTACCATCAGTCTCCTCCTTGTCGATCAGTTTATCCCAACCGCTTCCTCCTCCAACTTACGGTTTTTAACGTCACGGGCCGTCAAGAGAAAACTGCGGAGGGTCACGGCGCACAAAACAATCGCCCCGCCAACCAGTGCCCAGATTCCCGGCTTTTCGCCGGTAAAAATCAGGACCCAGACCGGGTTTAACAACGGCTCGAGCAGGGGGACTAGTACCCCCTCGAGGGCGGAGACTTTTTTTAAAGCAATAGTATAAAGAATATAGGAAAGCCCGATCTGGAAGAAGCCCATTAAGGCCAGGATCAGCCAGCCCATCGGGTCGGCAAGGGGTGCCCTGACCACAAACGGGATCGCCACCACTGCGGCAATGAGGTTACCTAGCAACACCGACTCAACCGGAACACCGTCCCGCTGTTTCCGCAGAAGGACGGCGGTCAGGGCAAAGAAAACACCACTGACCACAGCAAGCACGTTCCCCCAAAAAGCACCGGGAGACAATTCTTCCTTGAAAAAAAGGGCCATCCCGGATAAAACCACGATAATAGTTACCCAATCAATCCCGCTCGTTTTCTCCCCCAAAAACAGACGGGCAAAGAGCACCACGTAGATGGGGGCCGTATATTGGAGGAGAATGGCATTGGCCGAGGTGGTCATCTTATTGGCCATAACAAAAAAGATGACGGTTCCGGCATAGGCAAAAGCCGCGGCCCACTGCCATCCCGAGCGGTTCAGCTTTGGCCGCTTCGTATAACCCCACATCAAAATAGCCGCAAAGAAACTACGCACTCCGGTAATGGCCAGCGGGTTCCAGTCGATCAGTTTGATCAACAGTCCACTCGTACTCCAAAGAATGGCCGTGATCACTAGTAAGATTACGGCTTTTGTCCGTTCCGAATTCCCTTGTGCGGTTTTGAGTTCGGTCATCCCGTTGCATCCTTTCCATAGAAATATTTCTTTGTTAATTGCTAAAGCTCTAAGTCCAAAGCGGCAGACCAATCCTGATCAAAAGGACAGTTATAGTATATCATTGCGGTTGTCTCTTTTCCACCTCTTTCCCGGTGTTGCGCTTGGCATTTCTACATCAATTTAAACCGTAATTTAAACCGTTTCCCCCTTTTTTCCGCCGCCGAAATCTTGATTATCCCCTACTTTTATGTTAGATTTATAATATCCCAATATTCCCACCAACTTACTAGGTTTAGAAAGGAGCGTACACCTTGCTGATTTCAACAAAAGGAAGATATGGTTTGCGATCAATGGCCGATCTGGTGCTTTACGCCCAAAACAAACCCGTTCCTCTACGGGCGATCGCTGAACGGCAGGGTATCTCCGAATCCTATTTGGAACAAGTCTTTGCCCTCTTGCGCAAAGCCGGGTTAGTCAACGCCATCCGGGGCTCCTATGGCGGTTATATCTTGGCCCGACCAGCCCACCAAATTACCGTCGGCGAAGTGTTACAAGCTCTGGAGGGGCCGCTGACTCTCGCCAATTGTGCCCACGGCGGAACCACAATCGAATGCGACAAGACGGATACCTGTTTGACGATGTCTTTTTGGCAGGAACTCTCCGCCAAAATGGATGAAGTGCTTTCTTCCACTACCCTCCAGGATTTGGTGGATCGAGAAAGGGCAACCGGCAAAAGCCCGGAGCCAAAGGATAAGTAGTGAAGAAGAGTTGCATAAAACAGCAAAAACCGGGGTGAAACCTCGGCTTTTTATTATACAATCGATTACAAATCATTCAATTAATAAAAGCCCTTACTACTTAAGATAATCGTTCTTCAACTTTAATCTCAGAATCGGGTTCTAAATCCAGCAGGGCATTGACCCGTGGGCCGCTGGAAAACTGGATGGTGATTTTTTTGGCGTTCACATCGACCACCACTGCTTCTTCGTGGGTGTTCAACACGACTACGCTACCCACTGGGTAGGAAGCGATCGAACGCTCCATGGCCGCCACGACCTCTGGATCGTATTTTTCGGGTGCACTTTCACGCAACTGCCGAATGGCTTCGTGGCTCCACATGGCTTTCCGGTAGACACGGCCGCTGGTCATCGTCTCGTAGGAATCGGCCACCGCGACAATCTTACCAAACAGATGGATCTTGTCGCCAACTAGCCCCTTGGGGTAACCGCTCCCATCCATCCGCTCATGGTGCTGATAGGCAGTATGCGCCACCAGAATACTCAAATCCCGCTCCGAACGGAGGAGTTGGAAACCGAAGTTCGTATGTTCACGCACCGCCACCATTTCCTCTTCGGTCAGTTTCCGCGGTAGTTCTATGATCCGCGGGTCAACACAGACCATACCCAAGTCATGGAGGAGCGCACCCGTGGATAAATCTTTCACTTTATCGCGGGCCAGGCCCATCTCCTTGGCAATCAGCGTGGAGATGATACAGACGTTCACCGAATGATGGTAATAATAATTATCATGGTTCTTAATATCCATCAGGTTGTAAAGGACGGTTGGGTTGGCCAAAATTTCATCCATGATGTACCCGACGATTTGATTGACGTTTCTGATGTTCAACTGCTGCCGCTGGGTGGCTTTGCTAAAGGCCTCCTTTACCCCTTGGATCGCTTCACGCATCGTTTGGTCACTAACGGGCGTGGTAAAATCGTTTAACTCTTCACCCGCCCGGTAAACATATAAGTTTTCATAACCCATGTCTTTTAACCGGGCCAGATAGGCCTTCGTAAGTTTAACACCGTTCGATAGTAAGACGCGACCATCCCCGGCAAAGATCGGCCTCGCCAAGCACATATCTTCCGTGATTTCATCTAATGGCAAATATCGCATGCGAACACCTACTCTCCTTCGTTCTTCAATGTAAAGCTTCCATGAAATTTAAACACTAAATCGATCCATATTGTAAAGCCGCTTCTTTGATAATCTCACTAATGGTTGGATGTGGAAAGACGACTTTCCCGATCTCTTCGATGGTCAACTTCCGGTCGATCATGAGGCTGGCCCCATAGATCAGTTCCGAAGCATACTCCGTAATCAGATGGACCCCCAAGAGCCGCCGATCACCATGGGCCACGATTAACTTACAGATCCCATCACCCCCCTCGTGCTCGGCGACATAACGACCGCTGTACCGCATGGACACTTTAACCGTTTGCACATCCAACCCTTTCCGGGCGGCTGACTCTGCGGTCTCACCAACGGAAGCCACCTCCGGATCGGTATAAATGACCGCCGGGATCGCTTCGTAGTTGACTTCCTCCGTCCCCCCCAAGATACGGTCGATACAGACTTCCGCCTCCCGGTAGGCGGTATGGGCCAACATCGAACGACCGATAACATCCCCCGCCGCATAAAGCCCCGGCACACTGGTGCGGCCCGACCGGTCCACCACCAACCGGCCGTGGTCCATCTGCGGTTGGAGGTTCTCCAAGCCAAAACCGGAGAGCAAAGGCTGGCGCCCCACACTCAACAGGACCACTTCCGCCTCCACTTCCCCTTCCCCTGCTGGAGACGTAAACCGCACCCGCGGCCCGTCAACCGCGGTCACTTGGGTGTTTAATTTAAAATCCACCCCTTTTTTGCGGTAGTTATCATGAAGAATCCCGGCAATTTCCCGGTCAATTTCGCCGCCAATCCGGTCCTGCATCTCAATGACCGTCACTTTACAGCCAACCGCACTAAAGTAGGCGGCCATCTCTAAGCCAATCACGCCCCCACCGATCACCACCAGCGAAGCAGGAATATGGTCTAGATCAAAAATCTCGGCGTTTGTCTTGACCGTGCCGGCCTCGAGCCCGGCTGCCAGCCCGGGGATGGGCGGAATTACTGGCACCGATCCGGTGGCTAGCAACAGGTTTTTTCCCGTATAATATTCGGAACCGGCCTTAACTTGAAATCCGGTACTATCGTTCCCTAGGATCGCACCCTTCGCCGTCACCACTTGCACGTTGGCATTTTGGAGCTTCGTTTTAACCCCGGCGTTTAAAATACGCACCACCTTGTTTTTGCGGGCTGTCACCCGCCGCTGATCGAAACTGAGCCCTTCTGCTTTGATCCCATAAGCTGCCCCGTTTTGGGCATGGGCAAAGATCTTCGCCGACTGGAGCCATGTTTTCGAGGGGATACAACCGCTATGTAAACAGACACCGCCCAATTCCTTTGCTTCAACCAAAAGGGTTTGCAGGCCTTTTTTTCCAGCCAAGGTCGCCCCGTGGTAACCGGCGGGCCCACCCCCAAGCACGATTACATCATATACCAAGCCTTAAAGTCCCTCCTGTCTCTTGACCAACAACTACTCCTCATCACTCGCCACTGGTTGCTCATCCCTCGGGTTCGTTCAAGCATGCCGACTGACGTTTTATAATATGCTTTAGAGTAATTCCATTTAAACCCGTGCTAATGTCACCGTCCATGATGAGAGCTTCTCGTCTCCATTAAAGGCAAACCGTGATTAAGATACTTTTTTTCGCTTATTCTATATAGGCATTCCGAACCGGAATAAACACCATCTTCACCCCTGGACTAATATAACCATGGGAAGCTTTCCACGCCGCCTGTAACAGTCCCGGTAAAGAAAAAAATCTCCTCAGTAAGCGGCGAAGGCCTCTGCCGCCCGGTATGAACTGCGGACAAAAGGACCGGCCGCCACATGGCGGAATCCCAGCTCTTGACCGAGTTTTTCGTACCGCGCAAACTGCTCCGGAGTAATGTAGGCAACAACCCGGTGGTGATGACGGGAAGGAGCCAAATACTGCCCAATCGTCAGCGCTTCACAACCTGCAGTGCGCAGGTCTTTCAGCACGGCGATCAACTCCTCCTCGGTCTCGCCCAAACCCACCATCACCCCAGATTTCGTCAGGATCTGGGGGTTAAGTTCCTTCACCCGCGCCAACAAGGTCAAAGAGCGACAATAGTCGGCTTCGGGCCGCACGGTCGGGTACAGACGCGGGACTGTTTCCACATTGTGATTGAGGACCTCGGGCTCTGCCGCCACCACTGTCTGCAAGGCCGCCCGCTCCCCTTGAAAATCGGGGATCAAAACTTCGACCGTCACATCCGGATTTAACCGCCGGATCGCCGCGATCACCGCCGCAAACTGCCCGGCTCCACCGTCCGGAAGGTCATCGCGTGTCACGGAAGTGATTACCACATGGTCTAATTTGAGCCTGGCTACTGCTTGCGCCACCCGCTGGGGCTCGTCGGGTACGACCGGTTCCGGTACTCCATTTTGGATATTACAAAACCGACAATTGCGGGTGCAATTCCGTCCTAAGATCAAAAAAGTGGCCGTCTTCCTGCCGTAACACTCCATTAGGTTGGGACAACGCGCCTCTTTACAAACTGTTGACAACGCCAGTTCCCGCAGTAAACGTTCGACATCGTTTTTTCCTTCGTTGGCTTGTACTTTAATCTTCAACCATTCTGGTTTCCGCTGCTCCATCCATAAACACTCCAAAAAATACTCTTCTTATCCTCCAGTTCAGTAACTTACTCTTCAGTAGGATAAGTAGAAACACCGCCGGTATTCTTTATAATTTTCGGCTATAACAACCGGATATTTTACTATCTTTTTTGTTAAAGGGGCCTGACTGTCAGACCGGTAATAGCGTGAACAGTAACTTGTTTTACTATGGCCTTGGCTCGAAAGGGACGAGGACAAACAACCTAATAATGGTATAGTTCGCTCTCGGGCAACAATTTAACCTGGGAATTTTTAAGCAACTCAACCGCGCGGTCCGTCTCTTCGACACGGAAGATCACGATGGCATTCTCTGCGGTCTTCCCGACAAAAGCGTACATATACTCAATATTAATCCCTTTATCATCTAATTCTTGCAAAACGCGGCCCAATCCACCCGGTTGGTCCGGTACTTCGACGGCGATCACTTCCGTTTCGCGCACGGTTAGTCCTTCTGCACGCAAAACAGCCCGCGCTTTCGCGGGATCATTCACGATCAAACGCAAGATACCGTAATCGGCCGTATCGGCAATAGCAAGAGCGCGGATGTTTATCCGGTTGGCCCCAAGGATCTTGGTGACCTGGGCCAACCGGCCGGATTTATTCTCCAAAAAGACCGAGATCTGTTTAACTTTCATCCTTTTCTCCCCTAAACAAATATTAACAATTCTATTTTACTATAGACCCGACCCGAATACAATCATCCATTGTAGAGGTTTCGTCGGTCGATCACCCGAACCGCTTTACCCTCGCTGCGGGGGATCGATTTCGGCTCCACCAGTTTAACCCGGACGTTGATCCCAAGGGCGCTTTCGATCTTCCGTCTAATGCTCGCGCCGAGTTCTTCCAGTTTGCGGATCTCACTAGCAAACATTTCTTCGGAAACTTCAATCCGAACCTCCAGGTCATCCAGATTCCCTTTCCGGTCCACGACCAGTTGATAGTGGGGAGTAGTGTCACCATTCTCCAACAAAACGCTCTCGATCTGGGAGGGGAAAATATTAACTCCGCGGATGATCAACATATCATCGGTCCGCCCTAAGATCCGGTGCATCCGTTTCGTGGTGCGTCCACAAGCACAGGCCTCCGGATAGAGGATGCTCAAGTCTTTCGTCCGGTAACGGATTAAGGGAAAGGCCTCTTTCGTCAGGGTGGTAAAGACGAGCTCGCCTTTTTCCCCGTCGGCCAGCGGCTGTTCGGTTACGGGGTCGATCACCTCGGGTAAGAAATGATCCTCGGCAATATGGAGCCCGTTCTGTTCCACACACTCGATGGCCACCCCGGGACCGATAATCTCCGACAGCCCGTAAATATCGTATGCTTTAATACCGAATTCCGCCTCAATCCGCTGACGCATCGGCTCCGACCACGGTTCCGCCCCGAAAATACCCACCCGGAGAGGGAGCGCATGGAGGTCCAACCCTTGTTCCTGGGCCGTCTCGGCCATGTATAATGCGTACGACGGGGTGCAAGCCAAGACCGTCACCCCAAAATCCCGCATCACTTGTAACTGCCGTTTGGTATTTCCTCCGGAAGTAGGTACGACCATCGCCCCGACCAGCTCCGCCCCGTAATGGGCCCCCAGCCCGCCGGTGAATAGACCATAACCATAGGCGATCTGAATCCGGTCATGCCGACCACCCCCGGTACTGGCAATACTCCGGGCCATCACTTCACTCCAGACCCCAAGATCGTTTTTGGTGTAGCCCACCACCGTCATCTTCCCGGTCGTTCCGGAGGAAGCATGAATCCGAACTACCTCATCCAGTTCAGCCGCGAAGAGGCCAAAGGGGTAATTAAGCCGCAGATCTTCTTTGGTCGTAAACGGAAGATACTTCAGATCATCGAGACTTCGTAAATCAGCAGGGGTGATCCCGGCCTTTTCCATCTTCGCCCGGTAAAAGCCCACCTTGTTATAGACCCGCTCTACAGTTGCTTTTAACCGCTTGAACTGTAACTCTCGGCGCCGCTCCCCAGACATGCTTTCGTATTCTGGACTCCACATCAATGCCCACCACTCCTTATTGATCATCGTAATCATTAAAAAAGCCTTTCGTCTCCTGCGAGACGAAAGGCTTAGCTTCCGCGGTACCACTACGCTTACTAAAAAATAGTCACTCCACCACGGGGAAACACTGCTTCCCGATGGCTGTTCTCTGGTAACGGCGGAACCCACCCGGCCGAGCCTACCACCCACACCAAGCGGGCTTCAGTCGGCAACTCCGAGGAGAACTTCACCCAGGCCTTCGGGGCCTCTCTTCCACCGTCCGAGGCTCGCTTGACCCTACCTCCAGGGCTACTCTCCCTCTTCCTCGTCATTTGCAATTAAAAATAATATATTGCATTATACCACAATGTCCGACCGGCGACAAGCATTCTAAAGGCCTAAAATTTTCCGGACCGTCTCCGCCATCGCCGCCGGGGCAATCACCTGCTGGTGGCGGACGGGTTTATCCCGTAATCCGGCCAGGACCGGCGGCAGCGCCACGCCAGTGGCCGTTGACAGCTTCTCCATCAGCGCAAACTCATCGGTGACTGCTGCTGCTTGTGGGCCCAAAACCGCCTGGGCTACCCCCTGGTTAAACTTGAAGGGACTGGCCGTCGAGGCAATAATCGTCGGCCGGTCATCCCCGGTGGCTTTCAGGTAGTCCGCATAGACTTTGTAACCAACGGCCGTATGGGGGTCCAACAAATAATGGTAACGGTCGTATACCGCACGAATCGTTGCGGTCGTCTCTGCTTCGTCGGCAAAACCTGCCCAGAACTCCTTCTGCAGCCGTTCCCTTTCTGCCGCCGTCAGCCGGTAACTCCCCTTCTGTTGCAACTGTTCCATGTAGGACCGAACCAGCGCCGGATCCGCGCCGACCAAATCATAGAGGAGGCGTTCCAGGTTGCTGGAGACCAAAATATCCATGGACGGGGAGAGCGTCTGGTAAAATTGGCGGTTCCGGTTGTACGCGCCGGTCTGGATAAATTCGGTTAAAACGTTGTTCCGGTTAGAAGCGCAGATCAGTTTATGCAGCGGTAAACCCAGTTTTTTACCGTAATAGGCGGCCAAAATGTTCCCGAAGTTTCCGGTCGGAACAACCACGTTAAAAGTCTCACCCGGCGCTAAACCGTGGTTTTGGCAAAGTTCGCTCCAGGCCTTAAAGTAGTAGACCAGCTGGGGAACGAGGCGTCCCCAGTTAATAGAGTTGGCGGAGGAGAAGGTTTTTCCCGCGGCGGCCATCTCCCGTTGAAATTCGGCGTTGGTAAAGAGCGCTTTGACCCCGGCCTGGGCTTGGTCAAAATTACCCGTCACCCCCACCACATAAGTGTTGCTTCCCTCTTGCGTGATCATCTGCCGTTTCTGCACGGCACTGACGCCGTCCTCCGGGTAGAAAACGATCACCTTAGTGCCAGGAACATCTTTAAACCCTTCCAAGGCCGCTTTGCCGGTATCACCAGAGGTCGCCACCAAGAGGACAATCTCACGGTCAAACCGGGTTTTCCCCGCGGCCACCGTCAAAAGATGGGGCAAAAGCTGCAAGGCTAAATCCTTAAAGGCACAAGTCGGCCCGTGCCATAATTCTAAAAAGCCTAGTTTTTCACTGACCATGGTCACCGGGGTGACGGCCGGTGTCGCGAAGTTATCACCGTAGGCTTGGTGGATACACTCCTTGAGCTCCGTCTGGGTATAGTCGGAAAGAAACAACGATAAAATCTGCTGGGCCAGCTGTTGGTAGGTTAAGTTGGGCTCCGCCAAGGGGGCAATCGCCATTTCTTCCGGAAATCTCTCCGGGAGGTAAAGCCCACCGTCGGGGGCTAGTCCGGTCAACAGGGCCTCCGCAGCCGTTACCGGGGCACTCTGGCCTCTGGTGCTAATATATCGCATGTTATCTCCTCGATTCTCACATAATCTGGCACGTACTATTTATTCCGCAAGTCGCTTCGCTGATTTTTTATAGTGAAAAAGCCCAGGAGAACTGGTTCTGCTTGGGCTTTCCTTCTTTTTCTCATTTGACTAGTCTTGGGTTTATTCGCCCTTCACCCGGGAAACCGAACCCTTGGTGATCTTAACCTCCACTTTATCGGCAATGCGGATACGGATATCCTCGTCGCCAAGCTCGGTAATCTCGCCGTGAATTCCCCCGATGGTAATCACTTTATCCCCTTTTTTTAAGGCATTAAGCATCTCCGTCCGTTTTTTCTGTTGCCTACGCTGGGGGAGAATCATGAGCACCCAAAAAACACCAAGTAAAACAAACATGAAAAGCATGGAAGCTCCTCCACCCTGTGGTGCCGCGGGTGCTTGTAGCGCAAAAGTCGCGAGATAGGTCATTACACAAACCTCCTAAAACAAAAATATCTAGTATAGTATACCACAAGAAGAATTAAAATCCTATGCTTTAGAATCCTTCACCATCGGCCCTTCCGTAATAGGCCGTAAAAAACGCCTTTTTCGCTTCGTAAAAGACGCCTTGCTTGATGCTTTCCCGGATCTGCTCCATCATCCGCGCTAGGAAGAACAGATTGTGGTAAGTAATGAGCATCAAACCTAAGATCTCACCCGCCTTAATGAGATGGCGTAGATAAGCGCGGGTGTACTGCTGACAGGTGGGGCAGGCGCACTCGGGATCAAGGGGTGAAAAATCCCGGGCGTACTTGGCGTTGCGCACCACCACCCGCCCGCGACTGGTCATCGCGGTCCCGTTCCGGGCGATCCGCGTTGGTAAGACGCAATCGAACATATCGATCCCGCGGGCGACTCCTTCCCACAACGCGTCGGGCGACCCGACGCCCATTAGATACCGCGGCTTATCCTCCGGTAAGAGCGGTACCGTATAGTCCAGGACTTCGTACATGACATTCTTCGGCTCACCCACGCTCAAACCACCCACGGCATAGCCGGGAAAATCCATCGCCACCAGCTCCCGGGCGCTCTTCTCCCGGAGATCCCGGAACGCAACACCTTGCACGATCCCGAACAGCGCTTGATCTGTCCGGTCATGCCGTTCGCGGCAGCGGGCCGCCCACTGGGTCGTTCGTGCCTGGGCCAAGGCTGCTTCCTCGTAAGTCGAGGGGTAAGGCAGGCAAACGTCGAAAGCCATCGCGATATCGGCCCCCAAAGCCATTTCGATCTCCATCACTTTTTCCGGGGTAAAAAAGTGGGGTGCGCCGTCGATATGGGAGCGGAAGAGCACCCCATCATCGCTGATCTCGTTCAATTTGGCTAAGCTAAAAACCTGAAACCCGCCACTATCGGTGAGGATCGCCCCCGGCCAGTTCATAAAGGCGTGCAAACCGCCGGCCTCGCGGATCAGTTCATGTCCGGGCCGCAGGTAAAGATGGTAGGTATTGCTTAGAATAATCGACGCCCCCAGAGCCTGCAGTTGATCGGGGCTCATCGTTTTCACCGAAGCCTGGGTACCCACGGGCATAAAAACCGGCGTGGTCAGTTCCCCATGGGGGGTCTTAAACTTGCCGATCCGCCCCTGGTGTTCGGTGGATTTATGGACAACCGTAAACTCAAACATCGGATCCTCCTCATGGTTGCAGTCATGCTTACAGTCATGGTTGCATAATCGCTCGGATTCTAGACCTTAGCAGAACGTATGCGTAAACCGAAATCAAGCATTTAAAGCAAATTTGAAACACTATAAAAAAACTTTAATCCCAAGGCCGACGCAGATTTTCATCTTTTCACTTGCCTCAACCTAACAGCTCAGACATCCCCTTAAATAATCAGCATCGCGTCCCCAAAGCTAAAGAACCGGTACCGCTCTTTAATCGCTTCCTGGTAGGCGGCCAGAATCAACTCCCGCCCAGCAAAGGCGGCGACCAGCATCAAAAGGGTGGACCGGGGCAGATGAAAATTGGTCACCAGGCCGTCCAGGACTTTAAATTTATAACCCGGATAGATAAAAATCTCCGTCTGTCCAGACCCTGGCCGGACCGTGCCATCGGCCTGTCCCATCGTCTCCAGCGCCCGGGCCGAAGTCGTCCCCACCGCAATCACCCGGTGGCCGCTGGCCTTTGTCGCCGCGATCGCCTCGGCCAGTTCCGGACTGATCGCAAAATACTCGGCGTGCATTTTATGTTCCGTCACCACTTCCGCCTTGACCGGACGGAAAGTACCAAGCCCCACATGGAGGGTTAAATAGCCGGTTTTGACCCCGGCCGCTTCCAACCCAGCGAGAAGCTCTGGGGTGAAATGTAAGCCGGCGGTCGGTGCCGCCACCGAGCCTTCCTCCCGGGCGTAGACCGTTTGGTAACGCTCGATATTGGTCAGTGGTGCCTTGATGTAGGGCGGCAATGGGACTTCGCCCAGCGCCATAAAGGCCGCGCGTAAAGCGGCCCCTTCCTGGTTAAATCGTAAAACCCGCCCCCCAAAGGCGGTCCTTTCTTCCGCAACGGCGGTGAGTTCCCCGTTGGGACCAAAGGTCAACTCCTGTCCGGGTGGGACTTTCCGCCCCGGATTGACTAAGACTTCCCACCGGTCGGTACCGCGGGGACTCAGCAAAAGCACCTCCACCTTCCCCCCGCCGGGCACCCGCCGCCCCCACAAGCGGGCCGGAATCACCCGGGTATCATTGAAGACCATCAGGTCCCCCGGTTGCAGCCAAGCCCCGATCTG
>ERZ773359.3429-NODE-3429-length-18122-cov-5.713898_pt1 | contig 18122 bp, 20 predicted proteins | sample MGYA00374955_ERZ773359 | MGnify/ENA primary metagenome ERZ773359 (study PRJEB29098, sample SAMN04486028) | biogas fermenter metagenome | study: EMG produced TPA metagenomics assembly of the Biogas fermentation microbial communities from Germany - Plant 4 DNA1... | reverse complement strand
CTCCGCGTTGTGGCAGGGACGGTAGCCGGCAACGCTTAGGTTAAGGCGGCCGAGTCCCCGCGTATAGGAGGCCACTTCCCTGTGGTAGTTGCGCATGGTCACCACCGGCGCCGAGCCCACCAGAACGGCCAGCTCCCCCCGGGACGGGGCCAGCTCCCACATCCCCTGCATTTTTTCAATGTCGCTCATGGCCCGGCCCACCTGTTTTTCCGGCACCTCCAGGCCGAAGGAATAGTAAGGTTCCAGAAGCAGCGACTGAGCCTCTTTCAAGCCCTGGCGTACTGCCCTGTAGGTAGCCTCGCGGAAATCTCCCCCTGTGGTGTGCTCTTTGTCCGCTCGGCCTCCCACCAGGGTGATCTTCAGATCGGTTATGGGTGAGCCGGTGAGCACCCCCACATGGGTCTTCTCCTTGAGATGGGTCAGGACCAGGCGCTGCCAGTTCTTAGCCAGGACGTCCTCACTGCAGTTCACCGCGAACTCCAGCCCACTGCCCCGTTCGGCTGGCTCCAACAGCAGATGCACCTCTGCGTAATGGCCCATGGGCTCAAAGTGGCCCACCCCTTCCACCACATTGGCGATGGTTTCCTTATACAAGATGCGGCCTTCGTCGAACTGAACCTGCACCCCAAAGCGCTCAGCGATCAGGCGCTGGAGGATTTCTGTCTGCACTTCGCCCATAAGCTGCACCTGGATTTCCTGAAGCTGTTCATCCCAGACGATGCGGAGCGCCGGTTCTTCCTCTTCCAGTTCCTTCAGCTTGGGCAGCATGATCCGGGGCTCACTGCCTGGCGGCAGCAGGATGCGGTAAGAGAGGACCGGCTCCAAGACCGGCGGACGCGCTCCGCCATCAACCCCTAGGCCGTCTCCCGGGCGGGCCTGGCTGAGGCCCGTGACTGCGCAGACCATCCCGGCCTGGACTTCCGGCACCACCTCATACTTCTCCCCCGAGTAAAGACGGATCTGGTGCACTTTCTCTTCCCATCCTGCGCCTGTAACAGCATCCCGCACCTTCAAGGTTCCGCCGGTAATCTTCAGGTGGGTCAGGCGTGCCCCTTGTTCATCCCGGGAGATCTTGAAAACCCGGCCGCCGAACTGCTCTCCATACTGAGGAGCTTGGCTATAGGCGGCCAGGCCTTCCAAAAACTCCCAGACACCTTCCAGCTTGAGCGCGGAGCCGAAGAAGGTGGGGAACACTTTCCGCTGGGCGATGGCTTCCTGGATGCGGCCTTGGGCCAAACTGTCTGTGGCCAGGTACTCATCCATGAGCCCCTCGTCGCAGAGGGCGACCTGTTCCAGGAAATCTGCCGCGCCGAAATCAACACAGCGGTCGCTGAGCACCGTGCGCAGTTCCTCCAGCAGGGCAGCCCGCTCGGCTTGGGGCTGGTCCATCTTGTTCACGAAGATGAAAACCGGGACCTTATACAAAGACAGCAGGCGCCAGATGGTGCCGGTGTGGCCCTGCACTCCATCTGCCCCGCTGATCACCAAGATCGCACAATCCAGAACCTGCAGCGTCCGCTCCATTTCTGTTGAGAAATCCACATGGCCCGGGGTATCCAGCAGAAAGAACTCCGTGCCGGCAAAGTGGAAGATGGCCTGCTTGGAGAAAATGGTGATGCCGCGCTCCCGCTCCAGATCATGGGTGTCCAGAAAAGCATCACCCTTGTCCACCCGGCCCAAGCGCTGAATCCGGCCGCTCAAGTAGAGCAGGCTTTCGGACAAGGTGGTTTTTCCCGCATCCACATGGGCTAAAATGCCCACGACTAACCTCCGCATGCTGCCAACCTCACTTCTGCACCTTTCCGGTTTCTTCCCTTTAATGGTACCAGCCGGGCCCTGTCCTGGCAATGTCAATTCCCCAAGGAAAAAAGCCAGCTCTAACCGCTGGCTTCATCCTCGTATTCCAAAATGTCCCCAGGCTGGCACTCCAGCACCCGGCAGATGGCCTCCAGCGTGCTGAAGCGGATGGCCTTAACCTTGCCCGTTTTCAGATTCGACAGGTTCACCACCGAGATACCCACCTGTTCGGCCAGGGCCGTGAGGGTCATCTTGCGGTCCGCGAGCACCCGGTCCAGTCGCACAATGATCGGCATAGCCACCCTCCTATACCGTCTGATCCATTTCTTCCTGCAGGTAGCAGCCGTAGTCGAACACCGCGGCCAGAATCAGCAGGAGCAGCCCTGCAAACATCAGCTTCAGATCGGGCGTATACAGTACGGAGAAGCCGTCCAGGTTGAAGGAGCTGATCATGCGCCAGGCCACCAAGCTGTTGGCCGCGGGGATGAGAAAGGCTGCCGCGGTGACCCCCAGGCCCAAAGCGCGGATCCGTTTGGGGTTATCCCGCTGAAATGGGCTGCGGTCCGCCACTGTGGCCACCACTTCCCTCAGGCGCCGCAGCAGGTAGAGGAAAACCAGGGCATACACGCCCGCGGCCGCGGCGATGCTCAAAAACACAGAGCGGATGCTGCCACCGTCCCCCAGCTGCGCAGAATCCAGTTTGAAGCGCACAATGCCGTTGAGCTCAAAGGTGAACCTGCTGCCGCTGAAGCGCTCGGGCTGGAAATAGTGGTCCGGGCCCAGCAGGCTGAACACCGCCATGAGCAGCACCAAAACAAGCGTGATCATCCCAGCGTAGTAAAACACCTTGAGTACCTTGTTCAGCGTCTGGGCGATCTTCACGTTCTCCATGGAAGCGACCTCCTCCAGTTGTTCTCAACTAGAGCATAGCACGCTGTTTCATGATAGTCAATAACTATTTTATGTTTCTCATTAATGTTTTCGTGTACAACGATAAAAAACAGCCCCGGCTGCTTACTTCCGGGGCACAGGGTCGTAGTGGATAATCAGGTGAATGTGGTCTTCTTCCAGAAAACGCCTTTCGATGGCGTCAATAATGTCATGGGTCACCATGGGGTCCTCGTCGCCTGGCATCTCCACGTGGGCACTTACATAGCGCCGGCCTGGGCCGTAGTCGTGCACGATCAGATCGTGGATACCCAGCACCTGTTCATGGCGGGAGATTTTCTCACAGATGTAATCCACCAGTTCCGGGGCGGGTGCTTCCCCCACCAGCTGGCTGATGGTCTCGCGAACCAGCCCCCAGCCGTTGTAAAGGATGAACAGAGCCACCAGCACAGCCGCCCAGCCGTCCAGGTGTGCCCCGGTAAGGCGGTACAGCACAGCACTGAGCAGCACGGCCCCAGTAGCCAGGACATCATTCCAGCTATCCGCGGCCACAGCCTTCAGGGCTGAAGAGCCCATGCGCCTGCCTATGCGGCTGTAGTAAACCGCCATCCAGGCCTTCACCAAGATGGAAGCCGCCAGAACCCCAAAGAGCAAAGGGCTGAGCTTGATGGGGCTCGGCCTCAGGATTTCCTCGATGCCGCTTCTGCCCAGCTCAACGCCGATCACTAGAATCAGAACGGCCGCACCCAAACCGGCCAGGTACTCGTAGCGGCCGTGGCCGTAGGGGTGCTCTTTATCTGCTTTTTTTCCGGCCATCTTGAATCCAGCCCAGGTGATGATAGAGCCGGCCGCGTCCATGAGGTTGTTCAAGCCGTCGGCCACCACAGAGACGCTGCCCGCCAGCAGGCCAGCCACCAGCTTAGCTGCCACCAAGAGCAGGTTAATGGCTACTCCCCGGCTGCTGGCCGAACTGCCCATCTGGCTGCGCACTCCCTGCTGTACGCCGCCGACGCTCTCGGCCTCTCCTCCCATTTCATCACCCCTTTCCTGGATCTACGCCCTGATCATGTTCAAGAGCTCGTCATGAATCAAGCCGTTGGAACCCAATACGTCGTGGCCTAGGGGGTTGAATTTCTCCCCCGCGCAGCCGGTCACCCGGCCGCCCGCTTCCAAGACCATGAGCCCGCCAGCCGCGATATCCCAGGGCTGCAGGGCCAGCTCCCAAAAGGCATCCAGCCTGCCGGCAGCCACCTGGCAGAGATCGAGGGCCGCCGCCCCGAGCGAGCGCACGCCCCGGGAGGCCTTATTCACTCTGCAGAACTGCTCCAGGTTGTTGACATCCGATGTGGCCACATCATAGGGGAAACCAGTGGCCAGCAGGCTTTCGTGCACTGTCCTGCTGGCGGATACCTCGATCCGCTTGCCGTTGAGGAAAGCTCCGCTGCCCTTCTCCGCGGTAAAGCACTCCTGGCGCACGGGATCGTAAACCACCCCGAGCACCACCTCTTCCCCCTTGACCAGGGCAATGGATACGCAGAAGTAGGGAAAGCCATGGGCAAAGTTCGTGGTGCCGTCAACGGGGTCGATCACCCACAGGTAATCGCTGGACCCCTGGGTGCGTCCGCCTTCTTCCGCCAGGATTCCGTGCTGCGGGAATCTCTTGCGCAGCTGCTCCACGACAAACGCTTCCGAGGCCTTATCGGCATCGGTCACCAGATCGATGCTGCCTTTGGCCTGCACGGACACTCCTGTTATAAACTTCTCGATAAGGATCGCGCCTGCACCTATTGCTATCTCCTGCACTACATCTAGTTGAACCACTCAGAGTACCTCCTGTATTTATTCCTTGAGCATCCGCCACACGGTCAACACGAAAAACACTGCCGCGCTGCAGAGCAGAAATCCTATGCTGACTGCTGAACTGATTACACCTTCACCCACAGTGAACACCACGCCCATCTCCTCCTGGAAAGCGCTTACCACAGGAGGGGGAGCTGCCTGGAAGGCTTCGGCCAGGGGCACTTCCAGAAACACCTGCCGGAGCAGTACTGCTGCGTGGGACATGGGAAAGATGCGGATCACTGCCTGGACTCCCTGGGGGAGCAGGCCTACAGGCACATAGATACCCATGAGAAAACCCGACAGGGTGCCGATGATGGTGCTGGCCACGCCAAAGGCGTTGAGGGTCCTGAGGAAGGAAACCAAAAAGGAGACCAGCGCGCCGCTGGCCGCGGTGGACAAGACGATCAAGCCCAAAGCCTTCAGCGCTCCCGCCAGGGGCAGCAGCCGCCCTCCGTTGGCCACAATGTAGACCTCCGCCAGAACGAAGGCGGCCAGGGTCATGAGCACCCCCACCGCCACTGACGATAGGAGGTAGCCGCCCACAATGGTGCTCCGCTGCAGAGGAGCACAGTGGAAGTCCTTAGCGATGCCCTTGGCCCGGTCATCCACCAGCACCCCTGCGGCGCCCAGAGTGGTGGTCACAGTGGTCACGGCCAGCAGGCCCGCCATCATCCAGCTGTCCATGAGAAACCTCGCCCCGGGCATATCCAGCCCGCTGGTCAGGGTGTTGGCCAGAAAGCCAATATACAAGCCGAGAGTGATCAGCACCGCGAGCAGGGAGAAGAACACGGAAGCCCGGTCGCGGAAGTAGAGCTTGAGGTTGCGCACAGCAAAGGCGATCACAGGCTCTGCTCCTTCCCGATGATTTCTAGAAAAGCATCATCCATGGTACCCTGGAGCACCTCAAAGGCGTAGACGTACTCCCGGCAGCGTTCCAGAATCGGCAGGGCCTCCATGGTGCTGGGCAGGATTACGGTGAGGGCATCCGACTGCTGCGCCCAGCCCACCTCCAGTTCCCGCAGCACTTGTTCCAGCTCCTCGCGCCGGGATGTGTACAGCCTAAGCTGATCGGAAGCGTAGGTTTCCTTGAGCTGAGCCGGGGTGCCGCGCGCGGCGATGCGGCCTTGGTTGATCACCAACACGTAATCAGCCTGGGCCGCCTCTTCCATATAATGGGTAGTGAGAAAAACGGTCATGCCGCTCTCTTCCTGCATGCGGCGGATAAACGCCCACACATCGCGCCTGGTCTGGGCATCGAGGCCGGTGGTGGGTTCATCCAGAAAGAGAATCTGCGGCCGGTTCACCAATGCCCGGGCAATATCTGCCCGCCGGCGCTGGCCTCCCGAGAGGGTGCCGTAGCGGCGATCCAGAAAATCCAGGGCTGCCGCCTCCGCCGCGGCCTGCTGCACAGCTTGCCACAGCTGCTCTCCCTTCAAGCCGTAGAAACCTCCCCTAAGGAGAAGGTTCTCCCGCACAGAGAGCCGCTCATCCAGGACATGGCCCTGGAACACCACGCCGATACAGGCGCGGATCTTGTCGTCTTCCCGCCCCAGGGTGAAGCCGCCGATCTGCACTTCCCCCGCATCCTTGGGCAGGGCAGTGCTCAGGATCTCCACCGTGGTGCTTTTGCCGGCCCCGTTGGGACCCAAAAAGGCAAACAGCTTGCCCCTTTCTACATAGAAGTCCAGCCCCCGCACGGCCTGAACCTGGCCGTAGGACTTGACCAGGCCCCGGACCTCGATCGCCCTCTCCATGCGGCACCTCCTTCGCCTTTAGGCAGCAGGATCCTTCCTGCCGTACTCATAGAAGTGCTTCACAATCAGGATGGTGATGGGCAGGGCAAACAAGCCCACCACACCGAACAGCTTCACACCGGCATACATGCAGAGGAGCACCACAATAGGATGCAGTCCGATCTGCTGGCCCACCAGCCGCGGTTCAATTACATTGCGGATGACAGTAATGATCACATACAGCACCAAGAGCCCCAGCCCTAAAAAGAAGTTGCCCTGGACCAAAGCAAACAGGCCCCAGGGGATCACGATGCCGCCTGTGCCCAGCACAGGCAGGATATCCACCACCGCAGTGAAGGCGGCGATGGGCAGGGCGCCGTTTACACCCAAGATAGAAAGGCCGATGAACACTTCCGTGAAGGTGACCAGCATGATCAAGGCATAGGCCTTTAAGTATTTCCCCAAAATATTCGAGGCAAAGCTGCGCAGTTCACTGGGGAGCCCCTGCCACCTCGGGGGCAGTAGGTCGCGAAAATAATCGAGCATCAGCTCGAAATCCATGGCAAAAAACACCGAGGAGATCACAGCCAGGATCACGCCGATGAACATCTTGGGCACTGCCGACACGGCGGAGGTGACGGTGGCGATGGCCAGCGAAGACACCTCCGAGACCACTTTGCCTAAAGACTGGGACAAAGTGACATGGAAGTCCTCTAGGAACTGGGCCAAAGTAAGATCGAAGCGCACCATAAGCCTTTCCACGGCAGCAAACAGCTCCATGATCACCGGCTCGATATCCCGGGAATAGACCCGGGGCAGCCTTTCCACCAGATCCTTCACCCCGGCAAAGACGCTCATGCCCAGCCAGAACAGAAGCACGCCCAGGATCAGGTAGCAGAGCACCACTAGAAGAACGGCCGCCAACTTCCTGGGCAGACGCAGCTTAGCAGCGAGGAAGTTGATGCTCTTCTGCAGCAAAAAGGCCACCAGGAAGCCCACAACAAAAGGAGCGATCAGGCCGAAAAGGTACTTTAAGGATATGTAAGCAATACCGACTATGACAGCAAAGTAAGCGGCGTTGATGATGAACTGCCGGCGTCTTTCGAGCGACATGGGCTCACCCCTTTCGTCTAGTTTACCAAGATGCCACCCTGGTTACAATCTCTTTTTCGGCGTTATGGCGCTGTTTTGGGAGGTGCAGAGAAAAAAACCGCGGGAGCAATAAACTTTTCTCCCCCTCGAAGGATATATAAAGTGAAAGCAAGTCCAAACCCGCCAAGAAAGGAAGATCATCATGCGCAAACTTCTATTCTCCAAGGGAGTCATCACCCTGTTCCTGGTGGTTGCCCTCGCCGCGGCCCTGCCCGCTCAAGCCCTGGCCAACTCTGAGGCCAAACGCCTGCAGGTTACGGGCACTGCCGTGGTCACCGCGGCTCCCGATATAGCCTACATCACTCTGGGTGTTGAAACCCAAGATCCTTCCGCGGATAAGGCCGCCCAAGCCAATGCGGAGATCATGGCCCGAGTGCTGGCCGCCCTGGAAGAGCTGGGCCTAACCAAGCAGGAAGTGTCCACCAGCGGCTACAACATCTACGGTTCCACCCAAGTGATCAACAGGGGCTCGAGCAGCGAGGAGACGGTTACCACCTACTGGGTGCAGAACCGCATCAACATCAAAACCCAAGACCTGGACGGCATCGGTGAGATCATCGACCGGGCCGTGAAGGCCGGGGCCAACCAGGTCCAGGGCATCCGCTTCGATGTCCAGGACAAACAGGCCCTGCAGCTCGAAGCTCTCCGGCTGGCCATCCGGCAGGGCCGGGCCAAAGCGGAAGCCATGGCCGAAGCCGCGGGCGTAGCGCTGGGCGATCTGCTCACCATGAGCGAAAGCTACAGCTCCTATGCTCCCATGGTAAGCGCTGTGGCCTTCAGAGCCGATGCAGCAGCAGGCACCTCCATCAACCCAGGTGATGTGGAAGTAAGTGCCACAGTGGAGATGGAATACGCTTTTTGAAGGTTTTAGGAACAGCAAGGAGAGCCCGCAGGCTCTCCTTTTTCTTGTGCTGCAGAGACTCTTAGCCGTGGTCCTTGCCGCCGCCGGCCAGGCGCCTCTCCAAAAGCTCAGAAGCAGCCAGCATCACCAGTACCGCAGCCAGAAGATAGTAGGGGAGCAGCCTCAGCGAGGTCAGGGAAGCTAGAGCTCCGAACAGGGGCGAGCCGAAGGTGCCGCCGGTGTATGCCACGGCCATCTGCAGGCCCATGACTGCACCGGAAACCTCAGCCCCAAAACGCCGGGGCGTTTCATGCAGCATGGCCGGAAAGATGGGTGCGGTGCCAAAACCAATGAGCACAAAACCCAGAGCTGAAGCGCTGGCAGGAAGCGGCAGCATGAGCAGCACCGCCCCCAGCACGCACACCAGCTGACCCCCGCGGATCAGGGCAGGGTTGGCCAGCCGCATAGAGAGAAAACCCGAGAGCAGGCGCCCAATGGTGATACCTCCATAGAAGGCTGCGGTCCAGCGGGCCGCCACTGCAGGCGCCATCCCTTCCACTCCCACGAGGTAGGTGCTGCTCCACAACCCCGCGGTGATCTCCGTAATGCTGAAGCAGATAAACCCAACCAAGGCCAGCTTTACATTGGGCATCTGCAGAGCCTCGCGGTTGGAAAGGGTGCGGGTGCTCTGCTCGCTTTGGGCACCGCTGTCCCTTCCCTGCCACAGCCCTCGGGAAACCCAGAGGGCGGCCACCAAAGCAAACTGCAGCGCGGCGATCACCCCGTAGCCCATGCGCCAGCTGCGCCCGTTGGCCAAAAAGAACGACATGATCATGGGCCCCGCTGTGGCCCCCACTCCCCAGAAGCAGTGCAGCCAGTTCATATGCATGGACTTGTAGTGCAGGGCCACAAAATTGTTCAAGGCTGCATCCACGCTCCCCGCCCCCAGTCCCAGGGGAATTGCCAGGAGGAACAGGAAGGCCGCCTGCTTGGCAAAGGCAAAGCCCAGCAGAGCCGCAGCGGTCATGAACACGCTGATGATGGTCACCTTAGCTGTACCCAACCGGGCAACCAAGCGGCTGCTGAACAGGCTGGAAACCACTGTCCCTGCGCTCACCGCCATGGCCAGATAGCCCACGAGGCTCACCGGTGCGCTGAGATCCAGCCTGATCACAGGCCAAGCACTGCCCAGAATGGAATCGGGCAGCCCCAAACTGATAAATGCTAGATAGATGATTACGAGAAGTGCTGTCACGTCCATCTCCTTATCTGCACAATGATGTCTTCTGCCGCCTGCAGCGGTGCTGATGATCTAGTGGGATGATGCGCCCAGAAGCTTCTTGATGGTTCTGTAGGTGATGTTGGGGATCAGCTCAAAGGTGTGCCGCATGTGCACTCTCTCCGTGAGCTTATGGCCGTCTTTGCCGTAGGTGCCGATGTTCACCACCGGGACATTGACCGCGGCAATATCGTCCACGGGATGGGTATACTTAACCCCCCAGGCCGGAGTGTTTTTTTCCAAAGCATCCAGCTCTTCCCGTTCGTCACCTAAGGCCATAAAGCTGGAATCGGAAATGTAGGGGTAGAACATCTTGGTCACGATCGGGCGGTCAGAATACTGCTGCACCTCAGTAACGGCCTGCTGTACGCTGTCCAGGAGCCAGCGCTCGGCCTCAGTTCTGCCGGTCATCTCTATCCTAGCGAAAAACGTGGAAGAATTGAACACTATGATAGCTGGGCTCTTGTCCTGCGCCCACTGCCAAGCCTCTTCCACCAGGCGCACGTTGAAATCCCTTAGGTCGAGAGCCGGATCGCCCGCGTGCAGCTGACGGCTGAACTCCTGCAGGTGCCGCACAAACCTATCTCCGTGCAGCTCCGCCAGCTCTTGGTAAAACTCCTCCCAGGTGTACACGCGCGTTTTCCAGGGCAGCCCAGTGTAGGTATGCCCGCTGCGGCGGCAGAACTCCCGGTAAGCCTGGTCGAGATACTGGATCACATTGTCGAAAGCTTCCACGGCTTTCTCCTTCATCTTCTCCATGACCTGCCTGGGGCTCATGCTGTGGGTGAACACGTTGTAATAGGCATAGGCGGCAATGGGCGTCTGCACAGTGTAGGCGTCCTTGCGGTCCGCCTGCTTGAGGGAAGTAGGCGGAACAGTTACTTCTCCCTGGGCTTCGTCGCACAGCTCTGGGTTAAGTTCGATCAGCCTGGTAAGTTCAGCCACGAGCAGATTGGGGTTCAGACCGCCAAACGCCTGACCCACATGGGTTTCCTTGCCCACCACGTAAAACGTGGGCAGCAGCTTGCCGATGGTGCCGAAATACACATACCGGTTTTCATCCAGGTCGTGATAGGGCGTGGAGTAGTCCGCGTTGATGGCTGCGATATACTCCAAGCCGTGCTCCATTTTCCACTGCTTCAGGATCCGCAGGGCAGAGATGATGCCGTGGGAGTTGTCTTCCTCATCGCACTCGGCGATGGCGATGAGATTGCCGTTGAGCTGCTCCGGATGGGCAGCGAAATAGCGCATGAGCCACATCTGCCCCGCCACTCCCGATTTCATATCCAACGCACCCCGGCCGAACATGTACTCACCGGACTCCAGATCCCGCCGCACATCCTCCCCCAGGTCCAGCTGGCTCAGCAGCTCAGGTAGCTTATCTGGATCGAAGGCGTGCTCTTTCAGGCTGCCGAACTCATCTATTCCCACCGTATCGATGTGCCCCATGAGGATGACGGTGCGCCTGGAGCTGCCGCCAGTCCCCTTGACCAGGGCAATGACGTTGTACCGTTCAACTTCATCGTCTTGCGTGCGCTGGAGGATGAGCTGCTGGGGACGCTGCTGGAAATAGGGCAGACTGCTGTAGAACTCATGGATTCTGCGGGCGCAGTCGGCTTCCCCGCTGGTCTTGACAATGCTGGGAATCCTGACCAGTTCTTCCGTGAGCCGTTTCACTTCATCGAAGCAGTTTAGGTACATGCCTTTCCCCCTTAGAACAAGATGATCTCGAATCCTTGAGCGGTGAACACTTCCAGGTCGGAATGGCCTGATAGGGCCGCATCTATGGGCAGCCCTTGGGCCTCAGCTTCCTGGAGCGTACCCATCTGGGCCGCGCAGGCTTTGCACACCGAGCGGATCAGGCCTTGGGCTTTGATCTTCTCCCACAGGCCAGCTTGGGGAGCTGTGGTGATGTCCGCCAGGCGCGCCGTGGAGGCTCCTTCTACAATTAAGGCCACCTCGTAACCTCTTTCATGGTAGTTCCAAGTATTGAGCAGTGCGTGGACGAAGCAGGGCATTTCACCCTGGAAGCTGACGATCGCGATTCTTTTCAACTTCTTCCCACTCCTGTCATTATTTTCTTCTTTACTTCTCCTCCCAGGCAGTACTTCCTGCCCGGGAAAACAGTGCTTGACAGGGCGCGGCACATGCTGTATTCTGAGATCGCCCGATTTACTAATTTACTGATTTACTAGAGCACTAAACCAGTGCCTAGACAAAGGAGAAGGGATATGAAGATACCTACTGACCTCAAACACAAGCCAGTGGTCGTGGCTGAAGATTACAGCAATGTGGACGGGCGCAGTGCCTACAATTCCGACGCGAAGGGTTTGTCCCTGGGCTTAGCCCAGTGGAATGAGCGGGGACGGGTAGACATCTCGGCCAAGGTCTGGCGCCACACTGGCGAGCGCTGGTCTAGGCAGTCGGAGGAGCTGCCACTGCACCGCGTGCTCGATCTGGCCATCTTGGTCTGCCGGGCCCAGAAGTATTTCTCCGAAGCCTACCGCCTCAAGAACTTCTATGATCCAGAAAACCCCGTTATCGACCGGGTGGGCCTGCAGGGCGATGCTATGACCGTGGCCATCTGCACGGCCAACGAGCACATTGATGAAGACATCCAGCTGTTTGTGGATGCCCTGGCCCGCGACGGCGAGCTTCTGGGCGAGCGCCTGCACACCCTGGCGCGCTTGCTCAGGGAAATGGGTTACTGACAGCAAAAAAACGGCGGCCAGATCAATGGTCGCCGCTTTGAGTTTGTCCACAAACTCTAGGTCTGAGGGATTCAGGCTATGTATCTGTCAAGCAATCCGCAAAAGGCGCGCACTACTTGGGCATCAAACTGCTTCCCTGCGCCGCGCAGGAGTTCCTGCAGGGCTTGGCTGTGACTGTAGGCATGTCGATATGGACGGGAACTGACCATGGCATCGTAGGCATCGGCCACGGCCACAATCCTGGCCATGAACGGGATCTGGTTACCGCTCCGGCCGAAGGGATAGCCGCTTCCATCCATGCGTTCATGATGCGCCAGGGTGGCCTCGGCGATCTCAGCCATACCCACCACGGCACTCAAGAACCTGTGCCCGTTCACGGGATGTGAATGAATCTCCTTCCACTCCCAGGGCAAGAGCGGTTCCGGCTTGTTGAGAATCTCGCTGGGGATGGAAATCTTGCCGATATCGTGGAGCAAGCCGACTTTGGCCAGCTCGAGTCTCTGCTCGTGCTCCAAACCCAGCTGTTCGCCGATGGCGTAACAGAGTTGACTGACTCGGCGTGAATGTCCTTCTTCGCGTGGGCTTTTCTCGTAGAGAACCTGCATCAGTGCGTTGATTACGCGATCTTCAACCACGAACTCCGGGGTTACAAGACCTGGAAGTCTGGGTTCATGCCTAGTAACAGCCGCCACCCCCTCAGGACAACTATTCACTTTGGTGAAAACGCACACAATTGTCAAGTTCGACGCAGTTGTTATAAACCCTGCTAGTGAAGTTACCAGTAAAGTGATTTAAATCTAATTATTTTTCTGTCCGCAGGGCAGAACTTGGTAAGGAAATCTAGGCCGCACCCCTCAACTTTTCACCCTCCCCTGGGATATATAAAGTGAAGGCCGGAGAGAGGAGGAACGCTGTGGATCATACGGAGCAAGAACTCATTCAACGGGCCAAACAGGGAGAGCACTGGGCCATGGAGGAGATTTTCCGCCTGCATCTGGACAGCGCCATCCGCTTGGCTTATCTGGTCACCCGTAACTGGGCCACGGCGGAAGATGCAGTACAGGAGGCCTTTGTGCAGGCCTTCCGCTCCCTGAAGGGATTTCGGGATGGGCATCCGTTTCGGCCTTGGTTTACCCGCATCGTGATCAACAAAGCCAAGCGCACCACAAGCCGGCTGGATCGAGGCCATCTCCCCTATGAACTGGAGGAAGAAAACACCCATGCCTCCTTCAACCCAGAGGGCAGCGTCCTGGAAAGGGCAGGGCTCAATGAGCTCTTTGAGGCCATCAACGAACTGGATGATAACCACCGCCTCCCCCTTCTGCTCAAATATGTTGCCGAACTTACTGAGGCGGAGATCGCGGAGACCCTCGACCTTCCCGTTTCGACTGTAAAATCTCGGCTTTACACTGCCAGGCAGCGCCTGAAAAAGGCTTTAACAACCACTGAAGGAGGTGGCAGGGATGACCTTAGATGAGCGCATTAAAGAAGCACTGCAGGCCAACAGCACCTGGAGCGGTTCCCCCGATGAGCTGTGGGCTAAAGTAGCGGCCCAGCTGCCGCCCAAACGGCAGCGCTGGCGGCAGCCTTTCTGGCTGGGCACAGCAGCTGCCGCTGTGCTGGTTTTGGCTTTCGTTCTGTACGCTGTTTGGAACCCCAATCCACCCTCCCCTCCGGTAGTGGAGGATGCCCCGCAGCTGCGCATGTTCAGCGCCGTACTGCCCGCCTTCGAGCCGCTGCTGGTGGAAGGCGGAGCGGAGATCGAGCTGGCTGTCGATGTCAGCCTGGCTGCAGACAGCACAGAGCGCCCGCCCCATCTGGAAATCTGGGCGGAAGGGGAGGAACGCTCCCTGACGGCCGTCATGGATCTGGACGGCGGCGCGCTGCTGCGCACCCGCTCCCTCACAGTGCAGGCACCAGAGGAACCCGGTTCCTACCGCCTGGTGGTGAGCGGCGCCGTGCAGGAAGCAGGCCAGCTGTACCAAGTGCACGGGGAGCTGACCATCGTGGTGCAGAGCGCAGATCAGTAACCCATACTCCCTCCATAGAGCCGGACCTCAGCGTCCGGCTCTTCCGTTCTGTTGTGGAAATTATTCACATACTTCCCGAAGTCTATGCTATAATACTTTTTAACGCGACTAAGGGAGGGAAAGCATGGACGGTCTTTATGTAGAAGGCATCACCAAGTCCTATGGTTCGGTTGCTGTAGTGAACAACGTCTCTTTTCACGCTGCCCAAGGCCAGATTCTAGGCCTGTTGGGCCCCAATGGCGCTGGCAAGACTACCATTCTGCGTATGATCATGGGCATCACGGCGCCTGATCAGGGCGCGGTGTTCTTCCGGCAAGGCAGCAGCAGGACCCAAGGTGTTCCCCTGGCTGCAGTTGGGTATCTGCCGGAAGAGCGGGGCCTGTACCGGGAAGCGAAGGTCCTGAACATCCTGCTCTTTCTCGCGGGCCTCAAAGATGTGCCCAAGCAGGAAGCAAAGGAGCGGGCCATGCGCTGGCTGCGCCGTTTCGGTCTGGAAGAGTACGCCCACAAGAAAGTGGAGCAGCTTTCCAAAGGTATGGCCCAGAAGGTGCAGTTCATTGCCGCCGTTCTCCACCGGCCCCAGTTTGTAGTGCTGGATGAACCCTTTTCCGGCCTAGATCCGGTAAGCCAGGACCAGTTCAAGGCGGAGATCAGAGACCTGGCCCGTGCTGGAGCGGCCGTTCTGCTCTCCAGCCACCAGATGAACATTGTAGAGGAGCTGTGCGATGAGATCTTCCTGATCAACAAAGGACGGGAAGTAGTCAAAGGAGACCTGCAGTCCATCAGAGAACGTTACGGCAGTTTCCGCGTGGAGCTGCTCTCCCCCGCAGGCAGCAAGCTGAAGCTTAACTCAGAACTGGTGGAAGCCCGCGAAGAGCTGGGAAACGGCCGCTGCAGGTACATTCTCCGGGAAGGGGTTCAGCCGCTGCAGTTCGTGCAGAGCCTGCCTGCAGATCTGGAGATCCATGAGCTGAACATCAGCCGCCCCTCACTCCATGACATTTTCGTGCGCGTTGCCCAAGGAGGTGCAGAACATGCGGAACACCTGGAAAATCGCCCGCTGGGAAATCTTGCGTAACCTCACCAACAAGCAGTTCCTGATCGGCTTGGTGATCACGCCCTTGATCATGGCCCTGTTCATGGTGGTTCCAGCTCTCTTGGACCGCTGGAACCAGCCGGCTGAGATCACCTATTACCTCCTGGACGAACTGGGAGCTGCCGACACCCTGCGGGAACTTGTGCCCGGCAGCATAGTGCTGCGGGAAGCAGAGCCAGGCGCGGACCTGGCCGAACTGGTGCGCAGCAAAAAAGCCAGCGGCTACTTCATTCTGGACAGCAGCTTCGCCGCTACGGGCCAGGTAGATGTGTTCTACCATGACCGCAACAGCCAGGGCATGAGCTCCCTGCGCCAGGGATTGAGCGCCCTGCTGCAGCAGCTGCGGTTGGAGCTTTCTGGTGTGCATCCTGAAGAGCTGGCCTTCGTTACTGCACCGGCCCAGGTGCGGCAGGTGCCGCTTAAGGAAGAAGAGCCGCAGCCCGAGGTGATGCATCTGGTGGTGGCGACGGTGTTTTCCGTCTTGATCTTCTTCCTGATCTTCACCTCAGGAACTATGCTCATGCAGAGCGCCCTCCAGGAAAAAAGGGATCGCATGGCTGAGGTGGTGCTCTCCTCTATCCGCCCCGGTACGCTCATGCAGGGAAAGATCATCGGCCACTTCCTTTTGGGGCTCATTCAGCTGGGGTTCTGGCTCGCCTTGGGCCTGCCCATCGCCATTTTCCTGCTAGACTTTCCCATCTTGGAAGCTCTGCAGGCAGTTAACCTTCCTGTAATCCTCCTCTTCGGGCTGGGCGGCTATCTGCTGTTCAGTGCCCTTTTTGTGGGCTTGGGGGCTACCATGGATGATCCGCAGAGTGCGGGCAATGCCCAGGGGCTGGTCGTTATGCTGCCCATGCTGTCCTTTCTTTTCGTTGGGCCTGTAGTCACCAACCCTGATGGTTCCATCGCCGTATTTGCTAGCATCTTCCCCTTTACCAGCTCGGCCATTATGATGCTGCGCAGCGGCCTGGTTGCGGTACCCGTCTGGCAGATGGCCTTGTCCGCGGTCCTGCTGCTGGTCACCGCTTATCTCACTATGCGCATGGCAGCCAAAATCTTCAGGGTGGGCATGCTCATGTACGGTAAGAACGCCACCCCCAAAGAGATCATGCGCTGGCTGCGCTACAAAGAAAACTAGCACCTAAGGCGCGTAATGAAAGGAAACCCCACAGCTGTGGGGTTTCTTAGCTTTAGGCAAGGATCAGCTCGCCTTCAACCTAACGCGAATCGTGATGTCTTTATAGCCAACGTTAGGAATTTCTACTCTGATGCCGGTCAAAAAGTCGCCCGCTTCGTAGTTTCCGCCCTTGTAGCATTTGATGGGAGTATTGTTGATGTCCCGTACCTCAATAGTAAAGTCACCGATCTCATGTCTTCCGCTGTGTGCTCCGATGAGGGGAAACTCAACGATCAACAACCTTCCCTCTTCTACCCTGTCGGGGGCTTGAGGATTGGCAAAGACCGCTTTGTCGTAATCATAGGTCACTTTGATGTAACCCCAGTTCCAGTCGCAGCCGGACAGCAGTACAACCACTAATACTAAGCCAGCAAGCAGCCACAGTTTGCTTTTCACTTTTTTCTGCACCTCCAAAGGTGTATAAAGGTTACCTTGCTTGGATAACTTCATCGAACCGGCCATATCGATCGGGCTGTTTCGCTGCCACCTCCTCCAAGCATCCGATCTGCCGTCGGCTGCGATGAGTAACAGCTGGTTTTTCTATGCAGAAATTGGATTTTCCTACCATTCTCCGGGCCTGACCGAGGAAAATCTCCTAGACAATGCCGCCTGCACTCATGGCAGTGAAAAAGCCCCACGCAGTGTGGGGTGTGCCAACTCCTTCGCTTTACTTTAGTTTGATGGAGATGGTGATGTCTTTGCTGCCTACATCGGGGATATACAGGAAGATGCCTTCGCGGTTTCCCAGCTCGTACGCTTTTACTTCCCGGCCATCCCTGCCGCCATCGCTCACTTTGATCTGGAACTCCTCTGCTTCCCTGCCCCTTTCGCCCTCAACAAACCAAAAGGCTCCCTCAAATGGTTTGTTCTTCTGCAGTTTCTTTGCATAGGAAGGCGCTACAAACATACCAGCTTCCAACTCATACTGCACGTTGATGGTGCCTATACTGATAGGCAGCTGGCCACAACCAGCCAGCAGCAGAGCGAGCGCCACAACAGCTATCAGCAACAGCGGCTTTTTCTTCAATGCTGTGTCCTCCCAACTTCATCATCTAGAGTCTTCCAGCCCATATACTTCCCCGAGGACAGATAAAACCCCACCGTGCGGTGGTGTTTTACATATCGAAAACTCCCGCCAAGGGAATGTTGTCCTACTTGAGTTTGATGCTGATGGTGATGTCTTTCTTGCCGGGTTTCAACTTGAGCCCGATTGCGATAATCTCAGTCTCTTCCTCGTTCATAATGTCTACAGCTTCGACTTCGATCTTGCCGTCTTTGTCCGCAGCCGTGATCTCCAGCTCAGTCGCGGACTTGACCTCAACGCCTTCTTTATACTCCAGTTTCAGTACTTGCTCTTTGTTCTTCTGCAACTGGACGTTTTTGATCGATTTGTCCTCAAACAGCTCTGCTAACTCTTTATCCATATCGAACGTAACGTTGACCTTGCCCCAAGACCAGAGGGAGCAGCCAGCGAGAAGGATAGCCACCAGGGTAACAGCAGTAAGCATCAAAAGATTCTTTTTTGTTTTCAGTCACGATAATTGTCCGGGTTTTGCTCAGGGTGTTTGACCGAATA
>ERZ773359.3426-NODE-3426-length-18136-cov-14.170566_pt1 | contig 18136 bp, 17 predicted proteins | sample MGYA00374955_ERZ773359 | MGnify/ENA primary metagenome ERZ773359 (study PRJEB29098, sample SAMN04486028) | biogas fermenter metagenome | study: EMG produced TPA metagenomics assembly of the Biogas fermentation microbial communities from Germany - Plant 4 DNA1... | reverse complement strand
AGATGAATAAGAGTTATCTTGGATACAAACCTAAAATTTTCTTTAAACATAAATTCCTCCAAAAATAATATTCTTTCTAAAGTGCATAGCACTTTTTTAATGTAGAATGTATAATGGCTGAATTATTTCCTTAATTGTGCATAAACTTCATTCATTGCTGCAAAGTCATTCATATCTTTTAAAAAGATTGTTGTTTTAATAACTTTATCCAAGCTGCTGCCAGCTTCCTCTAAAATTCCCTTAATATTTTGAATAACTTGTTTAGTAGCTGCCTTTATTTCAGTTTCCATTTCTCCTTTTACCGGATTTATAGGGATTTGTCCTGAAGTAAATACTAATTCACCTATTTTAACCCCTTGTGAATATGATCCTATTGCAGCTGGTGCATTTTTGCTAGAAATAATTTCTTTTTTCATTATATACACTTCCTTTCTTTAAAGTATTGCAAAAATAGGGCAAATATGCCTCTAACTATTTATTTTTTCCTTTTGATATTATGTAATAAGGTATTGCAATAAATACAATTCCACCAACCATATTGCCTAATGTAACCATTGCAATATTGTAAACATACCCTCCTATACTTAAAACTGCATCAAAGGGTGCTAACATTCCAATTGTTAAGATTACCATGTTGGCAATACTATGTTCAAAACCTGCGGTTATAAAGGCAAATATACACCAAAAAATCATTATTAATTTTGCTGTCTCCTCTTTACATTTATAGCTACACCATACAGCTAAACAAACAAGAACATTACATAATAAAGCTCTAAAAAACAATTCACTCACTATTAAAGATGTTTTTACTTCAGAGGTTTTTGCTATAAATTCTCCAACTGGTCCAGTTGCCAAACCTGTCATAAAAAAGATAAAGGCTGCTAATATTGATCCTATAAAATTTCCAATAAAGGTTGTTGCCCAAATTTTAACTGCATCCTTCCAAGAAACTGTTTTGCATAATGCTCCAACAGACATAATAAAATTACTTCCAGTAAATAGTTCTGCTCCAGCAAATAAGACCAAGCTTAAGGCAACTCCAAATGACAGTCCCATAACAATCCTTGCTAAAGGAATATTATCTGGAGTTAATAATCCTCCTATTGTAAAAGCTAACATAACTCCTAGTCCAATATAAATACCAGCCAAGATTGAACTAATAAAGTATCCTATTTTATTGTTATTTAATAATTCTATTTTATCCCTTGCTGCCAATGTTACTTTGTTAATTTCCTCATTATACATAATGTCTCCCCCTAATAATTGCTATATTTATACAGCGACTCTTAAAGATTATACACAAAAAAATAAAAACTGTGATAGTTTTCACAGTTTTTATTTCTATAATTTAACTTTTTTATTAAATTTTATTTTTTAAAATGATTCTTTATTTAGGTTTAACTTTATTTCATTAATATAGTATTTTCTTATTTCTTCATATTCTAAAAGGGATTTTTTAATGCTTTTCACTTTTATATTATGTTCTTTTATTAAGGACTCCCATGAATTACTTTCGCCAAAAACATCTCTTTTTATATGTTTTCCTTGCAACATAAATATTGGAATTATGGTTAGATTTTTTATATTATTCTTTATTAATTGATTTAGAACTTCTTCCTTTTTAATTTTTCCCTCTAAGGTACCTACATATATATTTTTATATCCATTTTTTACAAAGAATTCTTTTAAGGTATTATAGATTTCTGTATCAGCACTTTTAGAGCCATGGCCAACCAAAACTATATTGTCAGTTTTCGATAAATCTTTTTTAGTAACAGTAAATATTAAATTAAAGGATTTTTTTAATTTATCTTCTTTCTTACTCATAAAAGCATTTCCTAAAAGAATTTTTGAAAAGTAATGAATATACTCTTCTACAACTTTTTTTATACCTAAGTATTCCTTTCCTTCAATTATATAAAGGGGCTGTATATATACTTCCTTATAACCTTCATTATTTAGATTGACTAAAAGCTCTTCTAATGTTGGGACAATTTTATCATATTTATTTAATACAGCCTTAGATAGTAGCTTTGATGTAAAGGCCTTGCAAACATAATATTTATTTCTTGTACTTTCCTTTATTTCTTCTTCAAACTTTTCTAATTCTTTTATTCCCCTTAAATCAGCTGTTCCAAAGGAAACAATTATTATTGCTTTCAACATAAATTTAGCTCTCTATTTATAATTCAAAAGTACTAAATGTCTTTAGGAATTTAGCTACATGTTCTTCTGTATGAGCAGCACTTAAAAATATTGCTTCAAATTGAGAAGGAGCTATATTAATTCCATTAGCCAGCATATGTTTAAAGTACTTTATAAAAATTTCTGAATCACAGGTTTTAACATCATTATAAGTTTTTACTTCTTTTAACTTAGTAAAGAATAAAGTAAACATCCCTCCACACCTATTTATTACTAAAGGAATTCCTTTTTCTTTTGCTATCTTTAATAAACCTTTTTCTAACTTATCTCCTAAGCAGTTTATTTTATTATAGTATTCTTCTCTATTTTTCTTTATTTTACTTAAAGTAGCTAACCCAGCAGCCATAACAATAGGATTTCCAGACATAGTACCTGCTTGATATACGTCACCTGATGGAGCTAAATGTTCCATTATTTCTTTTTTTCCTCCATAGGCCCCACAAGGAAGCCCTCCTCCCATTATCTTTGCATAAGTTACTAAATCAGGCTTAACCCTATACAAACTTTGAGCCCCTTCAAAGGCTACTCTAAAGCCGCTCATAACCTCATCAAATATTAAAAGAGCACCATATTTATCACAAAGCTCCCTTAAAGCTTCCATAAATTCTTCTTCTGCCTTTATAACCCCCATATTTCCTGCAACAGGCTCTATTACCACACAAGCAATATCATCACCGTATTTATCAAATAATTCTTTAAGATTTTCAATATTATTATATTCTGCAATTAAGGTATTTTTTATATTATCAGTTGGAACCCCCGGAGATCCTGGAATACTATTTGTTAATACACCAGAACCTGCTTCCACTAGAAAACCATCAAAATGGCCATGATAACATCCAGCAAATTTTATTATTTTATTTTTTTTAGTATAACCCCTTGCTAGTCTTACTGCACTCATAGTTGCTTCTGTACCTGAGTTAACCATTCTAACCATTTCAATATTTTCTAGGTTATCACATAAGAACTTTGCCATTTCTAATTCAGCCTTAGTAGGTGCTCCAAAAGCTATTGCATTTTCAGCTGTTTCTTTTATAGCCCTTACTACATCCTCATCACTATGGCCTAAAAGCATGGGCCCCCAAGCTAATACAAAATCTATATATTCCTTACCTTCCTCATCTATGATAACTGCACCTTTTCCGCTCTTTATAACAGGAGGAGTTATTCCAATGTTTTTATAAGACCTAACTGGGGAGTTTACTCCACCAGGCATATATTTTGTTGATTCATAAAATATTGTTTTGTTATCCATATTTAATCCTCCTTTAACCACCTTGCTGCCTCTAAAGCATAATAAGTTATTATCATGTCTGCTCCTGCCCTCTTCATTGAAAGTAACATTTCTAAAGCTACTCCCCTTTCATCTATAAGGCCTGCCTTAGCTCCTGCCTTTACCATGGCATATTCTCCACTAACATTATAGGCGCAAATTGGTATATTAATTTTATCTTTCACAGCTCTTACAATATCTAAATAAGACATGGCCGGCTTAACAATAACTACATCTGCCCCTTCCTTTACATCCCATTCTATTTCTTTTAGTGCCTCCTTTGAATTGGCGGGATCCATTTGATAAGTTTTTCTGTCTCCAAATTGAGGAGCCGAATTAGCTGCTTCCCTAAAGGGGCCATAAAAATGTGATGAGTACTTAGCAGCATAGCTCATTATAGCAACATTTTCATAGCCATTTTCATCTAGTACATTTCTTATATGCCCAATTCTTCCATCCATCATATCTGATGGGGCAACCATATGAGCTCCTGCCCTTGCATGGGATAAGGCTATTTTACCTAATATTTCTAAAGTCTTATCATTATTTACATCATTATCACTTAATATTCCACAATGGCCATGGCTGGTATATTCACACATACAAACATCTGTAATTATATATAGGTTATTTGTAATTTCTCTTATTTTTCTTACTGCTTTTTGAACTATTCCATCATCATTAAAACTTTCTGAGCCACATTCATCTTTATGATTTGGCAGCCCAAAAATAATAACACCTCTTATCTTATGTTCTTCTATTTCTTTTATAATTTCAGGCAGCCTGTCTATTGACCAATGATAGTTCCCTTCCATAGAACTTATTTCTCTTTTTATATTTTCTCCTTCAACAACAAAAATAGGAAAAATAAAATCACTGCTATTTACTTTATTTTCTCTTACTAAATCCCTTATTGCCGCATTAGCTCTTAATCGTCTTCCTCTTCTTATCATTTTCTTCACTCTTTCTTATAATTATTGTATATTTCAATTATTTCCTTTAAGAACCCCTCTTCTGAATGTTCTTTGCAAACATGAGCTTCTATAGATTTTTCTTTTAAAGCCTTATATGTTTGTGGTCCAATTGCTATGCTAAACTTTGATTTTATTTCTTCTACACTAAACATATTTATCATATTGTTTACAGTACTAGGGCTGGTATATAAAACAAAATCAACTTCTTCAAAAACCCTTTTATTTTTTACTTCACCACAGATTGTATTATATGTGTGTATTTTATCCACATATAAGCCTAATTTTTCAATTTCTTCTTTTAAATATTCCCTGCTTAGTGAAGAACAAGGTATTAATACCTTTTCCCCCTCAGTTAAATGAGGTTTTAACTCTTCAAACAAGCCTTCTGCAAGGAAATCCTTGCCCATAATAAAGCTTCTTACTCCTCTTTCTTCTAAGGCCTTCCTAGTTCCTTTCCCAATTACTGAAAACTTGGCTTTAATAGTCCTAATATCAATTTTATTTTCTATTAAATAATTAAAAAATACCTTAACTCCATTTACTGAGGTTAATATTATATGATCATAATCACCTAACCTATTCTTTACAGCATCTAAATTTTCTTTAGTTTCTTGTATTTTTATAGAATTTATTTCTGTTACTTCTGCCCCTAATCTTCTTAGCTTTTTCTTCAAATTAAGGGACTGTTCCTTTGATCTTGTTATACATATATTTAAACCAAAAAGGGGGTTTCTTTCATACCAATTTAATTTATTATTTAATTCTACAACATCTCCCATAACAATTATACAAGGTGACTTTAATTTAGCTTCTTTAACTTTTGCTTCTATATTTTTTAAAGTTCCAACTACCTTTTTCTGCTTGGAAGAAGTTCCCCTCATTACTACTGCTACTTTAGTATTTATGTCTTTTCCATTACTTATTAGGTTTTCTATTATGCTTCCTAATTTATTTAACCCCATCATAAAAACTAAGGTACCCTTTTCTTTAGATATTGCCTCCCAATTTATATTTGATTTACTTGCCGTCATTCCTGTAACTATATGAAAGCTTTGAGCTATTTCCCTTTGAGTTATTGGGATTCCAGCATAATTTAATACTGATATTGGCGAAGTTACTCCTGGAATTACTTCAAACTCTATATCTTCTTCAATTAGGGAAAGAACCTCTTCTCCACCTCTTCCAAAAACATAAGGGTCTCCCCCTTTAATTCTTCCAACTATATGCCCTTCTTTAGCGAGGCTTACTAAAATTTTATTTATTTCATCTTGGCTTTTGTAATGGCATCCTGGTTCTTTACCACAGTAATATATTTCACAATTTTCATTTAAGTAATTTAATATATTATTTGAAACTAATCTATCATATAGGACAGCTGTACATTCTTTTAGAACTTCAACTGCCTTTAATGTTAATAATTCTTCATCTCCTGGTCCTGTGCCAATTATATAAACTTTACTCACCGCTGTTTATCCTTTCAATATTTTTTCTGCAAGTTTTAAACCTAACTCTATATTATTGTCCTTATTACCTAATATATCTTTTTTAACTATTTTTCCACCTACATCAAAGATCCCTATCATATATAAGTCCTTGTCTTTTATTTCTGAATAAACGCCAATTACACTGCTACAATTTCCATTTAGCTTTCTCATAAAACTTCTTTCAGCCTCTACTGTAATCCTTGCAGTCTTATTATCTAAACTTCTTAAATAGCTATTATATTCACCCTCTTTTAGGGCTTCTATTCCTATGGCCCCTTGTCCTATTGCAGGTAAGAATATTTTTGGATCAAAATAATCTGTTATTATGCTCTCTAATTTTAATCTTTTTAATCCAGCTGCTGCTAAGATTATTCCATTCATATTTTCCTTTTCCATCTTTTCAAGTCTTGTTTGTACATTTCCCCTAATTGGAACTATATTTAAATCATTTCTCATAGCTTTTAGCATTGCAGCCCTTCTTATGCTGCTCGTTCCTATAACTGCACCCTTTTTTAAATCTTGAAATTTTCTTCCATCCCTTGATATAAATACATCTCTAATATCTTCTCTTTCAGGTATTGCTACTATTTCAAAATCTTCTGCCAACTGAAAGGGTACATCCTTCATACTATGCACTGCTCCATGGGCCTTTTTACTTAATAGTGCATGTTCAATATCCTTAACAAAGACTCCCTTGCCACCTATTTTATCTAGGGTTACATCCAGTCTTCTGTCTCCTTCTGTAACTATCAGCATTTTTTCAGAATTAATATTATGCTTTTCTTTAATAAGATTAATTACTATATCTGCTTGAATTTGAGCTAATTTACTTTTTCTTGTTGCAATAATTAAATTCATAAGTATCTCCTATAAAACATTAATATAATTTACTTACTATTTCTTTACCAAAAAATAGTTCCATTACTACTTTATCTTTTCCCTTTTCATAAATATATTTAAAATCTTCACTGCATATGAAAGTTATAATCTGACTTTTATTTTCTTTGATTAATTTTGCTTTTTCTCTTAGACATGAAGAATATCCTATAAAATCATCATAATTTTTTAACAGGGAATAAATTTTACTTTCTAAAATTAAGGATCCCTTTGGATTAGCCCCCTTGGTGCTTAGGGCAAAACTTATATTATTTAATTCTCCTTGAACTGGTGTTACAGCCATTCCTTCTAAAAAATTAGATGTAAATATGTATATTTTAAATTCTTCATCACAGTCCCTTTTTATCTCTAAATTTTTATTATTATCATCTGTGGCTATTATTATTAAATGCTTATCTTTAATAAACTCTTTTTTATATTCCCCTTTAATAAGTTTAATATCTTTTAAGCTATAGAATTCATCTATAAAATTTATGGATAATACCTCAACTCTACACCCCCTTGATAGAAAGCTCTTAGACTTAAGGTATCCTGCCTTCCCTCCTCCTATTATACCTACCCTTAGCTTTTGTGATATAAAGGAAAGATAGGTATAGACTAATTTTTCTTTATAAATATCTTCTCTAATATCCTTATACACTCTTCTTCCTGCCCTTTTAATTTTTCTTCCTTTAAAACCTCAATTGCCCTATTAACATAATAATCTGAGGTACTTTTAATAAGCCTATTGGCAATTTCTATATCTTTTTTATCATTGCACTTATTCTTTAAAGTGGTTTCTCTTTTCTCTACAATATCATTACTATTTTCCTTAATTTTTTGTATAATAGGTGAAATCTCTTTTATGCTTTTCCAGTTAAGATAATCATCTATGTATTTATTTATTATAGATCTAAACTCTTCCATTCTTTCTTTTCTTATTTTCTTATTTTCATCATCCATTGAACTAATATCGTCTATATCATAAAGTTCTATTCTCTTAAAATCTTTAATTTTTTCATCTATATCTCTAGGTAGGGCTAAGTCAAAAATTATTAGTTTTTTCCCCTCTTCATTAATATGCTCCTTTTCAATAATTAAATGGGGAGCTGAGGTACAGGAGATTACAGCATCCATATCATTGATTATTTTTCTTCCTTCTTGATAATTAATAACTTTAACCCTCTTATCTTCTATGCCTTGGATCTTTTCTACATTCCTTACTATTAAGTTCAGCTCATTTATATTGTTCGAAAGAGCATATTTAAATACAAGCTTTCCAACTTCTCCGTAGCCTATAACCATAATATTTTTAGCACCTTTATTTATAGCCTCATTTACCGCTATAGAAGCAGAAGATACAGGAATTTCATAAAGCTTTCCTTCTGTTCTAAATTTTTTCCCACATGTTATAGCTTCCTGAAATAGTCTTTGAAGCTCATTTTTAACTGCACCTATTTTGCAGGCTGAAAAATATGCTTCTTTTATTTGCCCAAGTATTTGATCCTCCCCTAATATTCTTGAGTGAAAACCACAAACTACCTCCATTAAATGCCTTACAGCGCCTTTTTCCTCTAAATAAAAACAGGCTTCCTTTAATTCTATATCCCAACCTAATATCTCAAAAATCTTTTTTAATCCTTCTTCCTCCTTCAAAGAACCATTAAAATAAATTTCTGTTCTATTACAAGTACTCAAAATAACAACTTCATCAAAATACTCAAGGAGCTTCTTTGTATATTCTTCCCTTTTCTTTTGAGATATAGCAAGTTTTTCCCTTATTTTCACCCCAATATTTTTCCTAATTCCTAAAAGTTGAATCATAATACTACTCCTAACTTTTTTACTGTCATTTATCCCTATTATTATATTTTAACCCATTCTGCTCCTTTAATAAACATTTTACACTTTTAGAAAGGTATAAATATAAAAACTACTCTGCCAAGAATTTTGATTAAATCACTGTACTCAAAAACAATAACACTAAGGCCTAGTAGTTCTTCTTTTAACTATATAAATTTTTCCAAGCATAATAATACACAATGCAGAATTGAGGAAAAAATCCTCAAGAACTTTTAAAAGTGCTGCACACAAAATATATTGTAAGTTTTATGCGCAAAACATCCTTCATTGTAGATTCTACTTTCTGCATTGTACATTAAAAAAGCTGAACTATTTTTTAGTACTTTATTCCACTCCAATAAATGTTTTCTTTAAGAATAGCCTTATCTGAAAGTTCTACTCCTTCAAGGGCCCACTTTTTATATTCCATAAAGCCTGTTCTATCAATAATATAGCCTATATGTTCCTTTCCTTCAGGAGCATCCTTAGAAATATATTCTTCAACGTATTTATAAGTATTTTGTATTATTTTTATTATACTTTCTTCATCCACCCATATTATAAAATCTTCTGCTAATCTTGGGTTTTTCTTTCCTGTTCTCCCCATAATAGCTAATCTATAATATTTTTCCTTACTTCTTGACCAAGCACCTGTTGGGCAGCTAATAACACATTGACCGCATCCTATACATTTATCATGATTTCTAACAGGTCTATAATTTTCTCCACGAAGGGCACCTGTTGATTTTTTTGAACATGCTTTAATGCAAGCTCCACAAGATACACACCTATCTTTATCAAATTGTGGTTCTGTCATTCCTATTATTCCAAAGTCATGCATTCTAGACTTAATACAATCATTAGCACATCCTGTTAAAGCTATTTTAAAATGTAGATTATTTGGAAATACTGCTTTTTCTATTTTCTTAGCAAAGTTTGTTGTATTATAATTAGCAAAAGGACAAGCCTTATTTCCTATACATGCTGATACATTTCTAGTTCCTGCTGCTGAATATCCCTTTCCTGGAACTTCTTGATTAATTTCTAAACCTTCTATTATAGGTTGTAACATAGCGTTAACCTTTGGTATATCCTTCATATCTATTCCTAGAATTTCAAAACCTTGTCTAGTTGTTATATGAACTGTTCCATCACCATATTTATCAGCAACTTCTTGAATTAAGCCCAAATACTCTGCCTTTAAGAATCCGCCTGGAACCCTTATTCTTGAAGATGTTATTCCCCTTTCCTTTGTAACTCTAAAAGCATTTCTTCTAAGTTCTCTAACATTTATGTCCATAGTATTTGTATCCATAGTGCTTCCCCCCTAGTCAATTAAATTTTTTCCCTTTGAATAGTTAAATACAGGTCCCTCTAGGCAAATATATGTGTCATCTATTTTACAGTGGCCACATTTACCTATACCACAACACATTTTTCTTTCTTGTGATATCCATATATTTTCTTCCTTGATTCCTAATTTTAAAAACTCTAATACAGCAAACTTCATCATTATAGGCGGCCCAACTACAATAACTTGTACATTTTCCTTATCTTCTATATTAAGTTCAGGAATATACTTAGTTACAAGGCCAACATTTCCTTCATATCCCTCTTCTGCTCCATCAACAGTTAGTATTAGATTTATATTTTCTTCCCAAGTTTTTATATCTTCTTTAAATAATATATCCCTTGGAGATTTGAAGCCTGAAATAAGGGTAAAGTTTTTACAATCCTCCCTGTTATTAGAGAAATAATCTACAATTCCCCTAACTGGTGAAAGGCCTGTACCACCGGCAACTACTATTACTTCCTTTCCCTTATAGTTTTCTATATCAAAACCATTACCATAAGGTCCTCTTAAAAATAGTTTATCTCCTACATAATTGTTAAACACTTCATCTGTAACCTTACCAACTCTTCTAATAGTTAAATCTACATAGTTTTCACCAATTCCACTTACTGATATAGGAGCTTCACCAAATTTAGGAATAGAAACTTCAAAAAACTGACCTGGCTTAACATCTCCTCTAAATTCCATTCTAAAAGTATATTCTATTTCTGTATGTTCAATAACATCTAATATTTCTGATATAAATGGTAAATATTCATTCTTAGTCATTTTTAGTCACCTCATCCATAGCCTTTTCTAATTTATTCACACAATTTGAGAAAGATATATATTGTGGACATATATCATCACATCTTCCACAGCCTACACACATATGATAGCCCCATCTCTTTTTGTAATCATATACCTTATGAAGAACTTTAAACCTCATTCTTTGTCCTTTATCTTTTCTAAAGCTATGTCCACCTGCCATATCTGTATATCCATCTACATGACATGAAGCCCATACCCTTCTTCTTTCTCCAACTTTGCCATTATCCTTATAGAATATATCCTGCATAGTAAAGCATGTACATGTTGGACACACAAAGTTACATCTACCGCAGGCTATACATCTTTCGGAGTATTCATCCCACATGGCTGACTTCATAACCTTTAACTCTAAATTATCTGGTATATTAACTTGAATTTCATTATCTTCAACAAAGTCTGGGCTTACATATAATTCTTCATTACTTAATGACTTAAAGATTTCATCAAATTCCTCATCTTTAATATCTAGATAAACTTCTTCTCCACTTTGCTTAATATAAGCATTATATTCATCTGTTTTATTTGTTCCCATACTTACACAAAAACAATTATTAAAGCTCTTTTCGCAGCCTATTAATATGAATTTAGCCTTTTCTCTTAATCTTTTGTAGTAAGGGTCTTCAAATTTATTTTTTAAATAAATGTTATCTATTCTTTTTAAAGAATGTATGTCACAACTTCTTAAAAATATTAATATTGATTTTTCATCAACTTCTGGTTCTTTTACTTCATTTTCTGTAAAGAAAAATAAGGTTTGAGTTATTGGAAGTAGTACTTCTTTATATGAAAATTGTGATTTCTTATTAAATTCTATTTCTTCTATTTTTGATATTTCAGCATATCTAACTACATCTGTATCTGAAAAACTTCCCTTTCCTTCTAAAACCTTTGGTGCAAAGATTTTATATTTTTTTGATAACTCCTTTAATCCATTATTAAATTCTTCTACTTTAAGCTTGTATCCCATTTTAAACACCTCTTAGTTTATTTTTTTCTTTCTAGATATTATGTAATAAGGTACTGCCAATAAGAAAATTCCTCCAACCATATTACCTAGAGTGACTATTAAAATATTATAAATATATCCTCCAATACTTACTGCTTGACCAAAAGGAGCTGCAAGTCCTATTGTTAGTAAAGTCATATTAGCAATACTATGCTCAAAACCAATAGTTATAAAGGCAAATAAACACCAAAATGTCATTATCAATTTAGCTGTCTCTTCCTTGCATTTAAAGCTACACCATATGGCTAAGCATACTAGCATGTTGCAAAACATGGCCCTAAAAAATAATTCATTTGCAGGTAGTGACATCTTTACAGCACTTGTTTTTGCTATAAATTCTCCCGTTGATCCAGAAGCTAATCCAGCTTGAACAAACATTAATCCTGCAAGTATTGAGCCAAGTAAGTTTCCAATAAAACTTACTATCCATATCTTAACTGCCTCTAACCAAGAAACTGCTTTTGTTAATGCCCCAATAGCCATTATAAAATTATTTCCCGTAAATAATTCTGCTCCCGCAAATATAACTAAACTTAAGGCTATGCCAAATGATAATCCCATAACAATTTTACCTGCAGGAGAGTTAGCTGAACTTAACAATCCTCCAATTGTAAAAATTAACATAATTCCAATTCCAACATAAATTCCAGCTAACATTGAACTAATAAAATAGCCAGTCTTATTAGTTTTTAATAATTCTACCTTTGCCTTTGCTCCCGAGGCAACCTTATTAATCTCTTCATTAAACATTTAATATCCTCCTTAATATTGTTATTTTTATCACAATACACTGTTAAAAATTATACATCCAAAAAGAAATAAAAACCGTGATATTCATCACGGTTTTATATAAAATCTACTATTAACTATTAAGTCCTTTAAAAAACTTAACTATTTTATCCCTATCTATTACTATTATTCTCTTTTTTCTGTATATAATTAAATCTTTCTCTTGTAAAGCCTTTAGGGCTCGAGACATTGTTTCTCTTGAAGTTCCAAACATATCTGCTAAATAAACTATACTTATTTTTAAGTCTATTAATGTACCTTCTTCAACTTCCTTACCATAGTCCTTACATAACTTCCATAGCTTTGCAGCCACTTTCTTTTCTACCTTTAAAGGAGTAGAATTTTTTAACTGTCTATATAGCCTTCTCACTTTTATACTTAAAGATGAAATAATTATCTTTGTAAGTTCAAAATCTTTCTTCATAACCTCTTCAAACTTCATCTTATCAAAGGATAATATTTCTGCCTCTTCAAAAACTTCGCAATTTATAGATGCAGGCAAGTCATCTAAAACCACTGCATTAATAACAGTATTTTTATCTAAAATAAAGATAATTTTCTTTTGAGCTGATTCATTTAATTTATATAAAGCCACTTTTCCACTATAAACTATATAAATTTTATTAATCTTTTCTTTATCTCTAAAAATATGACTTTCTTTTAAATAACATCTACATTCCCCTATTTCAGCTAATGCATCTATAGTATCTTGATTTAAGTTTTTAAATAACTCCATTCTTTTTAGTTGATTTTTTACTAATGTTTTCATTCTAGTGCTCCTACCCCTAATTTAAGTAACTTACACTTAAAATATATACTAAAATCTATTAAAGTGCAAAAAACATTATAAATACACATATAGGGAACCTTACTATATTTCTAAAATCCCTTCAAAATCTGCATTAATATCTCCACTTCTATATTTAGTAATTACATTTGTGCTGTAATAATTCTTATAATATTCACTTTTCTCAATTATTAGACTTTCAATTACTTTATAGATTTCTAATAGGGTTTTATCATTAAATTTTATATCCCTATTTATTAAATTAACAAACTTTATCCTATTAAAATGTGCTAGAACTTCTAAAAATAATATTGTTCGCAAGTAAGTATTTTCCACTAAATTTTCAATTTCATTATTGCTCTCGGTACAACTTCCATAAAAATTATATATTATATCTGGGTCTACCGATTTTAACAGCACCTTAATTTGATTTAAATTATTGTCTATCTTTACAACTACTACATCTTTTTCAATTTCATTAAGTAATGGAGTTTCTTCATCTTTGCTTAGAACAAGATATATTTCAGAATTATTTAATTTAAAATATTTTATTAAATAAACTAATATTTCATCTGACATACCTAGTAATATTATTTTTCTCTTCATATTTTCTCCAAATTAAAACATTTTTCTAAATTTATTATATTATGTTAGGGTAGAAATGGTGAATTAGACATTTGACAATTTGTACCAGATTAATTATAATTATTGAAATATCTTTCTAAATATACGCAGAGGTGGATTATGAACAAAGAAAATTTTATATCTCAAATTAAAGCTGCAAGTAAAGCTGAAGTATGTGACTTAGTTATTAAAAATATAACTATTATAGACGTATTTCAAAACAGTTCCTTTAAAGATAATGTAGCTATTAAAAATGGGGTTATTGTTGGATTTGGAGATTATGAGGGGGCTGTTGAAATTAATGGAACAAACAAATATATATGCCCAGGATTAATAGATGCCCATACCCATATTGAATCCTCATTAGTAACTCCTAAAGAATATTCGAAAGCTGCATTACTTCATGGAATTACATCTGCTATTGTTGATCCTCATGAAATTGCTAATGTACTTGGTACAAAAGGAATTAAACTCATGATGGATTTGTCAAAGGATATACCCTTTGATTTTTATTTTATGCTTCCTTCCTGTGTTCCAGCAACATCCTTTGAAACTTCAGGAGCAGTACTAGAAAGAGAAGACTTACTACCCTTCTATAAAGAAAAAAATGTATTGGGCCTCGCTGAGGTTATGAACTTCCCTGCTGTTTTAAACTGTGATGAAAATATGATAAATAAATTATGGGATGCAAAGTCAACAGGTCATATTATAGATGGCCATTGTGCAGGATTTACTAATGATATGTTAAACACCTATGCTGCTGCAAATATTTTAACTGATCATGAATCAATTACAGCTGATGAAGTAGTTGAAAGGTTAAGAAGAGGCATGTATGTTCATATGAGAGAAGGTTCTGTAGCAAAGAACTTAAAAGAACTAATTAAAGCCGCTTCAATTTATAATAGCAGAAGAATTTGCTTATGTACCGATGATAAGCATATAGATGATTTAATTATTAATGGAAGTATTGATAATTCAATAAGAATGGTCATCTCCTCTGGTCTTCTTCCAGAAACAGCAATTCAAATGTGTACCTTAAATCCCTCTGAATCTTATAACTTAAAAAACAAAGGTGCAATTGCTCCAGGATATATTGCTGACTTTATTATATTGGAAGATTTAGAAAACTTTAAAATTGACTCAGTTTATAAAAATGGTAATTTAGTTGTATATAAAAACAGATTGCTTTACGAATCCTATAATGATGATTTTGTTTATCCTAGTATAACAAATGTAAATATTAGAAATTTAACAAAGAAGGATTTAGAAATAAACCTTAAAAACAAAAAAACTTTAAATGTTATTGAAATAAACCCAAATAAACTTGAAAGTAATCATCTTAAAATAGATATTAATACCCTTAAAAATACTAACTATTTCGAAAGTGATACTAATTTAGATTTATTAAAAATTGCTGTGATTGAGCGACATAATAATACTGGAAATATGGGTCTTGGGATAATAAAAGGTCTTAATTTAAAAGATGGTGCTATAGCCACAACTGTTGCTCATGATTCCCATAATTTAATTATTTGTGGAACTAATGATGAAGATATGCTTATTGCTGCAGAAGAAATTAAAAAGCTAAATGGGGGAACTTTAATAGTAAAAAATGGTGAAGTATTAGCTTCTATTCAACTTGAAATTGGTGGCTTAATAACTGGAAGGAAATCTGCGGATGTTGTAAAGGACTTAAAAAATCTTCATTGCTCCATTAAGGATATTGCGCCAGACATTAACTTTAATCCATTTTTAACCTTATCCTTTTTATCATTACCAGTTATACCAGTTTTGAAGATAACAGATAAGGGTTTATTTGATGTATCTAAATTTGATTTTATTGATATTGCAGAATAATAAAAATATATAAAAAATGAGCAGCTAATTGCTGCTCATTTTAAAAATCACTAACGATTACTATTTAAATAAATAATATATAAAAAGGTAGCTTCCTTAAAGTCTCTAATATCAAAGCCTGTCTCTTTTTTTATTTTTTCAATTCTATACATTAGCGTATTTCTATGAATAAAAAGATTTTTTGCTGCTTTGGTTAAGGATAAATTACATTTTAGCATCTCTTTTAAGGTTTGAAATAATTCATGGTTAAACCCTTTAAAGGTATCTTTATATTCTTCCTTTAATTCATCTAAATATTCCTCTTTTAAGTTATATATTGATTTTTCTAAATACATCTTATCTAAATAGTATATTTCTGGTTTAATTTTAAGCTTATTACCTATTTTTAAAGCTAAGATAGCATCCTTATAACCCTTTTTAAAACCTTTATAGCTTCCATCTAAATAGCTAATTGAAATTTTCGCCTTTACAGCTATATTTTGAAGTATTGTTTCTTTTAAAGAATTAGCATATTCATCTTCATAGTCTATATTACCTATAATAATTATTCTGTCATATATTTTACCAATATATATTTCTTCATCTAAGTAAGTTTCTCTTACTATCTCTAAAACCTCATCTATTTTTTCACTTTCAATAAGTATCATTTTACCTGCCCTATTAATTGCAGATTCCTCTAATGAACTCCATTGTATTTTTTCATCTAAAATTCTTTCTATAATATTATTCTCAATATCTGATTTATTTAGTATATATTCTATTAAGGGCAAAGCTTTTATATCATCTTTTTCTAAATAAATCTTATATAATTTATCTTTAATTTTTATTTTTCTACATATATTGGATTCTGATAAAGGAAGATTATCAAAAATTTCTACATTATTAATTTCTGTTAATCTAAGTTTCAATTTTACATTTTCTGTTAATTCCTTTAATGTTGTATATATGCCTCTCATATTCTTCTCCCCTTTGTAAAACTCTTCTAAGTAAATTATACAATAAATTTCTATTTTTTTCATTTTATCTTTCTTCATAAAAAAGAGCTTACTACATGTAATAAACTCTTTTAATGTAAATTTCTTTTATTCTATTGTTTTCATGTATTCATCCATTGCTTCAGCAACAACTTTTGCCTTAGCAACTGCCTTTACTACTGTTGCAGCTCCTATTACAACATCTCCTGCCGAGAATACTCCTTCTCTAGTTGTTTTTCCCTCTTCATCTGCTAATATATGACCTCTATCATCAGTTTGTAGGCCTGTAGTATTAGCAACTATATTGTTCTTTGGAGCCTGGCTAATAGCAATAATAATTGTATCACATTCTAAGAATCCTTCCTTAGGCTCTTCACCCTTTTCACTTCTAGTTTCTTTATATTTAATGCCCTTTAATGTAAGTTCCATTGGAGCCTTATATGTTTCAATTTCTACTCCATCTTCTAATGCCCCTTCAAATTCTGCCTTTGTTGCTGTTATTTCATCCATTCCTTTTAAATGAAGAATTCTAACATCCTTAGCTCCATTTCTTTTAGCTGTTCTTGCTGCATCCATTCCAACATCTCCAGCCCCAATAACTATAACTCTTTCTCCAATTCTATATGTTTCTGGAGTTTTTAAGTAATCAATAGCATAGTGAACATTTCCTAAGGATTCACCCTTAATATTTAAAACTCTTGGATTCCATACTCCAGTACCTATAAATACAGCCTTATATCCATCTTCAAATAATCTATCTAAAGTAACTACCGGCCCTATTAAGGTATTTGGTCTTATGCTTACACCTAACTCTATCAGCCTTTCCTCATAGGTATCAATTATATCCTTCGGCAATCTAAATTCAGGAATACCATATCTTAAAAGTCCTCCAAGTTTAGGGTTTGCTTCAAAAATAGTAACTTTATATCCCTTTTGGGCTAAGATAAAGGCTACCGTTATACCAGCTGGACCTCCTCCTACAACCGCTACCATTTTGTCTATATCAGCTTCCTTTTCAAGCTTTGTATTTTCAATATAAACTCTTGATACATATTCTTCTATTTCACAGAATTTTACCGGTTCTGATTTTATTCCTCTTATACAATTACCTTTACATTGATCTTCATGAGGACATACAACTCCACATACCTGTGTTAGTGGATTATTCTTAAATAACATTTCACCAGCTTCAGCCATTTTGCCTTCTTTAAATAAAGCTATTGCCTCTGGAATTGGTGTGTCAATTGGACAATGTTCTCTACATCTAGGTTTTTTGCACAT